>Ga0315282_10006455_pt1 | contig 19631 bp, 20 predicted proteins | sample YL17G07_20_MG_FD_203693 | JGI IMG/M metagenome (GOLD analysis project Ga0315282, IMG submission 203693) | Sediment microbial communities from Yellowstone Lake, YNP, Wyoming, USA - YL17G07_20 | ecosystem: Environmental > Aquatic > Freshwater > Lake > Sediment | place: USA: Wyoming | collected... | reverse complement strand
AGTTGATGGTAACTCCTTGGATCAATTAGATAGATTATTTGAGAAACTAAACTGTGAGCGGATAATTTATAAATATAACACTGGTTTATTAAGCAACATAGGTTGTTGGTTGTATTATAATAAATTAAGCTTTAATAATAAATATTTTAATTTTTTAAAATCAATTGCTTTGTACCCATTTAAATTTCTCGATATTTATAATAATTCAAGTATAAGTTGTTCTTTGTTTGCAGTCTATAAAAATAAAATTATTAGGAGTTTGAATGTTTAACTATATTGTAGTTGGCTCAGGCTTTGCTGGAAGCGTATTGGCAGAGAGAATAGCAAGTATTCTTAAAAAGAAAGTATTAATTATTGAAAAGAGAAATCATATTGGTGGTAATTGCTACGATTACTGTAATGGAGATGGGATTTTAGTTCACAAATATGGACCCCATATTTTCCATACCAATTTGAAGCATGTTTGGGATTACATATCCCAATTCACAGAATGGTATCCTTACCAACATAGAGTTTTAGGATTTATAGATGGTAAGAAAGTACCTATACCTTTCAATCTGAATTCATTGTATAAATTATTTCCTCAAAGAATGGCAAATTTATTAGAGAAGAAGCTTATAAAGGTTGTTGGATATAATGTGAAAATTCCAATTTTGAAATTGAAGGAAGCTGAAGATAAAGATTTAAAATTTTTAGCAGAGTTTATTTATGAGAACGTATTTTTAAATTATACCATTAAGCAGTGGGGGATGAAGCCAGAGGAATTAGAACCAGAAGTAACAGAGAGAGTTCCTATTTATATTTCAAGAGATGACAGATATTTTCAGGATAAATATCAAGGTCTTCCCAAGGATGGATATCATAAAATGTTTGAGAAAATGGTCTCTAATCCAAATATAAAAATTCTTTTAAATACAGACTTTAAAGAAGTTATAGACATAGATTATGAAGAAAAGAAGATATATTTTTTAGGAAAAGAATTTAAAGGAAAGTTAATCTATACAGGGGAAATAGATGAATTTTTTAACTATGAATTTGGAGAACTCCCTTACAGATCTTTAAGGTTTGAGTTTGAGACCTTAAATATTGAATATTTTCAAGAAGTAGGGACAATAAACTATCCCAATGACTATGAATTTACAAGGATAACAGAGTTCAAGCATTTAACTGGACAGAAGTGTTTTTACACTACAATAGCAAAAGAATACCCTCAGGACTATGATAGAAATATACCTGAGAAAAGTATCCCTTATTATCCTATTCCTAAAAAAGAAAATATAGAACTTTATGAGAAATATAGAGGAATGGCAAAAGGTTTTGAGAATGTTATCTTTTTGGGAAGGCTTGGAGAATATATGTATTATAATATGGATATAGTTATTGATAGGGCTTTAAGGGCATTTGAGGAGAGTTTATTATGACTAAGAATAAAGAAACTGTATGTGCAATAGTAGTAACCTATAATAGAAAAGAACTTTTGTTGGAATGTCTCAAGGCTTTAAGAAAACAGACAAGACCTATAGATGCTATTTATCTAATAGATAATGCTTCTTCTGATGGAACTCCTAAAATTTTATTTGATAATGGATATATAAGTGAATTACCACCAAATAATTTAAAAGAACCTTGGGAGAAGGAGTTTAAAATTAAAAACCTTGCTAATGGAGCAATTATAAACTTACATTATGTTAGGATGAGTAGAAATACAGGAGGAGCTGGTGGTTTTTATGAAGGGGTTAAAAGAGCTTATGAAAAGGGGTATGACTGGCTTTGGTTGATGGATGATGATGCTGAACCTGAAAAAGATGCGTTAGAAAAATTAGATGAATACTTTGATCAGCGGGATATATCTGCCTTATCCTCTATAGTAAAAGATACCAATGGTAAAATAAACATTTATCATAGGGGCTTCATTAAATTTAATAAAATTTTCCCAGGTTTCCAAAATCCTCTACCTGTAGAAAAATATCTTAGTCCTTATGTAGAAATTGATTTTTCTTCTTTTGTAGGAATAATTATAAACAAAGAAACTATCAAAAAATTTGGTTTTCCAAGAAAAGAGTTCTTTATTTACGGGGATGATGCAGAATATTGTATTAGATTAAGACAGTTTGGGAAAATTTTATTAGTTACAAATAGTATAATTGTTCATAAAGATAAAACTTCTGAAATAATAAATACTAAGAAATTTTTAGGAAGAGTATTTTTGAGAGTTTCATATGATAAATTATGGCTTACCTATTTTGGGACTAGAAATTTAATTTGGCTAGGTAGAAGATATACCACAAATAAAATGTTATTTTATGGAAGAATGTTTAGAAATTATATAATGTCAATAGCTGGTATATTACTATTCGACGATCATAAAATTAAAAGAATAAAATTTCTTACTAACTCTTATTTAGATGGTTTGAGAGGTAATTTTGATAATGAGAAACCCAAGGAAATTTTATATGGATGAAAATAAAAATCCTAAAAATCAAATTCCTCTAATAAAAGAGGAATCTAAAAAACGACAGAAATAATAATGGAGAAGCTAAGACATTTGGGGTTAATAGATGATTTGTAAAATTTGTGGAAATATAGAAGGGAATAAAGTTTTTAAAATAAGAGAAATGATGTTTGGATTTAGAGATGAATTCACCTATTTTGAATGCTCTAAATGTGGGTGTCTTCAAATAGCAGAAATTCCAAGTAATATGGAAAAGTATTATCCTTCAAATTACTATTCATTCCAAAGGGGACATTCAGATAATTTTATAAAGAAAATTCTTAAGAGGAAAAGAGACGAATATGCAATATTTAAAAGGGATTTATTAGGAAAAATAGTTTATAAAAAATATCCGGATATACTTCTTAATATGATTGGTAAAACAAAAGTAAATTATAACTCAAGGATACTGGATGTAGGTTGCGGTTCTGGTAATTTGCTTTATTCCTTAAATGAAATAGGTTTTAAGGATTTAGTAGGTATAGACCCATTTATAAATGAGAAAATTAATGAGAAAAGTATAAAGATTCTCAAAAAAACTATTCATGAAATATCCGATATTGAAAAATTTGACTTAATCATCTTTAACCATTCATTTGAACATATCCCAGACCAGTTAGAAACTCTTCTAAAAGTTTGTAAGATATTATCTAATAATGGTATATGTTTAATTAGGATGCCTATAAAGACAGAATATATTTGGGATAGATATGGCATAAACTGGGTTCAAATAGATGCTCCAAGGCATTTCTTTATTCATACACTTAAGAGTTTTAAATTATTAACAGAAAATTCTGGTTTGATTATACAAGAAATAATTTTTGACTCTACTGAATTTCAGTTTTGGGGAAGTGAGCAGTATAAGAGAGGTATCCCTTTAAATTCAGAGAATTCATATTCAGTAAATCCTGAAAAGAGTATATTTACAGCAAAACAGATTAAAGAGTTTAAGAAGATGGCTAAAGAGCTAAATAAAAATAAACAGGGAGATCAAGCAGCATTTTATCTTGGGAGGGAAAGAAAATGAATCCAAAAGTCTCCATTATCATCCTAAACTGGAATGGTTGGAAAGATACGATAGAGTGTTTGGAATCTCTCTATCAAATCACCTATCCCAATTATGATGTCATTTTAGTCGATAATGGCTCTGAGGATGAATCGATAGAGAAGATAAAAGAATATTGTGAGGGAAAGATAATGGTTGAATCAAAGTTTTTTAAATACGATCCAAGTAATAAGCCAATAAAAATCATAGAATACACAAGAGAAGAAGCAGAAGGTGGAGGAGGCAAAGAGAAGAAAATTACTAATTTACCGTCAGATAAAAAGATGATTCTAATTAAAAATGAGAAAAACTATGGCTTTGCCGAAGGGAATAATGTAGGTTTATTTCTTTAGGAAAGGCTAAAAATACACAGGTAGAGGAGGTTATTTTTGTGAAATCTATTATCTTAGCAGGTGGAAAGGGTATAAGATTATGGCCACTATCAAGACAGGAATATCCAAAACAGTTTCTAAAACTTATTGATGGGAAGTCTTTACTAGAATCTACCTATGAAAGAGTTTTAAACCTAGTAAATCCAGAAGATATGATTACTATTACAAACAAAGATTATTATTTTTATGTAAAGGACATCTGTTCTAAATTTCCAAAAATATTAGAAGAAAACATTATCTCTGAACCTGTAGGAAGAAATACCGCTCCTGCTATCGCATTAGCAATCCAATTTATTATAGAAAAGCTAAATACAAATTCTAATGAAGTCCTCTTTGTCTTTCCTTCCGATCACATAATCGAGCCTGTAGATAAATTTATTAAATATATGCTTATAGGTAAAGAGGTAGCAGAAAAAGGGTATCTTGTCCTCTTTGGGATTAAACCTGATAGACCTGAAACAGGTTATGGTTATATTAAAGTAGGAGAATGTTTAGGCAATTTTAATAAAGTGAAAGAATTTACAGAAAAGCCAAATCTTCAAACAGCAAAAAAGTATCTTAAAGAAGGTTCTTACCTTTGGAATTCAGGTATATTTGCCTTTAAAATTTCTACCTTCTTAGAAGAACTTAAGTTATATCAGCCCCAAATATACGAAAATATCAGCAGAGGGTATGAAGAAATTCTAAAAAGTTTCTTTAATATCCCTTCTATTTCTGTAGATTATGCTATAATGGAGAAATCTAAAAGGATAGTAATTGTACCTATGAATATATACTGGAATGATATAGGTTCCTGGGAGTCTTTCTATGAAATTAAAGATAAAGACATAAATGGAAATGTATTTGTAGGAGACGTTTGCCCTATTAATACAAAGAATTCCTTAATTTTTAGTAATAAAAGATTAGTCGCAACTGTTGGAATAGAGAATGTGATTGTCATTGAAACTGACGATGTAGTGCTTATGTTGAAGAAAGGTAATGGACAGGATATTAAGGAACTTTTAGACAAATTACAAAAAAGAAAACGTGAAGAAGTGATAAATTCTTTAGAAGTCTATAGGTCATGGGGACATTACAAAATCCTCGATAAGGGTGAAGGATATAAAATAAAGAGGGTTGTAATAAAACCTAGAGGAACTTTGACGCTTCATACGCACAATTATAGAACAGAGCATTGGATCATAATAAAAGGAACAGTTGAAATACAAATTGGAGAGGGGAAATATCTTCTTCAAGAAGGAGAAAGCATGTTTGCTTCTAAATTGGTTCCTCATAAACTATGGAATTCTGGTAATACTTTAGCTGAACTTATCGAAATACAAATGGGAGAATATATAGGAGAAGATGATATAATCTCTTTAGAAGATGAGGGAAAAGGTAAGTAAGATGAACAATCCTAAAGTCTCAATAATCATCCTTAACTGGAATGGCTGGAAAGACACTATTGAGTGTTTAGAATCACTCTACCAAATCACTTATCCCAATTATGATGTCATTTTAATCGACAATGGCTCTGAAGATGAATCGATAGAAAAGATAAAAGAATATAGCGAAGGGAAGATAATGGTTGAATCAAAATTTTTTAAATATAATCCAAGCAATAAGCCAATAAAAATCATAGAATACACAAGAGAAGAAGCGGAGGCAGGAGGAGGAAAAGAAGGAGAAATTTCTGATTTGCCTTCGAATAGAAAGCTTATCCTCATAAAAAATGAGAAGAATTATGGTTTTGCTGAGGGGAATAATATCGCTATGAGATATGCTTTGAAGGCTTTGAATCCTGATTATGTCTTGCTTTTGAATAATGATACGGTTGTAGATAGAGGATTTTTAGGAGAGTTGGTGAAAGTTGCAGAGAGTGATGACAAGATTGGGGTTGTTGGACCAAAGATATATTATTATGACTACAATGGAAGAACTGATGTTATTAATTTTGCAGGCGGTAAACTCAGCATGTGGAAAGGTCGACCATATCTTATTGGTACAAATGAGGTTGATAAAGGTCAATATGATAAAACGAAGGATGTAGATTACGTTAATGGAGCGTGTCTATTATCAAAAAGAAAATTGATAAGTGAGATAGGGTTGCTTAGCACAGACTATTTTTTGTATTGGGAAGAAAATGATTGGTGTATTAGAGGATATAGATCAAACTTTAAATCAGTTTATGTACATGGTGCAAAAATTTGGCATAAAACTTTTGTTTCGATAAAAAAACTAAGTGGTTTAGGAGAATATTATATGACTCGAAATAGGTTTTATTTTATGAGGAAACATGCTTCAAAGCTTCAGTTAATCTCGTTTTTATTATATTTTTGGGGATTCCAATTTTGGCTTAGAAGCTGTGTTTATGTTATATATCATAGGGATATACAAGCATTCAAGTTCTTTTTAAAGGGGGGCATGGATGGTGTCAAGATATATCAGTGATAGTATATTTCTACATCTCCATTAGAATATATCTTATTCATCATATTGAGCAATGGCGAGATACTGGCAATATTCCAATAATTTTCAGGCAGATTTGGATCAGACATTAACCTATAATGAACATTAGGATATCCAAGGAAGATATACGAGTTATCTGGTACATTATTGGTATTAGTTAATATATGTTCATCCGGCATCATACCATAACTCCTAAAAACAAGAATCGTACGCCCAAAGTCAGCATAAATCTTAGAATTATCATTTTGATTTTTTGACATCCATTTCACACCGATGACATCTCCTGTTGTATAAAATGAGGTGTAAAAAGCATTTTTATCTTTAGCATCTCCATATTGATTAACGCTTTGTTGGCTCAACGCAATCGAGCTTGGATGATCCCCTGCAACCTCATAAACCCACCCGGAATTGAACAGCAAAAATATTGCTAAAAATACAGATAACATCTTCAACGAAATCCTCGCACGTTTTTCAGTCCATGATACTCTAACTACCCTGCTCAGCATCCTGAAAACCGTCAGCCCACCGATTATACAGAAAGGAGCTAAGAGAATAAGTATAACTTGATATAATCTAGATGTATTAAGTGCACTAGCAAAATGCGGTAAGGCGATGCCACTAAAACCTATCACAAGATTAATATATGCGACTGCACTGTATTCTCTTTCAAACTTCATTCCTTCTCGTTTTAATATCAAGGCAATTAAACCAACGAGAATAAAGAATTGGGCAATTAAATGAAGATATTTGGTAATTTCACGCATCGGTGTTTCTTTGGCTATTATAACACTAAGTCCTTGCGCAACCGCTGGGTTCAAAAAATCTTTAAAGATGCTACTTGCAATGTGGTTGCCTATATGTATTATTGTGTCAAATGGTGATGAACTTGAAATATATATATACCATGCTATTGTAAATGTGACAAATAAGAGGACAAAAGTTGAACTGATTGTTCTATCTTTTATCTTTAAAGGAGCTGAATTAGCAGCAGGTTCATCATTCTTTGTACCGAATTTAGGATAGAAGTTTTTCATCAGTTTTTGCATCCTGGGATTTACACCCGTAACTAATATTAGCCATGCAAAAATAATACAGAACATGTAGAGATAAGAAGTTCCGTAATGAGAGACAGCCAGTGAAATGCCAAAGATGATGAACAGAAAAGACCTCGCCGTTTTATTCATATTCTTATTTATCATCAATAAAATCAGTAAAACAAGAAACAGTTCTGCAACTTCCTGTCTTGCTAGTTGAAGCATTTCTGTATAAAAGGTAGAGATTGATACAAAGAAGAAACACGATAAAAATGCAATCTTGTTATTTGTCTGTTTTCGAAATACTTGGTACAAGCCGAGGGGAACTAAAGAAAATAATAGAGGATAGATTATTTTGAATACCCATGTAAGACTCATACCACATATATTGGAATAGATAGGTGAGAGCATAACAATGCTCAGCATTGCATTAGTATTAGCAGGGATTGTTAGATCCCACTGAGAGGATCCTTTTACTAAATTGGCAAGATAATATTCATGATGAATATCATACCCCCATAGATACATTGATATTAATGATGTGTGAAATAAAAGAGTAATTGCAATTACGAAAACTGCCAAATGATAGAAATTCTCTGGAATGAACTTATCAAAAGCTATTGAAATGGCTATTAGTGCAAGTGTAATGATTAAAAGCATCAAAAGGATATTATTTTGATAGAAGTTCACTAAATAAGTCCCAAATACCGCTAAAAATGGTATCAAGCATAAGAACAATGCCGGCGGATATAATATGTCTTTAATATCGATAAAACTTGGATAAGAGAGATCTTTATCCCTTACATAACACAGAACGCATAACACCAATACAACTACGCTTATTGTAATTATCAAAGGTACGAGTGAGATCGGACTAGAAATACCGAAAAGCGGATAGAGCATATTCATAAAAAATCCTGTAAACATCAAAGTCGATAGGCTCAATCCAACTGTGTATAACAGCGTCTCAATACTGCCTAGTTTGTGTAATTTAAGGATTCTGAGAATGAGGATTCCAGGTATGAATGTGAGGTAGATGAAGCCAATGAGTTGCCTTAAAATAGGTATATGCAAACTTAGAGCGTCCAAACTTATTAAACCCCATATCGCAATTTGAATTGAAAACACAATTGTAAGAAACTTTTTAATTTCCCAATCATTCATCTGAAGTGGATTATACGTTGAATATTTTCCATCGAGTGATGTCATTTTGATTCACTCTCACCAGTTCTTTGAGTATTTGATCCAATCTTTCTGTTATCCTTTCCCATGAGTATTTCTCCTCTATAAGCTTACTTGCATTGGCTCCTATTTTTCTCCTTAAACTTTTGTCATTTAAAAGTTCTATTACTTGTTCTGCAAATTCATTTGGATTATCTACAATTAAGAAATCTTGTCCATTTTTTCCATCGATTCCCGAAGCTCCTATGCTAGTAGTTACTACTGGTTTTCCCATTGCTAATGCTTCAAGTGTTTTATTTTTTATTCCTGTTCCAGCTATCATGGGAATTACAACGATAGAAGCATTATGTACATACGGCCGAATATCGTCAACTGTGCCGGTTACAATTACATTAGTATCTTTCTCTAATTTTCGGACTTCAGGTGTTGGATCTCTGCCAACCAGGTATAGCTTGATACATGGGAACTTCCGCTTTATCTTTTGGAAGATATTATTATAGAACCACAATACATTTGAGACAGTTGGTTCTCCCGACATACTCGACACAAAAACTATTGAAGGATTATCCTCATTAGCAGAAGCATCATTATTCGGATTAAAATAATTGGTGTCTACACCATTAGGAAGAACATCCACCTTTAATTCAGGAACTAATTGTTTGAGAAGCTTTTTGTCAACTTCTGTAACAACTAAGACCTTATCGAATTTAGAATAGATTGTTTTTTCGTATTTTTGTGTAAGATATGAAGTAAAACTATACAAAATCTTTAAGATTATATTACGTGAAACATTTGAGACCTGTTTGTGCCACTCAGATACTGCATCATATGGGTGGATTATCTTTGACGTATTCTTAAAACTAAGAGCATATATTGCCATAGGTCTTGCTGCAAAAATTATATCTATATCTTTCTTTTTAATAAATTCATTCAACTCCCTCTCTATTTGAGGATGATAGTATATATCTAGTAAGGTAATCGGATACTTGATTCTAATATGATGCAGAAGGTTTTTGGGATGTAGAATCAGCAAGATTCTGATATATAGTGAAAAATCTCTAACTATCTTAATTTCATCGCAGTAACTTGAGAGTTCTTCTAATCGCTCATTATTGCTCGAAGATATAGAAAAAAGATATACTTCATATCCCCGCTTCTTGAGTCCCCTGATAAAGTAATATTCTGATATTATGCCTGAATCCCTTGGATCTGGGAATTTGTGGGTCAAAAATAATATAGACGCCATAAATTTAATCACCTATATCTTCTTGCAATTTTTAGTAACTCCTCAAGATTTCTTCGTAAACTTTAATGGTTTGCCTTGCAATGTCATCCCATGTAAACTGCTCGGCATAATTTCTAATCTTCTTTCTATCCCAATCCTTTTCAAGTACGATAAGAATTTTTTCTGCAAGATCATTCGGATCTACAGGTTTTGTTAGTAGTCCATACTCATCAGATATTATTATCTCCTCACTGCCTCCATTTATAGTTGCAACTACCGGCGTTCCTACTCCAAGAGCTTCTAATACAGGGATTCCAAATGACTCAAGTAATGCAGGGTACACAAATAAGTCAGCAGCGTTTAGCCAGTAGTTTTTTTCACTACTGACATACCCAATCAGCTTTACATACTTATTTAAATCTAATGTTTTTATAAGATTTTGGAGAGCATCTCTCATCAGACCATCTCCACCGATGAAACATATTATGTCATCTCTCTCCCTTAAGACACGCTTTATTGCAGGGATAAGATATTGAAATCCCTTCTTTCTTACTAATGCCGAGAGACCAAACAAAATTTTCTTATTTTTAGGTAAACCTAGAATTTCACGAGCTAATTCTCGATTTATAGGATATATTCTTCTCGCATTATATCCATTAGGAATATAAAACACATTTTTATTAAATGTCTTTAATACTCGAAGAGATTTCATATTAACACTGATTAAGGCATCAGCCTCTTGCAATGCACTTTTATATTTCATTTGGATCTGCCTGTTTATATTATATTTTATTTCATCATTTGAAGTAATTATCATTGGGACCCGTCTAGATTCTTCTCTAACTATATCTATATCAAAAGGGCTGTAGCCTATATTGTGTGTGGTAATAACGGCAGGGGTGTTGAATATTTTACTGAGTTTAATACCAACATACCCACTAATCCATGTTTCGTGAGCATGGATTATGTCGAATTTTAAATTTTTGGTTCTAATGATGTTCTCTATTCTTTTACTCACTCTATCTCCTAAGAATGAGTTTTTCCCGTCAGGTAGTAAATACAAAAGTGATGCAACTTCAATGTTTATATTATTTGGTACGTTTTCTAAATCGAGAATGTTCTCTTTTGTATATCTATTTAAATAGCGAATGTAACCTCGCTTTGGAAAATATTTTGAGAATTCTACTAAAATGTTACGGTGAACAAATACTGTTATATTTTTTACATTACTTGCCACTGTTTCTGTAAACTCTTTAACATACGCATCGTATGAGGGTGTCAAAGTCAAAATCTTTAGGTCATTCATTACTTGTTCAACCTCCCATAGATAAATTATTGAGTTCTAACATCATAGAGTATCCTCTCAAACTTTTCTATCACTTTATCCCATGTAAATTGTCTTATATAATTATGCCCTTCTTCCGCAATTCTTTTAGCTTCCTCCCAGTTTTCTAGTAGGTATATAACACCTTCGGCGATCTTCTGAGGGCTCTGGGGTGGCACGACAATTGCAGTTTTATTAGGAATAGTGTAATCTGGTACTCCACCAACGTTAGTAGCTACAACAGCACACTTACAAGCCATAGCCTCCATGGGAGGTAATTGGGAGCCTTCAACCCAGCTCGAGCTCACGAAGATATGAGCCTTGCAGTACAGTTGCCTTAACTCATTCCCATAGCGAGCACCATGAAAAGTTATGTAGTCAGAAAGGTTAATATCTCCTTTCCATCCAAATGCATGAATTTCGATATCAGCTCCTTTATATTCTCTTTTTACAATATTAATGGCCTTTATCGCATCAAGACTGCCTTTTAACATAGATCCACTTTGAAGGATCGTTAGGATTATTTTCTTGCTATTATTGTTATTCCATTTAGTGTCATCTTCGCAATAGAATTCATTAAAGTCCACCCCATTAGTTATAATCCCGTAAACATTTTGATTAAAACGCTTTTCCAGAAGCTCCTTGAGCCATGAAGAGATCGTAATCTTTTTCAGAGGCAGTGTATAACTTGCATCTACAAGATTTTTTAACTTAACTAAATTAGGATCGTCAGGAACAACATATGACATTATTATTGGCAGTTTGCTACTATCTCTTTCGAGTTTTCTAGCTTTTTCCCAGCATTGTGCATTTTCCCATACATCCCATATCTCATAGCCTTGGATGAAGTAAAACTTTTCACCTTTCCACTTTGGTAAAGCGTTTACAAAATATGCTGTCTCCCATGAGGTGGCTATGATAATATCACTGTCTGGCACGAATATTCCAAAGAGAAAGGGATTTAATATAGGAATTTTGATTATCTTCACTCTACTCTTATTTAAAGAATGTATGGCCTTCGAACCTTTGAAATATTTTATAATTGTTTCTTTTAAACCCTGTCTCCTAATATACATCCACCAGGATGCAGGGATTATGGGAGCTATTATATGCACTTGATGCCCTCGTTGTTGTAGCTTATTTGCGTATTCAAATATTACTTTAATTCCACCGCTGAAAGCCAATAGAGGCAAAACAAAAGTAACTTTCATTGTTCTATCACCCATTCATTCTGCTTCTGGGATACTCTGTTACTTTAAATAAAGAAGTTAAACACCTATCTATTATTTCTTTACCATTCCAGTTGAGGATTATTATTGAAACTAAAGGTAGTTCCTTCATCTACTTACCTCAAATTTGCTAAATAGTGTTAAATAGCATTTCGTACCTTTTAACAACTTCATTCCACGAGTAATTTTCTTTCACTCTCCTATAAGCATTTTCCTTTAATTCAACACACTTTTCTGGATTATTTTCTATTAATTTAATTTTATTTGCCAGATCAATTTCGCCCTTAAAATAAATTGCTGTTTCTCCACAAACTTCTCGATTGAACTCATTATCATGAGCCACTATAATGTTTTTCATGCTCATAGCCTCTAATAGAGACGGATTTGTCCCGCCAACACTATAAGCATGAATATAAGCAAAACAATTTTTTCGAAGAACTCCTAATATTTCCTTATCATATATTGGGTTCATAAATCTTATCTGATTAGAGTTTCCCTTCATCTTTAAAAGTAATCTAGTATATGAATCCTTAGTACTAAAGTTACCTACTATCACCAACATTTTATTAGAATTTGACTTCTTAAATCCTTCTATTTCCATATGAATGTTATTCTCTGGTACAATTCTTGCAACAGTTAGATAATAACTTTGGGAACTAAGTCCTAAGTTCTTGAGAATATTACGTTCTCTATCTTTTGGTAAATTATTATCTAAAAGTATTCTTACCCCATAGGGAATGAATATGATATTTCCAGCCTTATATCTCTTTTCTAAATACCTCTTTATTTCATAGGAGTCAGCTATAATAAAATCTGCGACTTTAATTGATAACATTTCTAAAACCCATAATAACGTAGCTAAAGGTAGAGATAAAATTTTTAAATAAATTGGCCAATATTTTAATCTTATCAATGGACGCTTCCATTCAATTCCATCAGGATTAATTAACACCTTTTTACCAAATAATTTAGCAATAATTGCCGGTAAGGAACCATCAGGGGCTACATAGTATATAACATCAAATTTGTTTCGATATTTAATAAGTAAGTAAATCGTAGCCGTCATATCATTTATTATCGGAATTGTTATCACTTTTCCTTCAATAGAGGGGATATAAATTCTTCTTATACCTTTATAAGTATCTTCATAAAATTTTCCTGATTCACATGTAACATAAACTTTTATGCCATTTTTTACTAACTCTTTAGATAATTCTTCTACAAATACTTCATTACCTCCATATTTAGCTGGTATACCACGAGAGCCTACTAATACAATTCTAACTTTTGAATTCAGCATCTGAGCATCTGTTGCTAATGCCTCTTCAGCCATTTTTCACTTCTCCCCTCTCTTAATCAGATTCTTTACAGAATTTAATACTATTCCAATAAAAAAGGTAAGGGTTCCTATGATACAAAGGAGGAGAGAAATCATTGCTGTACCTACTGGAAGATTTCCTGTATGAGAGGTTCTATCCACTACCCATATACCTACCATTATCCCCATAAGGAGAATAATTATACCTGAAACACCAAAGAAAAGAAGTGGTCTTCTTTCTCCTATAAAAGAGATAATATGCGCTAGAACATCTAAGCCATGGGAGAAGGGATTCCTTTTAGATTTATCTTCATAACTTACCGATATAGAAACCTCTTTTATTTTTAATCCCAATTCTTTAGCAAGGAATTGCATCTCTGATTCTACCGAAAAGCCTTTAGAGTTGAAATATAATTTCTCTATAGCTTCTTTGGAAAGTGCCCTAAAACCCGATTGGGAATCGGTAAGTTTCACCTTAGAACCTATATTAGAAAATAATGTGAGAATACGCTCACCGAATTTGCGGTAACTGGGCATTTTACATTCTACATCTAGAAATCTTGAACCAACTGCTATATCTACCTCCTCATTTAAGAGAAGTTTTATAAGAGAAGGAATCTTATCGGGATTGTGTTGATAATCTCCATCTAGGAGAACTAGTATATCAGCACCTAACTCTTTTGCTTTTTTGATACCAGTATTTAATGCCATACCCTTTCCTATATTTTTCTCATGCCTTACTACTATTGCTCCAGCTAGCTCTGCTATCTCAGCTGTTCTATCTAGACTTCCATCATCAATTACAACTACATCGTTAACATATTTTTTGGTCTTTAAAACCACACTCCCTATATATCGCTCCTCATTATAGCAAGGGATGGTGGCGATAATCTTCATAGTAACCTCTATTTTCTTTTATTTTTGGATTATATAGAATGAAAAGGCATTTAGAAACGGCTAAAAGTAGTAAAAATCCATAAGACCTTGGTAAGAAAGTCGATAGTTCAGAATTTAGTTGACTTTTTATTTCGTAAGTAATATTATTTATACAAGTGGTGGAAGGGAAGAATCTCTGGTTTAGTATGGTCGCCAATAGCCAGGGAGGACCTAATAGCGAAACCGGCCATCAGAAAACTCTAGTGGGAGGAGGATGATGGCTAGTAAAATTGGCGTTTTGATTGTTGAGAGATGGCCTATCTTTAGAAGAGCTTTAAGTTATACTCTGGAAGAATGTGAAGAAATTACTGTCGTGGGAGAAACAAATGAAAAGGATGAAGCGATAAACCTTATAAAAGAAAAAAGACCTGATATTATTCTCCTAGATTATTTTACCTCTCCTTACAAAGAACTTCTTGAGATGCCCCCTCAGGAGATGGGGGGGGGGGTAAGATAATTATAACAAGCCCAGAACCTGACCATAGAGTAATAAGGGAGGCACTTAAATATAATATTAGAGGATTTATCCTTATGAGTATCTCTCCTCAGGAATTGATAAACGCTATAAAAGCTGTCCATAATGGAGAAATTTATATTGATAGAGAGCTTATCCTCGTGACATTAAAAGATTATGCTAACAATACTAAAAAGGATGAAATATTTCTAGATCCCCTTAGTCATAAGGAAGAAGAGGTGCTAGAACTTCTGTGTGAGGGATTGTCCAATAGAGAAATCGCTAAGGTCTTAAGAATAAGTGAAAAAACAGTCAAATCTCACCTTACAGATATCTTCAGTAAACTCAATGTAAAATCTAGATTGGAAGCAGTGATAGCTACGAATAAATTACTCAGAAGGTCAGAAGGAGCGATTAACAGCGTGAAAATACTTTAGACCTGTATAAATCTCAGACCAAAGTCTCATTGACAAGGAATCGTTCCTATTTTAAAATGAATGAAACTTTTGTAGGAGGAGGATAGCATGATTTCTACGGTAACTACAACTACAGTTACTACAGTGACAACGGTTAGCCTGGCAAGTGCACTAGGTCTTCTGGCTGTAGTCTTTCTTATTGGTCTCCTCACCACAAAAGAGCTGGTAAGTGCTAGTGAAGGACGAAAATTTAAGCTCTTTGAAAGGCTTCTAGATATAGGTATCTCTCCCCTCCTAGTCGTATTTGCTCTAATAGTAATTACGAAGGTATGGGAGGTCCTTCGCTAGAGGATGAATGGCCAGATTAAGTAAAGGGTGACATTCGTTATTCCATGAGCGAGTGCCACCCCTATTATTGAGTTTGTCTTAAGAACAATAATAGAGAAAAATATTGCTACTCCAAAAACAAATATCACATCTATCAATGAAAGATGTCCTATATGTAAAGAGGCAAATACTATACTTACAGCTAATATTCCATATTTACCCATCACCTCATAAAATGCTTTCTGCATCATTCCTCTAAATGCAAGCTCTTCTACAAATCCAGTAGAGAATATAAGTATAAGGGCAGGAATAAAAAGGGAATTAAGGCTTATATGTTCTATAAGAGGTTTTGGATGAAGGATTAGATATTCAATATATCCAAAGCCTATACCAGTGATTCCTGTTAGAATCTGAATAACTATCCCTTTCATAGTAAGTCCAATATCTTTCAGTCTGTATCCTAAAATCCTCGTTATTGAAATTACTCCCACAAAAAGAGGGATACTGGTAATAAGATACCAGTAAAGCTGAGGGAAAGGATACAAAGGCATAGAAAGACTTATTATCCTTATAAGAGGTGCAATAGTAAGTGTTAGATAGACCTGGTGGATAGGATGCTCAAATTTAAGTAAAGAATGGATAAGTAAAAGTAAAAGAAGGACGATATGTATTACTGCTCCCCCTTGTGGACTAACAAAAAAAGTAACAATTTCTCCTATGCTGATACCTATTATATAAAGCCAGATACTCATCTTACATCTATCCAGAGGTGCAGAGCTCTATAAACTTCTTTCCTATCTTTTCTGTAGAGTAAGAATTCTACCTTTATATTCTTCCCTCTTTCTTGAGGGATAAACGATATAAGTTTTTCCCATTTTTCCTCATTTTTAAGCATTATAGGTCCAATAGAATCAGAAATTTTGCCCTTTATCCTTACCTTTATATTATAGACTACTTCTTCATACTCATGATTCACTATCCCTATAATAACTTTTCCCTCTTCTTTTAATTCTAACTCTCTTGGATACCCTTCCGCCTTTCCTGTTGGACCAAGGATATAAAATTCAGTAAATCTTTCTCCAACCTTGGGGGTAGTAATAACATAGATAAGTGTACCTATGGCAAAGATTATAGAACAGGTAAGAATAATAACAAGAGCTTTATCAAGCTTGGAGGTTTCTTTCTCTTTAAGAGTATTTAGCTCAATAGAGATTTTAAAACGAGCATCTTCTGGAATTTTATTTCTCCTGTAATAGGCAATAAAAGACATTATTACTACAAAGATAAAGATAGAAAAAACGACAGGGTAAAGTCTTATTCCCCAGGGGGTATAGTTTAATAATAATCCTATAAGGGGAACTACAGCTATACTTAAGCCAAAGCTTAAGGCAATTCGCTCTATACTATCTAGGTCTTCTTTCTTAACAAAGAGGGCAGAGATAAGGGTATAACCAGGGAAGAAGAGTATAAACGGAAGTCCAAAGAGGATACGTACCGCCTGAAGATGTGTAAAAGATATAACTAATATAAGAATAAAGGAGAGAATATCTATTATGAGGAGCTCATTCTTCAGTTCCAATTTTCTAGGGTTGATACTATTCCAATCCTCCAATAAAAACATAAGCTTTCTATATAGGATATATTATAACATAATTTGGCACATACCAATGTCTCACTCTTTCTTCCTACCTTTGGTAGATGCAAAAATTTTTTTATTAGATTATTCTTTTAGAAAATGTTAACTAGAGAAAAGATAGATGGAGGTGTCTTTTATGAAAATTAAAGTTAGTATATTTTTAGTAATGTTACTCATCTTTTTATCTATTGCTAGCATATCCTATGCCCAGATAGAAACGATAGGGGACTTCATTATGAAAATCGTCAGGGCTATGGGACTTGAGAATCAGCTTCCACCTGGTTCTCCTGCAAGGGATTACCTTATGCTTCTCAGAAGGATGAATATTATCGATGCCACAACAGCAGGTTCCTTACTAGCAAGACTTGACCAGCCATTAACAACGGGGCTAATGGCTAGAATTCTAGTGGATGTATGGGATTTACAGGGAGAACTCCCAAGAGGAGCTACAGCTCAAGACTATATAAATCTCCTTGTAGATTATGGGGTTATGGAGCCCGGGGGCACTGATGAGTCTGTAACCGTAGATAATGTAGCATCATTTTTTGAAAATCCCATTGCCGCAGAGGCACTAGCAGAACCTTATTTGAGACCCGTATCACCAGTAGTGCCTGAATAGTGATTGGTAATGAGTAAGGGGAAGTGGTTTGGGGTTATTTTGGTAATTATTCTTACAGCAGGCTTATTTTATTTAAATTTAAAACCTTTTTTAGCTGACATACATTATAGAAGGGCTCTAGAACTTAAAAAGAGTATCTACTATGATAGAGCGGCTGAAGAACTGTATTTTGCTATTTCCTGGGACCCAAATTATGCCCTTTATCATAAGACATTGGGTGAGCTTTATAATACTATGGCGATATTTAGGAAAGATAAAAAACTAGGAGAACTTGCCATTAAGAAGCTTATCAAGACAATTCAGTTAAATCCTAATGACGGTTTTAGTTATGCCAGTCTAGGGTGGGCTTACTATTATGGGGGAGATTATCCAAATGCAAAAACTGCATTCAAAGCGTCGATAGAAAGAGACCCAAACAATGCCTATTTCCATTTAAATCTAGGATTGCTCTATAAGAAACTCAATAAGCTTTCTGAAGCTAAAATAGAGTTAGAAAAGGTACTAGCTATATTCCCTAATGAGCCACGAGCAAAAAGGGCACTAGAAGAGATGAGTAGATAGGATGAGTACGAGGTTCTGTAATATCTTTATAGAAACAGGAATAATATTTCTTCTTATCTTCACCCCTATGGCATTAGGGACTGTTCAGCCCTGGGCTATATTTATAATGAGAGCGACAGTTATTCTGCTTTTAGGAATATGGCTTTTAAAGATAGCTCTACAGGGAAGGTTTACCTTTAGACATACCTCTTTAGATATTCCTCTTCTTATATTTTTAGGTGTAACTCTTATATCTACTCTCTGGGTCTCAAATTATAAACGTATAAGTTGGGAATATTTCTCTTATTTTGCCACCGCTATAGGACTCTTTTTTATCATTACAAACAATATAACAAAGGAATCTCAGATAAAAAGGATTATAACTGCACTCATCCTTGTAAATTTTATCATTGGGGTATACGGTATCTTACAGTTTCTTAATATCGTCTCTCTTACCCCTCAGGCAGCTCCTTTAAGAATCTCTTCTACATATTACAATTCTAATCACTATGCTGGATATCTAGTTATGGTCTTACCTGTCTCTATAGGGCTATTTCTCTATACTATGTCCATCTGGAAAACCTTAGGTCTTGGTATTTTGGTTATTATCCTGGGGATAAATCTTGCTCTTTCTTATTCCTGGGGGGAGGTGGCATTCCTCTTTTCCCTTATCGTTTTACTCTCTTTATCTTTATGGGCGTTAGAAAAGAAAAGAGTAATTATAAAAACAGCCATAATAGGGATAGTCATCGTTCTAATTTCCCTTGGGGGGATGTTTCTTAAAGGACCACAGCTTCCTCAAGGCTATCTTTCTCAGAGGTTTGATGCCTTATTAAATCTATCTTATGAAAGTATAGTGGGAAGAATTGGTACATACAAGTATACATTAAAGATTGTCTTTGACCATCCTTTATTAGGAACAGGTCCTGGGACATTTCCAGATGTATTCCCCAGATATAGGCCTGCTCAAGGATGGCATGCTCAGGCTTTTATAAATTATGCCCACAATGATTAT
>Ga0315282_10006454_pt1 | contig 19636 bp, 15 predicted proteins | sample YL17G07_20_MG_FD_203693 | JGI IMG/M metagenome (GOLD analysis project Ga0315282, IMG submission 203693) | Sediment microbial communities from Yellowstone Lake, YNP, Wyoming, USA - YL17G07_20 | ecosystem: Environmental > Aquatic > Freshwater > Lake > Sediment | place: USA: Wyoming | collected... | reverse complement strand
TGTTAAAGATTATAATCTGTTAGATTTATTTTTTGGGTGGATCGATGAAGACAAACATCTGGAAAGAAATGATCGGGGGGGTACCTTTTTTCGACAGCCTCAGCAGAAATTGACACATTCGGTCGTCACATAATTCGTAAAAGGTAACCATTCCTCCAGGTCGGCAGAGATATTCAGATTGGCAAGCCCCCTACTCTTCCCTAAGTACTTGGGGGAGGGTTAAATCAGTCCCAAGGCGGCTTCCACCTGGGCCCCCAGCTGCGCCAGGCTGAACCCGGCCACATAAGCGCCCTGCTTGGGACAGGTGGCCATGCAAGAGCCGCAGCCCTTGCAGAGAATTTCGTTCACCTCCACGGTTTTTTTCACCTTCCCCTCAAACATGTACTCCAACAGAGTAATGGCTTTAAACGGACAGGCGTCCACACAAAAGGCGCAGCCGTCGCAGTTTTCATCCACGACCCGGGAAATGTTGGACTCCAGTTCCAGAAAGTCCCTGGACAGCACGGTGGCCGCCCGGGAGGCGGCGGCCATGGCTTCGGCCACGGATTCCTGTAGAGGCTTGGGATAGTGGGCCAGTCCGGCCAGGTAGATGCCTTCGGTAGTGGCTTCTACTGGCTTGATTTTGGCGTGGGCTTCGGTAAAAAAGCCTTCGGCATTTAGAGGAATCTTGTACAATTCCGCCAGAGGCGCATTGTGGTGGGGGATAATTGCAGTGGCTAGAGTCAAGATATCTACTTCCAGCTCGACTGGCCGCGCCAGGATATGATCCGTAACCCTGATCCTGATCTTGCCGTCGGCGCCTTGCTCCACTTTGGGAGGATCTGCCAGGTGGTAACGGATGAAGACTACTCCTTGGTTCCGGGCTTTTTCATATAGGTGTTCCCGTTCCCCGTAGGTCCGCATATCCCGGAAGAGAATGTAAACGTCCAGGTCCGGATTGAGCTCTTTGAGCTTCAGGGCGTTCTCTACCGAATGGCTGCAGCAGACCTTGCTGCAATAAGGCCGGTCCGGAGTGCGGGAACCGACGCACTGGATGAAAGCCACGGCCCGGGCCTGCCTGAGGCGCTCGCTCTCCTCGGTCAGTTCCTGGTCTAGGTCCAGGGAGAGAAACACATTGGGATTCGAGCCGTAGAGATACTGGCCCACGGGGCGATAAGGTTCAGCCCCGATGGCCAGAATGACGATGCCGTGGTCGATCACCTGGTTGCGGGACAACGTGGTCCGGAAATTTCCCACCACCCCTGATACCCCCGTCACGATGGACTCGTAATGGATAGTGAGGTTGGGGTGATTCTTGACTTTATTGATCAGCTCCTCCAGGCGTGGCCCCACCAGGCTCCCTCTCCAGGTATGGCGCAGCCGAAGGGCGTTGCCTCCCAGGCGGTCCTTACGTTCGGCTAGGTGGACCTCAAATCCTTGCTCCGCCAGGTTCAAGGCCGCGGTCATACCGGTGACGCCCCCGCCCACCACCAGGGCGGTCTTGTTCACCGGCACCGTGATGTAATCTAGCGGTTCCAGCAGGCGAGCCTTGGCCACCGCCATGCGGACCAGGTCTTTGCACTTCTGGGTGGCCGCCTCCGGTTGGCGCTGATGGACCCAGGTGCATTGGTTGCGGATATTGGCCATCTCGAAGAGATACTTGTTCAAGCCGGCGTTTCTCAGCATATCCTGGAAGGTGGCCTGGTGAGTAGTGGGGGAGCAGGACGCCACCACCACCCGGTTGAGATGGTGCTCTTTGATCATCTCGATCATCTGGTTCTGGGCGTCTTGGGAACAGGTGAAAAGGTTGGCCTGGGCATATTCCACGTTGGGAATGGTTTGGCCGTATTCCACCACGGCTGGCACATCCGCCACGCCGCCGATATTGAGGCCGCAGTGGCAGACAAACACCCCGATGCGCGGGGGCTCCTGGGAGATATCCCGTTCCGGCGGGAAGACCTTCTCCCGGACCAGGGTGCCCCGGGCCGCGGCCAGCAAATGGCCAGCGGCCGCCGCCGCGGCGCTGCCTTCCATCACCGTCTGGGGGATGTCCTTGGGGCCATTGAAAAAGCCGCAGGAAAACACCCCCGGCCGGGAGGTGGTTACCGGTGCGAAACACTGGGTGTCCATGAAGTTGTTGGGGCTCAACTTGACTCCCAACCTTCCGGCCAAGTCAACGTTGTCGGTGCTGATGACCCCACCCACCGACAGGACCACCAGGTCGAAAACCTCTTCCTGGCGCTCACCCGATTCAGTAGCATAGCGAATCCGCAGGTCGCCGGAGTCGGGCAGCGCCTCGACGCCATACACTCGGGAGCGGATCAACCGGGCCCCCTGGTTTTTGACCCGGACGCAGTATTTCTCAAAATCCTTGCGGGGGGTGCGCATGTCCATGTAAAACAAGGCCATGTCCAGCTCGGGGCCGATGTGCTCCCGGGCGATGATGGCCTGCTTCAAAGCCACCATGCAACAAAAATTGGAACAGTAGGGATGGGCGCCTTCCTGGTCGCTGCGCATGCCGACGCAATGGAGCCAGGCGATTTTCCGAGGTTCCCGCCGGTCCAGAGGACGCATGACGTGGCCTTTGTAAGGGCCGGAGGGACTGAGAATCCGCTCGAACTCCAGGCTCGTCAAGATATTGGGCGACTGCCCGTAATTATAGGTGGCCAAGGTTGAGGGATCGAAGATCTCGAAGCCCAGCGCCAGGACGACTGCCCCCACATTTACTTCCCGGAGGCGCGGTTCGTCGTCGTACTTCACGGCCTCGGCCAAACAGATCTTCTCACACCACCCACACCCCAGGCAGACGTTCCGGTCGATGGCATAGGCCCGGGGCACGGCCTGGGGATACTTGATATACGTGGCGCTACGGCGGTCCAACCCCAGGTTGAACTCGTTGACCGCCTGGGCGGGGCAGGCTCGCTGACAGTCGCCACAGGCCGTGCACTTCTCCGGGATGATGTAGCGCGGCTGATTCTTTAAGACTGCCTGAAAATTCCCGGGCTCACCCGCCAGGGATTCCAGTTCCGTGCAAGTGATGACCTCGATGTTGATGTGCCGGCCGACCTCGACCAGCTTGGGTGAGATAATTCACATGGCGCAATCGTTGGTGGGGAAGGTCTTGTCGATCTGCGCCATGGTGCCGCCGATGGTCGGGGACCGCTCCACCAGATAGACAAAGTAGCCGGAGTTTGCCAGATCCAGGGAGGCCTGCATACCGGCAATTCCGCCTCCTACCACCAGCACTGCGCCAACCTTGCCAGATCCCTTCGTCTTCATGGCCGTTACCCTCCAGGCAACCATGACTTGCTGCGTTTAAATGGTTATTTGGTGAAGTTGAAGTTCTCCATTAACCCTCTTTCCTCAGAAAAGGATTTAAGCCGCCAAAAGCTTAAATTTGAAAGTGGTGCCTTCGTGACCAGAGACGTCCGCCAGGCCGGAGCGTTCGAGATGATTCAACCTGAGGGATACGGTATAGACTGGCAGGCCGGTCTCCTCGGCCATCTGGCGCACGGTTTTGGGTCCTTCCCGCAAGGTTTCGCAAAGCAGTGCCTTTTGATATTCTTCTTCGGCGCTTTGCATGAGCATCAGATGGTAACGTTGTGCGTCCAAAGTTTCATGGAAGACATTTTCCCGTTCCGTCAACTGCTTCTCCATGCCCATCAACCACCGAAGTGGCGGGGCCTGCAAAGCCTGTTTCACTGCGGTTAGAGGAAGCTTGAAACGCTCCCGATCAAGGGGGCCTGACCCCAGAATCAGTTGGGTTAACTCGGTAACATAGTCGGCAAAGAGCTGCCCTTCGGCGGAACTGACCCAGCGTAGTTGCAGCCGCTCCCGGCCGATGCCGGCGATCTCGAGCAACTGGCCCACTATCTGCATCCGCTTGTTGGTATAAACATTACCATCCAGGTAATGGCAGTCCCCGAAGCGTCAGCCAAACACGAAGACCCCATCGAACCCACTGCTCAGCCCTTCCATCACAAAGACCGGGTCGACTCGGCCGGAGCACATGGTGAGCATGACCCGGATGTTGGAGGGATACTGGAACCGGGACACCCCAGCCAGGTCGGCGCTGGCATAGGAACACCACTTGCACAGAAAAGCCAGGATCTTAGGTGCGAACTTAACTCCCATGTTCCCCTCCTTTAGGTTTTTTCCCGACTGATTAAAAATCACCTCAGCCTCGCCCACCGGCGTGGATCGCAGCCAGAATCTGCCGGTCCCGGAAGTGCAGCATGTCGATGGCCCGGGCCGGGCAGCCGGCCGCGCATAAGCCGCAGCCTTTGCAGTAGGCGGGCAGGTTCTCGGCCCGAAATCCTCTCCCCGGCACCTTGGTAAGATGCATGGCGCCGAAGGGGCAGGTGAGTTCACAGAGGCCGCAAGCCAGGCAGAGATCCTGATTCACCATCGACACCGAGGGTTCCGCTGCCACCTCCTCCAAGGCCAGCACCGTGGCGGCTCGGGCCGCCGCGGCTTTGGCCTGGGCGATGGACTCATCAATGGGCTTGGGATAATGGGCCATGCCAGCCAGATAGATGCCCTCCGTCACGCAGTCCACCGGGCGCAGCTTGGCATGGACCTCGTTGAAGAAACCTTCGTTGTTGCGCGGCACCTTAAAGAGCTCCGCCACCTCTGCCGTGGGATTGGGCAGAATGGCACTGGCCAGGACCAGGAGATCCGGTCGCAGCATCAGAGGCCGCTCCAGGATGGGGTCCTGGACCGCGACCTCCAGTCCGCCTTCCGTGGTCCCGGCCACTCCGGGCTTGCTTTCCAGATCATAGCGGATAAAAACGACCCCTTTCTCCCGGGCCTCTTGGTAGAGCAATTCTTTTTCGCCATAAGTGCGCAGATCCCGGTACAGGATAAAGACATCCATGTGGGGATTCAGTTCCTTCAATAAGAGGGCGCTTTCCACCGAATGGGTGCAGCACACCCGGCTGCAATAGGGCCGCTCGGGTTCCCGGGAGCCCACGCACTGAATGAACACGGCCTGCCGGGCTGCAGCCACGCGGGTGTCCCGCGAGGCGATGGCCTGGTCCAGCTCGAAGGACAGCAGGACCTTGGGGTGCTGGCCATAGAGATATTCCTGGGGGAGCAAGGGGACGCCGCCGGTGGCCAGGATGGTCACGCCGTGCCCCAATTCCAGGTCACCGCCGGGAGTAGCGATGACGGTGCGAAAATTACCGATAAAACCGCTGGTCGCCTTGACCTGGGCGTCCATCAGAACGTTGATGTGCTCGTGATGTTCTACGGTGTGGATCAACTTTTCCAGGTAGCCGCGGTAGTCGTAGCCCCGGGCGCTGACCACCAGGTTCCAGGCATTGCCCCCCAGACGGGGGGATTTCTCCACCAGATGAGTCTGGAAGCCCATGTTACCGAGGGACCGGGCCGCCTCCATCCCGGCCACCCCCCCACCGATGATAAGGGCGGCGCGGGTCACCGGGAACTTCTGCTTATGCAGAGGTTCCAGGTAGGCGCTCCGGGCCGCCGCCATGCGCACCAGATCTTTGGCCTTCTCCAAGGCCTCTTCAGGCTTGGCCATGTGCACCCAGGCATCCTGGTCCCGGATGTTGGCCATCTCCAGGAGATACGGGTTAAGTCCGGCCTCTTTGATGGCCTCCTGGAATACTGGCTCATGGGTGCGCGGACTGCAGGAAGCCACCACGACCCGGTTGAGTCCATATTCCTTGATGCGTTCCCTGATGGTTTTCTGACTGTCCTGGGAGCAGGCGAAAAGAAAGTTTTCCGCATGCTCCACCTGCGGCAAAGTTCCGGCATAATCCCGCAAGGCGGCCACATCAATGACCCCGGCAATATTGGTGCCGCAATGGCAAAGGAAGACCCCGATGCGTGGCTCCTTCCCGGCGACGTCCTGCTCGGCAGGTGCAGGCTTCCGGCGGCTGGAGGAATAGCGGGCTGAGGCCAGCAGTTCGCCTGCGGCTCCGGCGGCCGCGGAGGCCTCCATGACCGATTGGGGGATGTCTTTGGGTCCCTGGAAGGCGCCGCAGACGAAGATACCCGGCTGATTGGTGGCCACGGGAGCAAAGGGGGAAGTCCGGGCAAATCTATGGGGGGTCAGCTCCACCCCCAGGGTGCGGCCCAATTCCGACACCTCCGGGGCCACCTCCAGCCCCACGGATAAGACCACCAGATCAAAGGTCTCGTTGAGGACGGCGCCGTCTTCCTTTACATAACGCAGCGCCAGGTCGTCAGTTCCCGGCACCGGCTCGAGGCCGTGCAGCCGGGAGCGGATAAACCGCACCCCTCGCTCCGCGGCCCGCTGGTAGTATTTTTCGAAGTCCTTGCCATGGGTGCGCAGATCCATAAAGAAGATGGTGGCTTCCAGGGGGGCTTTACTGTGTTCCTGAGCGATCACCGCCTGCTTGATGGCATACATGCAACATACTGAAGAACAGTAGGAGTTGTGCTGAGCATCCCGGGAGCCCACGCATTGCAGCCAGGCGATCTTTTGAGGCTCCTTGTGGTCCGAGGGTCTGACGAGATGGCCCAGATATGGTCCGGAAGCCGACAAAATGCGTTCGAAGGCCAGACTGGTAACCACGTTGGGATGCGAGGCATAGGAATAAGCTTCATATTGACTGGGATCAAATGATTTAAAGCCTGGAGCTAAGACTACTGCCCCTACCTTCAAGTCCACTATCTCGGGTATTTGCCCATGGTCAATGGCCTGTGCCTGGCAAGTGGCGACGCATTGCCAACATTCGGAGCAAATGCCGCAACTGAGGCAGCGGGCCGCCTCCGACATGGCCTGCTCCTGCGTGAATCCCAGGTGGATTTCGCTAAAGCCCTTGGCCCATTCCTCTGTCGGCAGAATATCCGGAGTGACCTGAAGTTGCCTGGACTGACCTTTGGGAAGGGGGTTCCAGTTCCCCTCCGTTAAGGGATTAAGTGGCGGTTCTCGCCCTTCTTTCAGGTCCATCCCCTGCAGATAGCGATCAATGGAAATGGCCCCCTGCCGGCCTGCCTCCAGCGCCGCAACGGCAATGAAGGGACCGGAGACTACGTCGCCGCCCGCAAATACCCCTGAGCGGCTGGTGGCCTGGGTATCCGGATCCACTTGAATCAGCCCCTTTGGGGTTAGGGCTACGCCATCTTCAGGGGTGAGGAACTTCAAGTTGGCCTTTTGGCCGATGGCCATGATGACCACATCACCATCACGGGTGGCCCGCTGATCTTCCAGATAGCTAGGTGCGAAGCGACCCTGCTCATCGAAGACCCGCGCCACCTCCTTAAGTTCGATGCCGGTTACCTTGCCGGCCGGGGCGAGGATCTGCTTTACCCCCCAACGGTACATGATTTCAATGCCTTCCCTCCCGGCTTCTTCCACCTCCCAGGGCAAGGCCGGCATCTCAAAGACGTTCTCCAGGCAGATGATGGTGACTCGGGGCGCTCCCCGGCGCCTGGCGGTGCGGGCCACGTCCAGGGCCACATTACCGCCGCCGATGACGATGACCCGCTTGTCTTTCAGGTCAGGCCCCTGGCCGGCAGCCACGCCCTTCAGGTAGTCGCCTCCCCAAAGCATCCCCTCGGCCTCGGTCCCGGGCACCGGCAAGCGCAGAGATTCCTGGCAGCCCACCCCTAAGAAGACCGCCTGGAAACCCTCCCGGGTAAGCAGGTCGTTGATGGTGCGACCTTCGCCGAGAGGGGTGCTGCAGTGGATCTCCACCCCCAGTTTCTTGATGTAATCGATTTCCCTGTGCAGCACTTCCCGGGGCAGGCGATATGCCGGGATGCCATAGCGCAGCCAGCCGCCGGGCTCCGGGGCAGCCTCAAAGATCACTGGCCGGAAACCCCTCAGGGCCAGATGGTAGGCGCAACTCAAGCCCGCCGGACCGGCCCCGACGATGGCCACCATCTCCTCCCGCCTATCCAACTGCAGCACCGGCAGCGCTTCCCAATCCGCCTGATCTGCCGCGAAGCGCTTCAGGGCACAGATGGCCAGGGTCTCGTCCATCTCCTGGCGGCGGCAGTCGGTCTCGCAGGGGTGGGGACAGATACGGCCAATGGTACCGGGCAAAGCCAGGCGCTCCATGATCAGGGCCAACGATTCGGAGAATTTGCCCGCTTTGATGAGCTGCACAAATCCCTGGGCATTCACATTGGCCGGACAAGCCCGCATGCAGGGGGCCCGGTCCAATTTCTTGACTGCGAAGGCGGTGGGCACGGCTTGGGGATAGAGGCGATAGACGGCCCGCCAATCGGCCAGCCCGGAGTTGAACTCATCCGGCATCATCACCGGACAGACCTTGGCGCAGTCCCCGCAGCCGGTGCACCTGGCCGGGTCAATATAACGAGGCTGTTTCTCCAGGATGACGGTAAAATTACCCGCCTCTCCGGCGATACCCTGTACTTCCGCCAGGGTATGAATCTCGATGTTGGGGTGCCGGCCGACCTCGGCCAGCTTGGGAGAAACGATTCACATGGCGCATTCGTTGGTGGGAAAGGTCTTGTCGAGCTGCGCCACCACCCCGCCGATGGCCGGCTTCTTTTCCACCAGGTAGACGAAATAGCCGGAGTTAGCCAGGTCCAACGCGGCCTGCATTCCGGCAATGCCGCCCCCGACCACCATTACCGAACCAAGCACCTGACCGTCCATATGACACCTCTCACCCGTCTTTTCGAATGCAACTCTTAACGAACTAATTCATTTGGCACTTTGTTTTAAAGAGCCCTCTTTTCCAGTTCCCGGAAATGCTCCGTAGCCGATTGCTTTTTCTTTTCGGACCACTCCACGGCCTTGGCCATTACGGTCTTAGAAAGCAAGGGGTTTTCCTTATAATTGAACAGTTCGATATTGGCTCTCAAGGCTTTGGACAGGAGTGCCTGCCCTTTGGGCGAGCGGATCAAGACCGTGGTCCAGCCCTCGGGTGCCCCCAGGCCCCCGAAGGACAGATCGGCAAATTCCGCGGCGTAATCGTCGCAGAACCGGCAGGCGTACCGCCTCATAAAGGTCAGCTCCTCCAGGGGGATGTGGCGGATCTCCTTATTCCGCAAATGGATCAGCAATTCTTCTTTGACATTCACCTTATAGACCTCGGCCCACTTGAAGTTGCCTATTTTTTCCAGCCGTCGACGCTCCTCCGGGCCGAATTGGAAGTTCCCGGCGCAGAACAGGCCAAAATGGATAGTGATGGCGTCGGAAGGCACCACTCCCAGCACTTCCATGCGCCGCATGGTGTTGATTTGGCAGGGCGTGCCGACAAGGGCCACCTGCGTGAGGTTCTCCCGGGCCACGTCTTTCAGTTCGACGATAGAGGGCGAATAGGTGGAGTACAATTTGGAGAAATGCGCAATGCCGGACACGGTATCGAAGTGGAAGCCCGCGGCCGCCAGGATGTCCGCCCGGGAATGAGCGAGCAAGGGCAGGCGTTGGAAAGGCCCGGCCTTCCTGCTCACGATGGCCGCATCGATATCTCCACAGTCAAACAGATAAAGGAGCAGGGCGGTCACCACGCCCCCATCGGTGGCCCTGGCCCGCACCTCCGGGTCGGTAGCCCTGGCTACGGCGGTTCCCAGGACGCGGCCCATGGGTTCATTCCAGGACACCAGGTTTCTGGTTTCTTCCTCCAGATCCCCGATCTCCGGACAGATGGAATAGCAGATGCCGCACTCTATGCATTTATCCTTATCGCGGTAGCGCGGCCTGCCGTCTTCTCCCAACTCCAGAGCCCCGTAATTGATGGCGCTGCAAAAGGCCACGCAGCCCCCGCATTGGTGGCAAAGGCCTTTGTCTTGCACCTCCTGGACCAAATGGGCAAAAGTTTTCATGGCGCCCTCCTGTAATTAATTCACCAAGTTCTAATTCAACCGTTGCGCCTTACCCAGGACATAGATGGGATAGCCCCCCTCCCAACACTTAAGAGTGATGCGGCCCTCTTTGGCCATATCCGTCAATAGGGAGCTAACTAGTTCCACCTTCTCTTCTATGACCTTAGCAATCCCTGGCGGGTTGAGGGGCTGTTCGCTCAATGCCTTGAGGATTTTGGCACCCAGAAACTCTTCCTTAAGAACTTCCAGCATGATCTCGTCAACGTCCACAGCGTTGGACTGTGAGCCGGGGAACTCTTTCTCGTTGGGCCGTCGTAAGCTCGTTCCCAGGACCCAGCGCACCCGAGGGTGGTGCATGGTGGCGTGAATAGCCCACAGCTTGGCCTTAGTCTTGTCGTCTTGAGGAAGAGGGGGCAGTTTTTCCAGGGTGTCCAGGTGGGACTCCACCATGCGCACGAAGGCTTCCGGCTCATTGACCTCCACGTAGCCTAAGGCGATGCGCCGCCGCTCCAGGCCGGCCAGGGAGAGGAGCTTTTTCATGGCATTGACTCGATACCAGCAGTGGTCAACCCCGTAATGGTAATGGCAGGAGTGGGTGGGGGTGCAGCCGGCCAGCATAATTCCCTTGACCCCGTTCAGAAAGGCCATGGACAGGATGGAGGGGTCCAGGGAGCCCAGGCAGTTCACCGGGACCAGATAAATGCCGCTGGGATAGGTGAGACCCTTGACCGCAGCCTGTTCCGCGGACGCCGAGCCACCCCAGCCGCAGATAAAGGAGAGAATCTCGTTTTCCTCCATCCGCGCCAGGATGGCCTTGACCCGGGCCTCCAGTTGCTGGGCGGTGTTATTGACGACCTTGATGGCTTCGTGGGGGCAGGTGGCCGCACAGGTGCCGCCGCCGCTACAGAGGTGGTTGTCCGTCTCCCGCGGTACCGGGCCGCTGCCCGGTTTGACGTGTTCAATGCCGCCGCAAGGGCAGATCTCGGTACACAGGCCGCAGCCCTCGCAGAGGTCTTTATCCACATGCACCACCACCGGACTCACCAGTCTGCCCTGGAGGGCCTTTTCCCGCAGATGCAAAACTCCGCGGGCCGCCTTTTTGCCCTGCTGCAAAACCTCGTTCAGATCACAGATCCCCCCGGCCGACCCGGTGAAGAAGAGTGACTCATCGGGAATCTGATCCGGCCAGAATTTGATATGGCTCTTTTGGAGCCGGCCACCGTTCTCGGGGTAGATAGGCAGCCACCTGATCAGTTCCTGAGCTTTAGCGGCCGGTTCTGCCGGCGCCCCCGGAACTACCAGGGTGTCCCACTCCACTTCATGTTCCAGATTGTCAGCGGGACTCACAAAGCTCAAGAAACCGGACTGGACCACCGGGTGCACCTCCGGGGCATAGGACACCAGCCCGATGCCTTGCGCCCGGGCTTCCATCAAGTCGGCGCCGGTGAGAGGAAGCGCCACATTGGCCGGATAAAGAACGGTGGGGCTGACCTGAGGGTGTTCCCTGGCCAATAACAGGCTGTCCCGCCAGGCGGCCACTGCGGCGAGTTCCTGGGCCGCCTGGCCGTGCTGGGGGCTGTTCACCCAAAAAACTAACTTGCCCGGGCTGATGTCACCCGCACCTAGCTTTTCTTCAAAGTCCAGCAGGTCGCAGACCCGCTCGCCGCCCCCGATATAGGCTATATTCCCTGGACCGAACTCCCGATCCAGGGCGGTGATGATAGCCGCGCCGGCTACTTCGGTCACGCTGTTGTCAGGCTGCTTAAGCCCCACGCGGTAGTCGCCCACACCGCCGATGATGTATTCTATGGGCTGATCCGGCATCACTCTTACCAGGGGGCTGGTGAACACCTCCCGCAGGAGTTCTCCCAGGTCCCCGCAGAAGATTCGGCAGCCGGGAAAGGTCCAATGGAGCTCATCCAGAACCCGTTCAGGAGTTTGGGCTTTGGAAAACAAAACGCTTTCCATGCCCTGGCGGGCCAGTTCCCGGGCCGCGACGAAGCCGGAGACGCCGCCTCCCAAAATGAGAGCCGGTCCTTCGAAAGTCAACGGTACGGGGTCATAAGGCTCCAGGAGCCGGAGGCTGGCCAGGCTCCCGGCGAGCAGGGCGGCGGCCTTGCGGGCCAACTCCTGGGGGCTGGCTTCGTGCACGGCGGCCACATGGTCTTTCAGGTTGATCATCTCCACCTGGTGCTTTTCGATCCCCACCGACGCCAGGGCTTTAATGAATCTCTTCTTCATGACTCGAGAAGAGCAGCCACCCAGCAGGATGCGGTTCAAACCCTTGGCCTGGACTTCCCGCCGCATGGCCTCCAAACCCGGGGCCAGGCAGGGGAAAGGGTAGACTCCCAGGTGGGCCCAGGGCTCATATTGGAGCAATTCGCCCACCTGCGGCAGGTCGATGCGATTGCTGATCTTGCCCCCGCATTCACACAGGAAGATGCCGATTTTGCTTTCAGTTTTCATGGCCGTCTCCTTCTATGGCCTGCGTCCTATGGCGCGCTGAGCTGCGGGAACAGCTGTTCCATGGCGCCGGTGGGGCAGATATACAGGCAGGTCCCACATCTTATGCATTCCGTACTCCTATGGTGATATGGCGTGGCGATCTCTTTGCGCAGTCCCCGGTTGCCGAAGGTGAGGGCCTGCACCCCCGCCACTTCCTGACAGGCCCTGACGCACAGGCCGCAGAGGTGGCAGGCAATATCCACTTCTGTTTTTTTAAACCGCGAGGGAGTCACCCCAAAGGTCTTGGCCAGTTCCTTGATTTGGGGCGCGCCCGGGCTCTCGTCCAGCAGCAACTGCACGATCCAACGCCGCACGTTGGCCACTCGGGGCGAGTCCGTCTGGACTTTGATGCCCGACCTGATGGGGTACATACAGGAGATCACCACCCGGGAGCGTTTGCCGTCGTCTACCTCCACGACGCACAGGCGGCAGGCCCCATAAGGCTCCAGCGCGCCGTGGTGGCAGAGGGTGGGTATGTCAATGCCGTGCCACCTGGCCACTTCCAGAATGGTCCAACCGTCTTCTCCCTGGACTTCTTTGCCGTTGATGTTAAAGGTGATCATGACTCCTCCTTTTAGATCTACCGCCACTGCCCCGCCCATGGAGACCTCCACCAGCCCCGGGAGGGGGGGATGCCATAGGCCTTGGCCAAATTCTGCAATTTATCCCACCCGGGGCGCTCATCCAGCAGTTGCAGCAGGCGCCGGTGGCGAACAACATTGACCCGGTCCGTATCGGTCCGGACGGTGATGCCGTTTTTGAGGGGATATAGGCAGGAGATCACCACCCGGGAGCGGTTGCCATCGTCCACTTCCACCGCACACAGACGACAGGACCCGTAAGGCTTCACCGCCCCATGCTGGCAGAGGGTAGGAATCTCAATGCCTTGCCCTCTGGCCACGTCCAGGATGGTCCAGCCGTCCTCTCCCCGGACTTCTTTGCCGTTGATGGTAAAGGTGATCATGGCTTCCTCCTTTTAGACCACCGCCACCGCCCCGAACTTGCAGGCCTCAAAACAGGCGCCGCACTTGATGCACAAGGAAGCGTTGAGCGTGTGGGGTTCCTTCTTGGTCCCGGTGATGGCCCCCTGGGGGCATTCCTGGGCGCAGGCCGTGCAGCCGTTGCACAACTCCGGGTTGATGGAGTAGATGATTAACTCCTTGCAGACCGCAGCCGGACATTTTTGGTGCAGAATGTGAGCCTCGTATTCGTCCCGGAAATAACGCAGGGTGGTGAGCACCGGGTTGGGGGCCGAACCGCCCAGGGCGCACAGGGAGCCATCTTTCACCGCCTCGGAGAGGGACTCGAGCTCATCCAGGTCCGCCAGGGAGCCTTTGCCCGTGGAAAACTCTTCCAGCAGCTCCCGCATGCGCTTCAGACCCAAGCGGCAGGGGATGCACTTGCCGCAGGACTCGTCAATGAGAAAATCCAGGAAGAACTTGGCCACGTCCACCATGCAGGTGGAATTGTCCATGACGATCAGGCCGCCGGAGCCCATGATGGCTCCAGCCTCCCTGAGAGAGTCGAAGTCAATGGGCAGGTCCCAGTGCTGCTTGGGGATGCAGCCGCCCGAGGGGCCGCCGATCTGAATGGCCTTGAATTCCCGGTTCTCCGGCACCCCGCCGCCGACCCGCATCACCAGATCCTTGATGGTCACCCCCATGGGGACTTCCACCAGCCCCACGTTCTTCACCTGGCCCACCAGGGAGAAGATCTTGGTGCCCTTGCTCCCTTCGGTGCCGATGTCCCGGTACCAGTCGGCGCCCTTGGCGATGATCACCGGCACGTTGGCCCAGGTTTCCACGTTGTTCAGATTGGAGGGGCGGTTCCACAGGCCCTTGTCAGAGGTGTGGACGTATTTGGCCCGGGGCTCGCCGGGCTTGCCTTCGATGGAGGCCATCAGGGCCGTGGACTCCCCGCAGACGAAGGCCCCGCCTCCCAGGTTGAGCTTGAGGTCGAAGGAAAAGCCGGTGCCCAGTATGTTCTCCCCCAAAAGCCCCGCTTCCCGGGCCGCCAAGATGGCCCGCTGCAATGTCTTGACCGCCAGGGGATACTCGGCCCGCACGTAGATGTAACCCTCGCTGGCGCCGATGGCGTAAGCGCCGATGAGCATCCCTTCCAGGATGGCGTGGGGGTCGCCTTCGATGAGGCTCCGGTCCATGTAAGCCCCGGGGTCGCCCTCGTCGGCATTGCAAAGCACGTATTTGGGCCAGCCTTTGGCCTTGCGGCAGGAGGCCCATTTGACCCCGGTGGGGAAGCCGCCGCCGCCCCGGCCCCGCAGGCCGGCGGTGGTCACCGCCTCGATGACCTCTTCCGGAGTCATGGCGGTCAAGGCGGTATGGAGGGCGAAATAGCCGCCCCGGGCGACGTAGTGCAGCAGGTTGTCCGGATCGATAAAGCCGCAGTTGCGCATGGCAATGTGCCGCTGCATCTTGAAGAAATCCAGGTCTTGATAACGGGGCGCCTTGGCCAGAAATCCTGTCAGCTTGCCCTTAAAGAGTTTTCGAGGCCCGCCGTTCAAGATCATGTCGTCCACATCCAGCCGGGCCATCACCCGGGCTTCCGGAATCCGACCCGCGGCCAGTTCCTCCCAGAGGGATTCGGCAACTTCCGGCGCCATCTCTTGGTAGGTAATCCTGGGCTTCCCGGGTATGATGATATCCACCAGCGGCTCCTTGTAGCAGAAGCCGATACAGCCGGTCTTCTCCACCACCCCATCCCAGTGTGCTTGCTGGGCCTTCTTCTGTAGCAGGTCATAGACCCGCTGGGCGCCGGCGGCCAGCCCACAGGTGGCCATGCCCACCAGGATCTTGGGTTTATCGGGATAAAGCTGGGCCAGGCCCGCCCCTTTTGCCTTTTGTAAGTCGTCGATACTCTTGATCTGCATGGCCGCTACCTCTTGCGGTACATGCGGAGGAGATGCCCCGCCTTCCGCTGGCTGAGGTTGCCGTGAATCTCATCGTCCAACTGGGCCACCGGCGCCATGGAGCAACACCCCAGGCAGCGGACCTGGCGCAGGGAGAACTTGAGATCCCGGGTGGTGCCTTCCTGGCCGGCGATTCCCAGATCACGCCGGAACTTGTCATAGACGTTGGCGCCCCCTCGGACATGGCAGGCCGTTCCCAGACAGACGGCGACGTCATGTTCGCCCTTGGGCTCCAGGCTGAAGGCCTTGTAAAAGGTGGCCACCGCCCAGCCCCGGGACAGCGGCACACCCAAATGGCCGCAGACCGCAGTCATCGCCTCCGGGGGAATGTAACTGAACTTGGCCTGCACATCCTGGAGGGCGCTGATGAGGTGTTCCGAACTGGGAGGGTAATGCTCCAAGATATTTTCCAGGGTTTTGAAAGTCATGCTCATAAACCTTTCCTCCTCTGGGATTGTGCCTTGCCGGGGAAAAGAGCAAGGATGGAGCCATATTGGTTATATAATTGATATTATTAGTAATTATGGATAATAAGGCGGAAGTGGAAGGAATTTTTAGGGATGTTCCTGAGCGGAATTAAAACGTTTTCAGCGGGTATTCAAAATAATTTAAGTTAAATTAATAAGTTAGCTTTTTATAAATGATGTCGCGTAAATAAAAGGCCGTTTTGTTTTCACCAAAGGCTGATGATTTCCGGCCCTTTTCTTGGTAAAAATATTTTCTAGAAGATTTAGTGGGGAAGAAAAGTGTTGCAGAATTGCAACATATAATTATGAAAGGTGTTTTATCTTTAATTTCCTAATAGTTATTCCTAGGCAAAAATTGTCGCATAATTAACACGCGTGTTATTTTTTAAAGTCCGCATCAGTGAGGTGATAAAGCCGCATCTTGCGCCACAGCTTGCTACGGCTGATTCTGAGCATGCGGGCCGCCTCCTGCTTACTACCCTGAGTCATCTCCAGGGCCAGGAGAATGGTCTTTTTCTCCAGGGCCTGCAGGGGGCTCACGGATCCGTCGGTCAGGGGCAGTTCCAGTTCCCGGCCGCCCCAGGCTGATTCCAGGCGGGGCAGGTGACGTTCGGTAATCAGCGGACCTTTGGCGAAGACGAAGCAGTATTCCAGGACATGCTGGAGTTCCCGGACGTTGCCGGGCCAGGCATGACGGCAGAGGATCTTCATCACCTTGGGGTCCACCCCCCGCACTTTCTTGTGGAATTTACGGTTGAGCTGTTCCAGGAAATATTTGATCAAAATGGGAATGTCCTCCCGTTTTTCCCGGAGCGGAGGTAGATGGATGGGTACGGTGAAAAGCCGGTAATACAAATCATCCCGAAATTTGCCCCGGTGCATGGCTTCCTGCAGGTCAACGTTGGTGGCCGTGATGATCCTGGCTTCCAAGGAGATTCTCCGGGTGCCGCCCACCCTCATGAAAATCTTCTCTTCCAAAACCCGCAGCAGCTTCACCTGAAGTTCGGGCTTGAGGTCGCCGATCTCATCCAAAAACAGGGTCCCGCCCTTGGCCAGTTCGAACCGCCCCGGCTTGCTGCTCACCGCCCCCGTAAAGGCCCCCCGTTCATGCCCAAAGAGCTCGGATTCCAGCAAGCCCTCCGGGATGGCGGAACAATTCACCGCTTCAAAAGGGCCTTGGCGCCGGAGACTGTACTGGTGGATGGCCCGGGCCACCAGTTCTTTGCCGGTGCCCGATTCCCCCAGGATCAGCACATTGGAGTCGGAGGCCGCGATCACCGGCAAGCTCTGAATAATCTCCTGCATCCGGGGACTCACTCCCACAATATCGGCAAAGGGCTTGCTCTCGAGCTTTTCCGCCTCCAGTTCCGGACAGGTCAGATAGTGAAAGGTCTCCACCCCCCCCAGCACTACGTTGCCCGCCTTCTTAAGTTGGGCCGTATTGACCAGGATCAGCATCTTCTGCCCGCCTTTGGTGGTGATCTCCACCTCCCGGTCCACCACGACTTCACCGCTGCTCATGGAAAGGCGCATGGGGCAGTCTTTCTGGCACAGGTCCGTCCGAAAGACATCCCAGCAGAACTTGCCCAGCACCTCTTCGCGCTTGAAACCGGTGATTTCCTCGGCCATGCGGTTGAAGTAGCCGATTTGCCAGCGGGTATTGACCATAAATACCCCTTCAGGAAAATGCTCCAGGATGTCGGAGTAGCTGAGGTTCAGGAACTTCAGGGCGGGACGGAGATCCCCGGGACTGAGATTCTGGCTATTGCTGTTATTCAGGGAGGCGAGCGCACCCATGACCCCTTCTCCTCTATATATACCCTCTGACATTGAGGGGGAGCGCGCGCCGGTTCCGGATAAGAGTGGACTAAAGCTTAAGCCGGGGAGCAAAAATCGCTCCCTAATGTCTTACTAGCAATTATTATACCATAAAACCAGTGAAAAAACGGTAGTGGGTCCACTACCAAAATTTTAGGGAGAATCATCCTTTCCCCTAACGGCGTCCCGGCTTTAGGCCCCGGCGTCTGGTTTCGAACAGAAATGCCGGAACGAGGGGACGGGACGGGCGGGGGCTAGCGCAAAGACCGTCGAAGTGAACGAGGCCCTGTGTAAAGATTGTAGCTCCTGTATGGCCGCCTGCCCCCAAAAGGGTAGAGAAGAGGCGGGGTTTACCCTGGATCAGTTGGACACCTGGGTAGAGGCGGCTTTGGCCTTGGCTTGAGCACGATCCTCATCGTGTTTGCCGCCCCAGCATCGCTAGCCCGGCCGGCTTCGTCTGATGCCTGGGAAATGGCGGGTCAGGTTGATATCATGGTGGTGAGGTGGCTCAGGGCTACAATTGGCCTTGGAGGAGATAGGTCGGCACCGGTCATGCTTTAGGTTAGGCCCTTAGTCCCATTTCTCTTGCCGGCACGATTCCACCTAGGCCCGAGCCTCACTAACATTGGGACCGGTGGCGGGGCTAAAGTCTCCGAGTCTAAATCTTTCCAAAGCCTGGCGCACCGTCCCCTTCGTATCCAGGATCACCTGAACCCCGGCCGCTTTTAATTCCGCAAAGGCCTTGGAGCCGCATTTGCCCGTCATCACGGTGTGAATGTTTCTTCGCACCAGGTTCTGGGCGGTCGCGATGCCAATTAACTGGTTTCCAGAAATGTTGCTTAGATTATCCACCGCTTCCCACTCCAGGGTTTCCGGGTCTGCCAGGATAAAAAACCGGGCTCGGCCAAACAACCCTTCCACGGGAGCGTCCAGGCTCTTTCTGGCAGTACTGGTGGCGATGGTCTTCCTAAAGACCTCCTTATCCATTGTTACGTAAATAAATGGTGACTAAGGGCCTAAGTTACTCACCGTATAAGTTGAAAAATACATTATTTATTATTATGGATAGTAAGTAAACATGCACAAGACTTCCCATTCTTTATAAGGCGCCAAAATGCAAGCGTACACGCCAATATTCAAAACTTCCTTGATAAGCTCCCGGTGCACCTTGTCATGGAGATGCTCCTTATCGCAGAAGATAATGATGCGGCAAAGCCGGCAAGAAACCCTAATCTTTGAGAGGATTCTGGTGCCATAAGAGGTCACGGCGCTGCAATCCATCAAGATAATGGCGAACTGTTTATCCTTGAGCGAGTGCAGCAATTCTTCCGGGTCCGTCATCAAGAGCGGGAAATAATTATTTTCCGCTAAGAGACTGGACAGGTAATCCCGGATTTGGCTATTGCCAACCAGCAACAGGATGGGCGTCGGCTTATTCTTGGCGATGGGTTTTCCCCTGGGATTTTTACGCTCTAGTTGAGAAGGCTTTCCGGTTATTTTCTGCGCATTTTGAAAAAGTTCGGCAAATATACCCGAGAGGGCAAGCAAACCGGCCATAATGCCAGACCCTCCAAATTTAAAAGCCCCACGGCATTACTGTCGTGGGGCCAGCAAAGTGAAAGTGCGTAAGGAGGAAAAAGCTGTCCGATGACTTTTTCTCTTACACGATTATTTTATGCAAATTCTAAGCCAAATAAATTCCCCTGATTAAGTACTTAAAATAATATAAGAAATCTAATTTGAATCCATCTTAATTTATAGAATCAATTATTAATGTATGAAATACGCCCCCCGGCCTATTCTCTTATAGTGACCGGGGGGGATAGAAATTGCCAATGACCTCCTTTAGACTATTTCTCGTGCTCCAGCACCGGCCGCTTGGTCATCCAGGAGAGGACCACCGCGACGATCAGCACCAGGGCTGACAGATAGAAGGCATAATCCAGCTTGCCGGTCCAGTCTTTGATGGAGCCGCCCAGCCGGGCCATGAAGAAGCCCAGGCCCCAACCGATGAACACGATGCCATAGTTAAACCCCAGGTTCTTGGGTCCGAAGAAATCCGCCACGAAAGAGGGCATCAGAGCCAGCCCGCCGCCGTACTGCCAGAAGGCGATACCCACGGCGACGAACAGGAAAAAGACGCTCTTGGCCT
>Ga0315282_10006453_pt1 | contig 19643 bp, 13 predicted proteins | sample YL17G07_20_MG_FD_203693 | JGI IMG/M metagenome (GOLD analysis project Ga0315282, IMG submission 203693) | Sediment microbial communities from Yellowstone Lake, YNP, Wyoming, USA - YL17G07_20 | ecosystem: Environmental > Aquatic > Freshwater > Lake > Sediment | place: USA: Wyoming | collected... | reverse complement strand
ACACGCCGCGGCCCCTCGACGCTCGAGCGCCTCGACGCGGCCCTTACCAACTTTTTGAAGGAGGTCCGACTTGCGGCCTGATAAATTCGACTCAAGTACTCAGAATTCACCCGGTCAAGGCGTCTAGCTGGCCGGCTTCTTTCGCGCGGCGGCCAGCGTTGCGATTGCGCGGGATGCGATCGTCCCGACGTTCACGGCGCCGCCGCCGGCGTTGCGCAGGACAACGACACCGGTCCGCGAGGTGCGCTCGAAGTGGGCCGCCGCGTTGTAGCCGGCCACCGAGCCACCGTGCCCGTAGACCACCAGGGCACCCTCACGATTGAGCTGAAAGCCGATGCCGTATCCCGTTCGCAGCGCACCGTCTGACGAGTTGACGCGGGTGTAGTTGTCCTCGAGCGTGGCTCTCTTCAAGACGTCCGGCATGTCAGCGCCGAGCTCGAAGGCGACGAAGCGCGCCAGGTCGCCGACCGTCGTGTAGATGGCGCCGTTCGGCACCTTGTAGCCGCGCCCCTGGTGCTCGCGCGCCGGGGTCTCGGCGTCGATCGCGAACGTCGCATTCGCCTGGTCCGATCCGGTCGGCCGACGACCCGCATCGGCGGCCTGCGCCGCGGCCGTCGTGGCCGGCCGAGCCCGCACAACGGCGTAGCCCTTCGCGATCGCCGGCGCGATGGTCGGGTTCGGCTCGAACGCGGTGTGCGTCATCGCGAGCGGCGTGAAAATGTGCTGCTGCACGTATTGCGTGTACGGCTGTCCGGCCGCACGGCCCAGCGCCGCGCCGAGTATCGCGTAGCCGATATTCGAATAGAAATAGTGCGTGTCAGGCTCGTAGGCATACTTCGTCTGCGGAAGCGCCGAAATCAGCACCCTCTCCCACTCGACCACGGGTCCCTTCAAGTACGCATCCAGGTCGGCGGGTTCGCGGTCGAGTCCCGAGGTCATCGTTGCCAGCTGTACCAGCGTGATTGGAGGAGCGCCAGCCGGACGGCCGCGCACCTCGTTGACTTCGGGAAAGTACTTCTCGACCGGATCGGACAGGTGGACCTTTCCCTGCTCGACCAGTTGCAGCAACATGAGCGCCGTGAACTGCTTCGTGATCGATCCGATGCGGTACACGCTGTCGGCGGTTGCCGGCAGCTTCTTCTCCATGTCCGCGTAGCCGTAGCTGTGCGTCCAGACGAGCCGGCCGTCCGCAACGACCCCCACAGTAACCGAAGCAAGATTGTCGCGGGCGAATTCGCCGGCGACCATCTTGTCGATCGCGTCGATTGCCGGCGCGAGATCGGCGGGAACCGCGGTTGCGACGGGCTGCTGCCTGGCACTCGGGGCGGCGAGAAGGGTGTCCGGCGACAGCGTTGACCGGATCGGCAGCGTAAGGGCGACGAAAACCGCAAGGCTGGCGAACAGTGTCCGGAAAGAGATTCGTCTGAGTTCCATGGCGATCCTCGAAACCTGGCGGGGTGCAGGGGCCCCCGCCATGCAAGAGACGGATGCTAGCATGGAACCGGGCTTGGGTCGGAGGCGGAGCGTTGCCTGACGAGCAGCAGTATGCCCGATAAGGATGGGTTTGCGGATCGCTTCGGCGCCGTGGCCGGCGACTACGCGCTATTCCGCCCCACGTACCCGGCGGGACTGTTCGAACTGATCGCCGGCCTTGCGCCGGGGCGCCGCGTTGCCTGGGATTGCGCAACGGGCAACGGGCAAGCCGCATGCGCCCTGGCGGCGCACGTCGGGCGCGTGGTGGCTTCCGACGCAAGCCCCGCACAGCTCGCCGCCGCCCGCCCATGTCCGGGCGTGTTCTACGTCCGGGCCCGCGCCGAAGCGGTCCCGCTGCCGCGCGCTTCGACGGACCTCGTCACGGTCGCACAGGCCCTCCATTGGCTGGACATCCCCGCCTTGTGGCGCGAGGCACGCCGCGTTCTGGTGGGCGACGGTATCGTCGCCGTGTGGTGCTATTCCCTGTGTCGTATCGCGCCCGAGATCGACCCCATCGTCGATCATTTCTACACTCACATCGTCGGCCCGTTCTGGGCGCCACAACGCGCGCTCACGGACACCGGCTATCGTACCGTCCCCTTCCCGTTCATCGAGCTCGAGGTGCATCCTCCCGACATGATCGCGGAACTCACGCTGGCGGCGTTTCTCGGCTACATCGGGACCTGGTCGGCGACCGAGGCCTGCCGCGCCGCGCGGCGCGAGGATCCGCTCGTACTGCTTCGCGAAGCTCTGAGACCACTGTGGGGCCGAGACGACCGGCCACGGCTGGTGCGCTGGCCCCTGCACCTGCGGGTCGGGCGGGTGTGAGCGGGCGGGAGGCGGGAGGCGGTGATTTCGCAGGCGCGAACGATTGTCGTATGCTTGCGCGGCACCGGCACCTGGCAAGGCTGAAGCCTTGCCCTACCGAAGAGCGGGCCTGCCAGGCGCCGGTCGATCACGACTTCAGTCCTGCCATCTGGGAGTCAGCGAATGAGCATCAGCAGCGCAACCCGCCGCGCCGTTCTGGCCGTTGCGGTCCTTGCCGTCATCGCCGCCGTCTCGCAAGCGCCGCGCGCGCAGGCGCCTGCGGCGATCACGACCCCCAGGGCCGCCTTGGGCTTCAACCTCGGCGACGACTACCAGCTGGCCAATTACACGCAGCTTTCCGCCTACTGGCGGAAGCTCGCGCAGGAATCGGATCGCGTGTCGCTCGTCGAGTACGGCAAGAGCTCCGAGGGGCGGCCGATGCTGATGGCCATCGTCACCTCGCCCGAGAACCGGCGTAATCTGGCGCGCTACAAGGATATTTCGCGCCGTCTGGCGCTCGCGGAGAACCTGACCGACGAGCAGGCGCACCAGCTGGCGGCCGAGGGCAAGGCGGTCGTCTGGATCGACGCCGGATTGCACGCGACGGAGATCGCCAACACGCAGTCGCTGACCGAGATGCTGTACCAGATGGCGAGCCGCAACGACCCCGAGACGCTGCGGATCCTCAAAGACGTCATCTTCCTCGCGGCCTTTTCGAATCCAGACGGCCTGGAGCTCGTTGCGGACTGGTACATGCGTGAGAAAGACCCGGCGAAGCGGTCGATGGCCGGCCTGCCGGTGCTGTACCAGAAGTACATCGGGCACGACAACAATCGCGAATCGCTGCTGATGAACATGCCCGAATCAGAGTCGATCGGGCGCGTGCTGTACCGCGAGTGGTTCCCGCAGATCATGTACAACCAGCACCAGAGCGGACCGGCGGGCGCGGTTCTGTTCGTCGGCCAGATGCGCGATCCGTCGAATCCGTTTCTCGATCCGTTGATGGCGCCGAGCATGGAGCTGGTGAGCGCGGCGATTCACACGCGGTTCGTCGCGGAAGGGAAGCCGGGCGCCACCAACCGGACGTTTGCCGGCTACCAGAACTGGTGGAACGGCGGCGTGCGCAGCACCGCCTGCTTCCACAACCAGATCGGCATCATCTCGGAGATTTCGGGCAGCCCGACACCCATCGAGATCGGCTTCGTGCCGCGCAATCTCGTCGCCAGCAATGACAATCCGTTCCCGGTGCAGCCGCAGACGTGGCATTTCCGCCAGACGATCGACTACCTGGTCACCGCGGACCGCGCGATTCTCGACATCGCGTCGGAGCATCGCGAGAACTTCCTCTTCAACATCTACCGCATGGGGAGGAACGGGATCGAAAAGGGCGGTCGCGATACCTGGACGATGACGGCGAAGAAGATTGCATCCGTGGAGGCGGCGATCGCGCGTGACCGGGCGACGGCCGGTCGCGGCGGCGCGCCCCGCAAATACTACGACTCCCTGCACGATCCCGCCCTGCGGGATCCGCGCGGTTACGTCATCCCGTCCGACCAGCCGGATTTCCTGACGGCGACGAAGTTCGTGAACGCGCTGATCAAGAACGGTGTGACGGTGCACCGCGCGACCGCGGCGTTCCAGGTGGCGGGCAAAACGTACCCCGCCGGCTCGTACGTGGTGAAGACCGCGCAGGCGTTCCGCCCGCACGTGCTCGACAACTTCGAGCCGCAGGACTACCCGGACGATTTCGCGTACCCGGGTGGCCCGCCGGTGCGCCCGTACGACGTCACCGGTTATACGCTCGCGTTCCAGATGGGTGTGCAATTCGACCGCATCCTCGACGCGTTCGACGGCCCGTTCGAGAGAATCGAGGGAATGGCCAAGGTGGCGCCCGGGAAGGTGACAGCCGAGACAGGGGGCAGGCCCTTCGACTCGCGCGATCGTGCGCTCGCTCAGGGCGGGCGCGCGGGAGGCGGCACGACTACGCGGCCGGCCGGGTATCTTCTCGGCCACGCGGCGAACGACTCGTTCACCGCCGTCAACCGCCTGCTCGCGCAACGCGAAACGATCTACTGGCTGAAGGAGCCGCTGAAAGTCGGCAATACCAGCTATCCTGCGGGGACGATCTACATCCCCGCGGCGACGGCGACGGCGACGGCGGTCAACAGGCTCGCGGCCGACCTGGGCCTCGACTTCGTCGCCGTCTCCCGCACGCCTGCGGGCGACGCCTTTCGCCTCAAGCCGCTGCGCATCGGCGTCGTCGATGTCTATGGCGGTTCGATGCCGTCCGGCTGGGTCCAGTGGACCTTCACGCAGTTCGCGTTTCCGTTCGAGGTCGTCTATCCCCCGGCGCTCGACGCGGGCGGCCTGGCGGCGAGGTTCGACGTGCTCGTGTTCGAGGACGGAATCGTGCCGGATCCGGCACGCGGCGAGGGCCGGCAGTCGAGAGCGGATCCGGCGAACGTGCCCGCCGAGTATCGGGATCGGATCGGCGCGATCACTGATGCCCAGACGTTGCCGCAGCTGCGCCGCTTCCTCGAGGCCGGCGGCACGGTAATCGCAATCGGCTCGTCCACGTCGCTGGCGTCAAGGCTCGGCCTGCCGGTCGCGAACGCGCTCGTCGAGGAGGGCACGACGAGGCCGCTGCCGCCGGACAAGTTCTACGCGCCCGGCTGCGTGCTGCAGGTCCGCGTCGACACGTCGCAGCCTCTGGCCTACGGTCTGCCCGAGAAGCTGGATATCTTCTACTCCAACAATCCGCTGTTCCGGCTGCGGCCGAACTCCGGCGTGCGGCCCATTGCATGGTTCGACGCCGGCAATCCGCTGCGAAGCGGCTGGACGTGGGGCGTGTCGTATCTGAAGCACGCGGTGGCGTTCGCGGATGCGGACGTGGGGAAGGGGCGGCTGCTGCTGTTCGGTCCGCTGGTCGCGTTCCGCGCGCATCCGCACGGAACCTTCAAGCTGCTGTTCAACGGGCTGTACCTGGGGAGCGCGCAGCCGGTGAAGCTGCCGGGACGAGTCGGCATGTAGGGCGGGGCTTCAGCCCCGCCGTCACGCCGGAGGCTTAAGCCCCCGGCGACACGGCGGCCCTAAAGGGCCGCCCTACGGACGTACTTCATCGCACGGCTCGTTCGGTGGAGCACCTGCTCCCTTCGCCAGGATCCAGGATCGCGGTCTTTAACAGGGAGGCCGTCGTGATGCGTTTTGCGTGGCTCTGTTCGACGTCGATGGCGCTCCTGTCGGCGTTGCTCTGCGCGGCGCCGATCGTTGCGCGCGTTCCTGCGCCCGCGCCGCCGGTCAAGGTGGCGATCGTCAGGAACCGGTCGGAAGGGCCGGCCGTGATGGAGCGCGGAGGACTGAAGCAGCGCCTCGCCGATCTCGGTTGCGACGTGGCGCCCGTGCTCACCGTGCAGCTGACACCGGACGAAGATCGCCAGTACGGCGCCTGGAACAAGACCGCGCTCGAAAGCAGAAGCCTGGGGCGACTGGTGGCACAGAGCACCGGGAGCGACGTGACGATCGGCCTGCTGACGAACTGCTCCGACTTGCTGGGCATGCTGGCGGGACTGCAGCACCCCGCGGCGGTGAAGAGCGGCGGCCCGTCCCTTCCGGCGAGCGGGCTTGCGGGCGTCAAGCCGCGGCGCGTGGGCCTCGTCTACGTCGATGCGCACGCGGACTTCAACACGCCGGAGACGACGCTGAGCGGCATGCTGGGAGGGATGCCGGTGGCGATCGCGTCGGGGATGTGCCTGAGTCGGCATCGGCTGTTGACCGGTCTCGACCCTGCGTTGCCGACCAAGTACATCGTGATGGCAGGCATCCGCGACGTCGATCCGCTCGAGCAGGATCTGCTGGATCGGTCCGACTGCGAGACGCTCGGCGTGGAGGACATCCGCCGCCTGTCAACGAAGGTCCGCGACGAGGTCGATCGGCTCGGCCGCCTGACCGACGTCATCTACGTCCACATCGACATGGATGTTCTCGATCCCGCGGAAGTGGCCGGACACCCGCTGACGGCACCCGAGGGGCCCACCAGCCGCGAGCTGGCTGCGGCGCTGGAGGTGATGTTCCAGCACCCGAAGGTCCAGGCACTGGGCATCGCGTCGCTGCCCTACGGGGCGAACGACAAGAACCTGATATCGCTGAATGCCGCGTACCGGCTGATCGAAGGTGCAGTGGCGGGCGTCAAGAAGCGGGCACAGTGAGGCTTACATCCCGGGTAGCCGGTAGCCAGTAGTCGGCAGCCGGCCCGCCACACAGGCGGACTACGGACCTCGGACTACGGACTACGGACTACGGAGAGACAGATTCATCTCGTATCGTTCTTCGACGACGTCCACGCCCCACTGTCTGCCGGGCCTTTCCTCGACCTTGCTGAAGCCGGCGGATCGATAGAGGTGCGCTGCAACCTCGAGCGTATCGACGGTCCAGAGGATGATCGAGTCGTAACCGGCGGACCGGCAGAACGCGACCGCCTCGTCGAGCAAGCGCGTGCCCAGGCCCACGCCGCGGGCGGAAGGATCGACGAGGAACCACCGAAGCTGTGCGACTCGTGGCGAGTGCGCGACGATGGCGATGCAGCCGACGAGACGTTCACCCAGTTCGGCAATCCAGATTCGCTCTCGCGGCGACCCGGATCGCGCACACTCTGCCAGCGGCCCGGCGACGTACGCCTCGAACGTGTGGTCGAATCCGTACTCGCGGGCGTAGGTGATACCGTGAAATCGAACGATCGAGCCGATGTCGCCCGGCTTTAGCTCGCTCCTGACTGCAACCCCGTCGGCGTCTGACGCCATAAGGCTGTCTCCACGCGACCAAGGACCAGGGACCAGGGACTAGGCACCAGGCTGCGCCAACCCGTGTTCCTGGCAATAGGCGCGAATCACGTGCAGGACGCCCGGCCCGAGATCCTCCGCCTTGCGCGCGCCGATCCCGTAGATCTGCTGCAGAGCCGCGGCCGACGAGGGGCGCTGGCGCGCGAGATCCCGAAGGGTGTTGTCGTGGAAGACGACGTAGGGCGGCACGCCTCGCTCGCGCGCGATGTCGAGGCGGTGCTCGCGCAGCGCTTCGAACAGGCCGTGGTCCACGCCATCCCATGAAGCGGCCGCGGCCGACGGTTTCAGCAACCGCTTCCTGCCGGCGACCGGCCGCGGCTGTCGATACAGCGCGACCGACGCGTCCCCTTTCAAGGCCGCAACGCCGCTCTCCGACAACCGCAGCACCGGGTACTCATCGCCGGCCCGCACGAGCAATCCCTGCTCGGTCAACTGGTCGATGTAGCCGCGCAGTTCCTGGTCGGGCGTGTCCTTGAGCAGACCGAACGTCTTCAGTTCGTCATGCCGTCGCGCTGTCACCTGCTCGGTCGTCCGGCCGCGCAGCACCGAGACGACGTGCCCGACGCCGAACCGCTGCTGGAGACGCGCCACGGCCGAGAGGATCTTCTGGGCGAGCGTGATCGGATCGGACACGCGCTCCAGCTCGTGCAGGCACCAGTCGCACGCGTCGCAGCCGTCCTTCCGGTATTCCTGCCCGAAGTACTCGACGAGACAGCGGTGGCGGCAGCGCGTGCCGCCCGCGTAGCGCGACATCTCACGCAGCAGCGTCTGGGCGCTCTCCGACAGTTCGCCGTTGGTCTCGAGGATCTGCCGCCACTTGAGGAAGTCGCCACCCGAGTAGATGAGAACGCACTCCGCCTCCAGGCCGTCGCGTCCGGCCCGGCCCGACTCCTGCTGGTAGTGCTCGAGCGAGCGCGGCGCGCCGGCGTGGATGACGAAGCGGATGTTCGATCGGTCGATCCCCATGCCGAACGCGACGGTCGCGACCATCACGTCCACTCGTTCGTCGAGGAACTCCTCCTGGTTGTGCCGCCGCTCGGAGTCGGGCAGGCCGGCGTGATAGGGGAGCGCGCGGTGGCCGAGACCGCTCAACCACGCGGCCGTCTCTTCGACTTCGCGCCGGGAGATGCAGTAGATGATTCCCGCCTCGCTCGCGTGGCGACGGAGGACTTTGAGGATCTGCTCCTTGAGGTTGTTGCGCGGCACCACCCGGTACACGAGATTCGGGCGGTCGAACGACCCGACCAGGACTGCGGGATCCTGCAGCGCCAGCTGCGCCACGATGTCGCAGCGCACCCGCACGGTCGCCGTCGCGGTGAACGCGTGAATGGACACGCCGGGAAAATCCTGGCGCAGTTGCGCGAGCTGGCGGTACTCGGGCCGGAAGTCGTGGCCCCACTGGCTGATGCAGTGCCCTTCGTCCACGGCGATGAACCCAACGCCCCACCGGCACAGCTGCGCGCGGAATCGCTCGCTCCCGTCGCCAACCAGCCGCTCGGGCGAGACGTAGAGCAGCCTGCACGCGCCCGAGTCGAGCTGCGCCATCGCGGCGTCGCGTTCGTCGGGCGTCAGCGAGCTGTTCAACGCAGCCGCCGGCACCCCGCTCGCCACCAGACCGTCAACCTGGTCCTTCATCAGTGAGATGAGCGGCGACACGACGAGGCCGATGCCGGGACGCGGACGATCGACGAGCGCGGGCAGCTGGAAGCAGAGCGACTTGCCGCCGCCGGTCGGCAGCACGACGACGCTATCTCGCGCGGCGAGAACCGCGCCGATGGCCTCGCGCTGCAGCGGCAGGAACTCGCGGTAGCCCCAGTAGCGGGCGAGCAGATCGGAGAGGACGGAATCGTTCATGGAAGCGGACACCGGCGGGAAAACAGGCGAGAACCAGTGCGACGCGACCTTCTCACCGGTGCTGCAGCAACTGGTCGATCGCGACCAGCCTGTCTTGCATTTCCAACTGCGTCGCTCGCACCCGGCGCAGCGTCACAAGGGCCCAGATGGCTGCGGCGATTGGCACCAGCCAGAGGGCGCTGAACATGAGGATGAGCAGGAGTTCCGGAACGCCGATTGTACCGAACACTGCGCCTCGCCTCCTTTCACTCGATGACGATGTCGCCGTTCATCGCCGCGGAGGCTCCTCGCCGGCCGGGCGGCGCCGGCGGCGCCGTCGCGCGGCGAACCCGATGACGAAGAAGGCGATGCCCAGGATCGTGTAGACCGGGCGTCGAGGCGATGCGAAGGCGCCGACGGCGAGAAACACGAACGCGACGACGATGAACAGCCACGGCGCCAGCGCTGACGATCGCATACAACCTCCCACCCGGCCCCCGACCCGTAGCTTCCGCCGTTGGCGTCTCAATCCGGCTGAAGCCGGATCCCACATCTCGATGGAGTCGATGCAAGAGCTCAAGGCCCAAAGCCCATCCCTGAGCCTTGAGCCCCGAGCCGTGAGCCTTCTACTGTGGAATCTGCACGACGTAGAACGTCTGTGCCGGACCGACCGGCGTCACCTTGTCGCCGACCATGTTGCCCAGCACCGCCTGGTAGCGGCCGGCCGCCACCGGCGGTACCTGGCCACCGCCGCGACCGCCACCGAACTGAGCGGCGGCGCCAGCCGCCTGGCCTTGCTGCCCGGCCGCGCCCGGCGCGCCCTGGCCCTGCGCGCCGCGGCCGCCAGCCTGCTGCGGCGGCGGTGTCTGCTGCTCGTCATCGTCGTCCGTCGCAACGTCTTCATCCGTCGTCTGCGGCCGCGCCGGAGCATCGGGCCGCAGGTTCCAGACGACTCGCTGCAGCCCCGTGGTTCTCGGCAACGTCAGGCGGCGCACCTGCTTGCCGGTGTCGTCGTTGATCGTCAGCACGAGTTGCGTGTCCGAGGGCAGCTCGCGCGACAGGTTGTAGGTGAACACCGCGCCGAACGGCGGATTCGGCGTCGTCCAGTTGCCCGACATCGATCCGATGCCCGCCGTCCCCGCCGGCGCCATGCCGGTCTGCGAGAAGGAGTAGGCGTTGCGCAACGGGAACAGGCGCGCTTCCTCGGACAGCGTCTGCGGCGTGATCTCCCGCAGGGCGCTGTAGTCGTCCAGCACGTAGAAGCCGCGGCCGAAGGTGGCCAAAGCGAGATCGTTCTCGCGCTTCTGGATCATCAGGTCGCGGACCTGAATGACGGGCATGCCGCCCTTGAGCTGCACCCAGTGGCCGCCGCCATCCACCGTCACGAAGAGGCCGAACTCAGTCCCTGCGAAGAGCAGGTTCCCGTTCACGTGGTCCTGCACGATGGCCCACACGTCGTGCCGGTCGGGCAGGTCGCCGGTGATGTTCGTCCACGTCCTGCCGCGGTCGGCGCTCTTGACGATGTACGGCTTGTAGTCGCCGCGCTGCCAGTTGTTGAGGGTGGCGAACACCACGTTGACGTCGCGCGGAGAGGCGGCCACGTCGGTCACGTAGGTCCACTGCGGCACGCCGGGGAACTGCTCGATCTTCCGCCAGTTCTTCCCGCCGTCCTCCGTCATCTGGACCAGCCCATCGTCGGTGCCGACGTAGATGAGACCTTCGAGCAGCGGCGATTCGTCGAGCGAGACGATGTTGCTGAGGGGGGTCGTGGACTGGTTGAGCGCGATGGAACCGGCCGGCCAGACCTTGCCCATGATCGGAATCTCGTTGGGATTCAGATTGCGCGACAGATCCCCGCTCACGGCTGTCCATGTGTCGCCACGATCGTCGCTGCGATAGAGCGTGTTGGTCGCCCAGTACAGACGTTTCGAGCTGTGCGGGCTGATGATGTACGGCGTGTCCCAGTTCGACCGGTCGCCGCCCGCCTGCGCGCCGCCGCGGCCCGCCTGCGCGCCGGCCCCTTGACCGCGCTGCGGCGGGGCTTCGCCTGCCTGCCCGCCACGCCCCGGCTGGCCGGCCGCCTGTGCGCCGGCCGGAGCGCCGCCCAGCGCGTCCTCGTCGGAACCTCCCCGCCCCTGGCGCGCCTGCGGGGGACGAATCGGCTTCGACACCCCGGTTCGCAGATCCAGGCGGCTGATACTCCCTCCCTGGGACTGCCCGTACACGATGTCCGGATCCTCCGGATCGACGCGGGCCTGGAACCCGTCACCACCCGCGATGACGAACCAGTCGCTCGTGCGGATGCCCCAGCTGTTCAACGTCCTCGACGGCCCGCAATGCGACCAGTTGTCCTGGGTGCCGCCGCAGATCTTGTAGAACGGTTTCGCGTTGTCGACGTGGACCCGGTAGTACTGCGTCACCGGGAGGTTGGTGAAGAAGCGGAAGCTCTTGCCCTCGTCGTAGGTTTCGTAGACACCGCCGTCATTGCCGATGAGGAAATGATTGCGGTCGTTGGGATCGAACGTGATGACGTGATGATCCACGTGCATGCGCTGCCACCCCGCTCCGGTACCCTCCCACCCCGTGTCCCTCCAGGTCTTGCCGCCGTCCGTGCTGCGGTTCCAGTTGACGCCGACCGAGTAGATCGTGTCCGGCCGGAACGGATCGACAAAGATCTCTGAATAGTACTGCGGGCTCGCGCCGCGGTACCAATCGTCGGCGGGCGCACCACCGCGTCCTGCCGGCTGGGTAGCCGCGCCGGCCTGCTGCACGCCGCCGGCGGCCGCGCCCTGTCGCCCGCCCGCCGCCTGCGCACCGGCCTGTGCCTGCGTCCCAGCGGGGGCACCTGCAGGAGCTGCGGCACCTGGCGCGCCCCCGGGCACGCCGGCGCCGCCCCGCCCGCCGCGGCCGGCCGGGCGAATCTGCTTGCCGACCCGCGCCCACGTTGCGCCGCTATCGTCGGAGCGATAGAAGCCGGCTTCGGCGGTTTTGGCGTCGATGATCGCGTACAGGCGCGTCGGCTTGATGCGCGCGTCGACGGCGAGACCAACGCGTCCCATCTCGGTCGGCAGGCCGTTGGTCAGCTTCTTCCAGGTTTTGCCGCCATCGGTCGACTTGAAGATGCCGCCCTCCGGACCGCCGCCGATCATCTGGCCGACCGCGCGGCGGCGCTGATAGGCGCTCGCATACATCACGTCCGGCTTCTGCGGGTCGTAGACCACGTCGCTGACGCCGGTGTCGTCGCTGATCTTGATCACCTGGTTCCAGGTGGCGCCGCCGTCGGTGGTCTTGTAGAGACCCCGCTCGCCGCCGGCAGACCATAGCGGCCCCTGCGAGGCGACGAACACGACGCTGGAATTTCGAGGATCGATGACGATCTTGCCGATGTGTTCGGACGTCACCAGCCCCACGCGCTTCCAGGTCTTGCCGGCGTCGGTCGACTTGTAGACGCCGTCGCCGAAGTGCGCGCTGCGCTGGCTGGCGTTCTCGCCCGTGCCGAGCCAGATGACGTCCGAGTTCTTCGGATCGACGACCACGCAGCAGAGCGTGAACGATCCGTAGTCGTCGAAGATCGGCTCGAACGTGATGCCGCGGTTGGCGGTCTTCCACAGGCCGCCGAACGCGCTCGCGACATACCAGATGTCAGTGTTCTTCGGGTCGATCGCGATGTCGGCGATGCGGCCCGTCGCGAGACCGGGGCCGACGCTGCGCAGCTCGATGGCTTTCAGGCTTTCAGCCGTCAGCTGGCCGGCTGCTCCGGGTCCCTGTGCCGCGACGACGGCCGTCACGACAAGGCCCACGAAAACGGCGGCAATCAGGACTCTTTTCATGGCGTTCACTCCACGGGAGGCCTGGCACGAGGTTGGTCGTGGCATGCTAACACAGGGGCGGGTGGGACGGTAAAAGGCTCAGGGCTCAGGGGCTTGTCGGCTCAAGACTCGGTCGCCCGGAGCCGTGAGCCGGGCCGCGAAGGCTCAAGGCCATGAGCCGAACGATGCCGTGAGTCGTGAGCCTTGAGCCGTGAGCCTTCCTTCAGAAGAACACGCGCGTGACGCCGGGGTTGTCGGCGGCGATCTCGAAGTGGCGCACCGCGCTCAACTCGCGCAGCAGGCGGTGAACGGCAACCTTGATGCGGCCCGAGCTGCGGCCGTGGATGATGTCGATGGTGTCGAGGCCGGCGCGCAGCGCCAGATCCAGACGTTCTTCGACCTTGCGCAGTGCCTCCTCGACGGTGAAGCCGTGCAGGTCGAGCGACCCGAGCCGCGCGCGCTGGGATGGCGAGGAAGCGCCTTCAGCGGTGTTGTGGAACAGGGCTTCAGCCCTGTTCTCGCGAGGTCCGCGCTTGCGTCCGCGATCTCCGACCGGTGCAGCGCTCAACTCCTCTTCGCGGCACGCCATCACCACGCCGCCCACGCGCACGCGGTATCGTCCGTCACGGGCGGCTTCGACCACCCGCCCGGTCTTGCCAATCGATTCGACGACGACGGCGGCATCGACGGCGAAGGGCATAGCACTGTAGGGCGGCCCTCAAGGTCCCCCCCTACATAGTCATCATCGGCGATTCGATCAGCCACTGCACGAACCAGCTGCGGATGCGCTCCAGCCGATCGACGAGCAGCCACGGTTCGCCCGTGCGCGACAGACTGTGGGACGAACGCGGATACCGGACCATCTCGACGGGCACGTACTGCTTCTTGAGCGCCATGAACCACTGCTCGCCTTCGGCCATCGGCGTGCGGTAATCGTTCTCACCTTCGATGATGAGCGTCGGTGCGCGCACGTGTTCGACGTAGGAGATCGGCGATAGCCGCCGGTACAGATCGCGCTGTTCCCAGGGCGCGCCGTAGAACTCGTAGTCGGTCAGCCCCTGGTCGTCGGAGGCGCCGTACCAGCTCTCCCAGTTCGCAATCGTCCGGCTCGTCACCGCTGCCGCGAATCGCGTCGTCGTGGCCGTCAGCCAGTTCGTCATGTACCCGCCGTAGCTGCCACCCGAGACGCCGAGGCGCTTCGTGTCGATCTCCGGGTACCTGGCGATCGCCGCGTCGAGACCTTTCAGCAGATCCTCGCTGTCCGTCTCGCCCCATCGGCCTCGGGTGGCGTAGGCGAAGCGATAGCCGTAGCCGGTGGAACCGCGCGGGTTGCAGTAGAGGACGAACATCCCGGCGTTCGAGAGGATGTGAAAGGCGCTGGACCACGTGTTGCCATACTGGGTATGCGGGCCGCCGTGGATTTTCAGCACCAGCGGATACTTGCCGTCTTTCCTGAAGCCGACCGGCTTTACCAGCCAGCCTTCGATTGGCGTTCCGTCGCCGACCGTCCACGTCAGGCGCTCGGGCAGCATGCGCACGACATTGCGCAACCACGCCTCGTTGAACGACGTCGCTCGATGTTCGGCGCCGCCGTCGCCTCGTGCGACGTACAGCTCGGTTGGCGTCAGGGCATCGTCCACCACGTAGGCGAGCACGCGGCCGTCGGCCGAGGCGGCAATCGACGACAACGTCCGGTCGCCGGTCGTCACCTGGCGCACGGTCCCGCCGGTCGTCGCGACCTCGAACAGGTGGACGTTGCCATGGGTCTCGGCGTCGAAGCGCACAGCGCCGCCGTCGGCGGTCCAGGAGAGGTCGCCGGGCGTCAGGTCCCAGTCGGCAGTAAGGTTGCGCGGCTGGCCCATGAAGCGCCCGTCGGAGGCGAGGTCGACAACGACCACGTTCTGCTTCGCATTTCGCACAGGCGTGAGCACGAACGCCAGCTGATTGCGTACCGGCGACCAGGAAGGCGACCGCTCCGCTCCGGGGTTGTTCGTCAGCCGCCTCAGCGCCCCGCCATCCCTGGAGATCGCGTAGATGTCGTGTGTCATCTGGGGGTCGGCCTCAGGGCTCTGGCGTTCGCTGCCCGTGACGACGATCAGCCGTGAATCGTGCGACCAGGTGATCGAGCCGACGTCGAACGTCGAGGGTGTCAGCTGTCTCGGGCGGCCGCCGCGGGCGGGAACCACGAAGAGCTGGAGCGGCTTCCGCGATGCCGGGTCGGGCAGCAGCTCGAGCATCCCGTCGCGCTTGTAGCGCGCGCTCGTGATGACGCGGCCGTCGAAGCGCGTCGCGTCGAGCGTGTGCGACAGCGCATCGCCGGCGATCCAGCCGGCGTGAGCGTTCTTGACGGGCGCGCGATCCTCCGGTGCGGGCCTGGTGTACGCGATCCAGTTGCCATCCGGCGACCACACCGGCGTGCCCTCGACGCCGGCCACATGGTGCGACTCGCCCGGCAGCGGCCACACTCGCGCGAACCAGGTGGTGTTGGTGTCGTCGCCACGCGCGGACGAAAAACTGAGCGTGGTGCCGTCGGGCGACCAGCACGGATTCGAGGATTCGCTGATGGCGTCGGTGAAGCGGAACGGGTGGCCGTCGGGAACCCCGCCGACGAGGCGCTCCAGCCAGACCTCGTAATGGCGCCGGTTCTCCTTCTCCACCACGGTGGTGACGGTGAAGGCGACCAGCGTGCCCGATGGCGAGACGGCGACGTCGCTGATCGTCACTTCCTTGTAGTAGTCCTCGGGCAGCAGGCCGCGCTTCTGCGCGGCAGCGGGCGCCGCGAGTGACAGCACCATGAGCAGCGCACCGATCGCGCGACGCATGAGACCTCCGACAGCTTGGGGGCGGTCAGGGTTGGAGTTGTCAGTGAATGTGAGAGAAGTGCTGAGGCAGTCTACGGGATTCGCCGTGCGACACGCAAGCTCATGCGCGTGTCGTATGGCTTCACGCCTTGGCGCAGGCGTCGTAGGCGTCCGACCAGACGCGATTGACCACGCGCAACAAGTCTGGATGGCGGGGCCCCCTGCACCCCGCCAAGCTCCTCGCTCGCGGGGGCCCGTACGCCCCGCTCCGCTTCGTCGCCTTTCAGGCGTTGGCGCGGGCGTCGTACGCGGAGCTGTCCGCCCACACTCGATTGATCACGCGCAACAATACCGCGCCGCTGACGGCGAACACCGCGAACAGACCGAGCGCGTAGCCGAGGCGGCCGTACAGGAAGTTGCCGACCGTGAAGAGCGCCGACCAGATCATCGTGCAGCCGGCCACCCAGCCGACGAGCGCCAGCGGAATGTTCTCCCGCGTGGCCCCCGCCTCAACCTCGGACATACCCGCCTGCTCGCGGACGCGGCGCCAGCCGGGGCCGAACGGCCGCACCTTCCGGTAGAAGGCGACGAGCGTCCCGCGATCGGTTTCCGGCCCCAGGTACGCGGTTGCGATCCAGCAGACGCTCGTCACGGCGACGGTGACGAGCAGCGCGACGTGGGTGCTGAAGTGAAGCCCGTTCTTTGCGAGGACGAGCAGCGCAATCGAGACGCCAAACGAGCTGACCATCGCGACGATCTCGCACCAGGCGTTGACGCGCCACCAGAACCATCGCATCAGGTAGAGCAGCCCCGTGCCCGCGCCGATCTGCAGGATGACGTCGAAGGCGTCCTTCGCGGTGTCGAGCAGGTACACCGTCCCCGACGCGCAGAAGAACAGGCCGATGGTGACCAGCCGGCCAACGCGCACGTAGTGCTTCTCGTCGGCGTCTTTCCTGACGAACCGGCGATAGAAGTCGTGCACCAGGTACGAAGCACCCCAGTTCAGGTGCGTGAGATTCGTCGACGAGTTGGCGGCGATCAGGCCGCCGACCATCAGGCCGATGAAGCCGACGGGGAGGAACGTCAGCATCGCCGGGTAGGCGATGTCGTGGCCGAGCAGTTTCGGATCGAGGTTCGGGAACGCCTTCTGGATGTCGGACAGCTGCGGAAAGACGATGATCGAGCAGAGGGCGACCAGGATCCAGGGCCACGGCCGCAGCACGTAGTGGGCGACGTTGAAAAAGAGCACCGAGCCGAGCGAGTCCTTTTCGGACTTCGACGCGAGCATCCGTTGCGCGATGTAGCTGCCGCCGCCCGGTTCCGCGCCCGGGTACCACACGGCCCACCACTGGACCGCAATCGGCATGACGAAGACGGCGATGGCGAGATCCCAGTTGCTGCGGAAGTCGGGAAGGATGTTCAGGTAGTGCAGGCCGCCGGGGCCGGCCACGTGCGTCAGCTTCTGCACCATGCCGGCGAGCCCGCCCACCTGTGGCAGCCGCACGGCGAAGTAGGCCGCCGCGATGACCGCCGTCATCTTGATGAAGAACTGCACCATGTCGATGACCAGCACGCCCCAGAGCCCCGAGTGCGCGGCAAAGATCACGTTCAGCGCACCGACCAGCAGCAGCGTCTGCCAGCGGTCGAGGCCGAACAGGATCGCTGCGATCTTGCACGCCGCGAGGTTCACCGTCGCCATGATCATGCAGTTGAAGAACAGGCCGAGATAGACCGAGCGGAAGCCGCGGACGACGCTGGCCGCGGTGCCCGAGTACCGGATCTCGTAGAACTCGAGGTCGGTCATCACGCCCGAGCGGCGCCACATCCGCGCGTAGAAGAACACCGTCGCGACGCCGGTCAGCACGAACGCCCACCACACCCAGTTGCCCGCCACGCCGTTGCGCCGGACGATGTCGGTCACCAGGTTCGGCGTGTCGCTGCTGAAGGTGGTCGCGACCATCGACAGGCCGGCCAGCCACCAGGGGACGGCACGGCCGGAGGCGAAGAATTCCGACGTGCTCTTGCCGGCACGCTTGCCGAAGAAGATCGCCGGCGCGAAGCAGACGAGCAGGGACGCGGCGACAATCACCCAGTCGATGGGATGAAGGTGCATGATCGACCTGGCAGTTGGTAGTCGGCAGTCGGTAGTCGGCCTGTCATGCCTGAAGGCCGGGGAGACAGGCGGACTACGGACTACCGACTACGAACACGCGACAAGCAACGCGCAGTCTAGCATTCCGGCCGCCGTTCGTGCCACGGATGGCTCCCGTTGCGCCGCTTCGACTGTTCGCTGTTGCCTGCATTCCACTGTCGCCCACTGCCCCACCCTCGCCTACTCGCCATGGTCGGACCGCTTTGCGTCTCGCGCAGGCCACTCCCACACTGGCGATTGGCCGCTGGTCACTTGACGCGGTGGACCTTTGACACACCGGACACTTGACAACGAGGCGGCTCCCCGATAATTTCCACGCACGGCGTATCAGGAGCGCCGGTTCGGATCCTCGCTGTGTAGCGCAGCCTGGGAGTCGAGCCTTGAAGCGTCCACCTGAAGCCGCCGACCACCGCGCATTCGTGGCGCTCCGGCCAACGCGTGATCTTCCTCGAGGATCACGAGCCAATTGCAGCCACGCGTCGTCAGTTCCCAACCCTCGCTCACCAGCAGAAGCACGAAGACCTGGAACGGGGCCCATCAAGCCTGTTCCCCTTTCGCCGCGGCCCGGCGCCGAGCGCGATTGCCGTCTCCTGAGCCTGGCGACGGTCCGTGCCAATGGGTCCATCTCGAACCGGGCTGAACCTCTATGTGTTTCGAACCGAAAGGAAGATCAAGATGAACTGGCGCAACCCTTGGCATGTAGTCGGAGTGGTCGTGTGGCTCGCTTGCGTGGCCGTTGCCGCGGCGTGGCTGTCTGGCGCCGCATCGGCGACCCCGCGGGCAGCATGCCAACCCACAGTCATGTCGGCGTCTATCGACACGAGCTTCCTCACTTCGACGGACTTGAACGTCAGCGACAAGCTCAATCGCTTGTCCAAAATTGGTCTTACGGCCAGACTGAAGTCGGTGCGTCAGCTCTCGCCGGATCAACAGAGCACGCTGTGGCGGGCACATTGGCAGCGTTGGCTCGCGGCGGGCGGCCTGACCAAGAAGCAAGCCGACATCGTGCGGAGGGCATTCGACCGCGCAACACCGCAGCAGTATGCGAAGAGTTACGTAGACCCCAAGAGCACGGCCCTGTGGCGCGAAGCGGCTGCCGTTTTCACTCCGGCGCAGTACGAGGCAGTCTTGAGGTACATCGGTCAGCGACCGGGAGAAGCACTGCCGCCGGCGCGACCCTGGCCTGGCCGATTGACCGTATGGACTGTCGCTGTGAGGACCATGGCTGCACTGGGCAGAACCATACCAACTGTGGTACCGGTGGCCAGCTCGGATGGTGTGACAAGATCTGCGCATGCTGTGGGTGTTAGGTAAGCCGCATGGACGCTGCACGCGAACTACGGATCGCGGTGAGGAGACTCGTACGCGCCCCCCTCTTCACCGCGCTCTGCATCCTCATACAGGCAGTCGGCGTCGGCATAACGGTGAGTGCCGGCACGCTCTTCTGCGCGCTGTTCCAGGTGCGTCCAATCCGTGACATCTCGAATGTTGTCGACATTCAACGGATGCGGCCGCCCGGTAATAACCTTGCCAGATCCGACGTCGAGTTCATCAGGGCCCACCAGGACGTGTTCAGTGACCTCCTGCCCTGGGCTGTTGAGTTCGGAACGTTCGTCGTGCGCGGAAGGGCGCCCCGATCCATCCCGGTAGAGGCTGTCGGCGCGAACTACTTCGAGTTCGTCGGCCAGAAGATGCGTCTGGGCCGGGCCTTTCTGCCGGAGGACGATCGGGACGGCTCGCCGCTGGTCGCGGTCATCAGTGAAACCTTGTGGCGAGGAGCGTTCAACGGGGATCCGCATCTCGTCGGCCGCGCCATCGAGCTCAGTGACCACCGGTTCGAAGTCGTCGGCGTCGTGGGCTCCTCGTTTCGTGGGCTCTTTCGGCCGAATGCGTCACGTACCGTGATTTGGATTCCGCTGGCGGCTGCCCGCGT
>Ga0315282_10006452_pt1 | contig 19648 bp, 17 predicted proteins | sample YL17G07_20_MG_FD_203693 | JGI IMG/M metagenome (GOLD analysis project Ga0315282, IMG submission 203693) | Sediment microbial communities from Yellowstone Lake, YNP, Wyoming, USA - YL17G07_20 | ecosystem: Environmental > Aquatic > Freshwater > Lake > Sediment | place: USA: Wyoming | collected... | reverse complement strand
CCCAGGTCGATGTCAAGAAACGCTCAAGGCCTTACGTGACGAATTCCCCTGAGACCGGCGGACCCCGCCGATACGGATTTTCCCCCCATCTCGAGCGCGGATAATGACTTCCGGATATAGAATCGTCTTGACCGCTTCGCGAGCGGAGATGAGCCAGTACGGCCCCGAGGCGGGGGAACCCTCCGACGGATTCAAGGCTTTCCTGGCCACCTTTCCGTGGCTCTACGCCCGGCCATTCGTCCGGAAATATTTCCGGTCCCTAGATGACCCGGACGGCCGGGCCAGGTTCGCCCCCTATTCGCTCAGGAAAATCGAGGCGTCGCTCGGCCGCGCTCTCGGGCGGGGCGAGGTCGCGGTCTGCCATCCCGACAGGCTGGGCGACTGCATCGGCGCCCGGACGGAGGCCGTCGGGATCACGACCATGGATCCGCTGGGGATGGGGTACGTCAGCGTCACGTACAACCCTCTCTTTCCCTTCGGCCGCGAGTCGATCACCGCCCGCGAGTTCGGGGTTCTTATGCGACGGATCCGGTCTCTGAAGGAGAAGCGGCGCTTCAAAGTCCTCGTCGGGGGCGAAGGGACATGGCAGGTCGAACGTTCCGGCCGCGCGGCCGCGCTCGGCATAGACGCCCTCGTCTACGGAAGGTCGGACGCGGAAATCGCCGCGACGTTCGAGGCCGTCATTGCGGGACGAGCCCCCTCCGTCGTCAGGCTTTTCCGGCGCCCGAACGGGCCGGCGGACGAGGTCCCGCCGATCACCGCCCCGGCGATTTACGGGGACGTCGAAATCACCCGCGGGTGCGGCCGGGGCTGCGCTTTTTGCTCTCCGAATCTCGCCCGCAGATTCTCCGTGCCTCTCGAGGACGTGATGAAGGAAGTCGAGGTCAACGTCGGGGGAGGTACGGAATCCGTCTTCGCCGTCACCGACGACCTGTTTCTGTACGGGGCGGACGAATCGTTCCGCCCCAACCGAGGAGCCGTCGTCGGCCTTTTTGAGACGATCGCCGGGTTTCCGGGAGTCCGGTGGATTCATCTCTCCCACGCCTCCCTGGCTCCGGCGCTGACCGACCGGGCCCTCCTTCCCGAGCTCGCCCCCGTCCTGGTCGCCAAGTCCGCTTACAAGCTCCGGGGAAAAAGATACGCCACGGTCGAGGTCGGACTCGAATCCGGAAGCGTCGAAATCATGCGGAGATACATGGGGGGCAAAGCCCTTCCGCTCAAGATCGGCGACTGGCCTCGGATCGTCGCCGAGGGAGTGGCTCACTTCAACGAGAATACGATCTATCCTCTCGGCACGATCGTCGTCGGCTGGCCCGGGGAGACCGAGCGGGACACGATGGCCACGGCCGGTTTGATCGAATCTCTCCATGCCCAGGGCCTGAAACTCTTCTATACGCCCGTGCTCTTCGTCCCGATCGAAAGGACCCCGCTCGAGGAAGCCGAGGGGGCCGGCCTCGACGGGCTGTCGGGGCCGCAGCTTTCCCTCATCGAGCGCTGTTGGGAATACAATGTCGGGCTCTTCGGAAGCGAAGTTCCCGGCTATTGGCTCAGGATCGTCGGGCTCGGGGCGAAGGCCGTCGGAGTCTGGCGCCGGCTGACGGCCAGACAGGGGGCGATTCACGACAAACTGGGTAGCTTCCTCCTCCGGACGAAAATCCCCTGCGACCCCGGGCTTTGCGATTGACCGTCACGAATTCAGATACTTCAGACCGAAGCGGGCGAGGGACGGCGATTTTTTCAACAACAGTCTGACCAGGCCGCCGTATCTTCCCACGGCCAGCTCTTCGAGAATTTCCGCCGTCAGGAGACCGGCGAGCTTATTGAGGTCATCGTCCGTCAGGCCGTCGGTGAATTTCTGCAGCTTCAGCATCCTCCGCAGATCTCTCCCGCAGCCGGCGTCCCAGTTCTTTTGATACCGGCCGAGGCTTTTTCGTCCGACGTCCCCCTCCCGAAGCGCCAGGACCGCGACCTCGGCCGCCATCCTGCCGGAGATCATGGCCAGCCTGATGCCCCCTCCGGTCGCGGGATTGACGAGATGAGCTGCGTCCCCGATGATCATCAGCCCGTCTCCCGCGAGCGCCTCGATCTTCGGATTCACCGGGACGCCTCCCGAATTGAATTCCACGGCGGAGGCCCCCGCAAAAATGTCCGGGTGTTTCTCGATAAAGCGGTCCAGGTATCTTCGCGCCGTCCCGTTCTCGGCCTTGAGAGGCTTGATCCCCACGCCGACATTGGCCAGCGTGTTTCTCTTGGGAAAGATCCAGACGTAGCCGCCCGGGGCGACTTCGTTTCCGTAGTAGAGATGGATGGCCGCTTCATCCACGTTTCGGAGGCCGGCCATCTCGTACTGGAAGCAGCTCATATAGTCATCCAGCCGATTGACGGTCTCGAGGCCCGCGGATTTCGCGATCATCGAGTCCACGCCGTCGGCGGCGATGACGATATCGGCCAGGACTTTTGTTTCGGTCCCGGCGCTCCGGACGACGAGCCCCTTCACCCGGCCGTTTTCCCGGATGACTCCCTGGGCCATGGTCTTGAGCATGTACCTGGCGCCGGCCCGAATGGCGTCTTTGGCGAGGTGCTTCTCGAAGACCTTTCGCTCGATGATGAATCCGCTGCCGGCCGAGGAGTGCGCCCCGAACCTGACCGACGCTCCGTTCGGAGCGTAGAGAACCGCGGCCTGAATCCGGTTCGTCAGCCAGAGCGGGCTCGGCTCGATCCCGACGGCCTCGAAGGTGTCGGGCTCCACCGCTTCCGCGCACCGCTTCGGGACGCCGATCTCCTGCTTCTTGTCGACGACGAGTACGCCTCTGCCCGAGCGGGCCAGGAACTTCGCGCAGATGCTCCCGGCGGGGCCGGCGCCCACGATGACCACGTCGGTCCGCACGATGTTGGCTTTCGAAGCGAGCGGAGCGGCCGGACCTTCGCCCGAGGCCAGCGCTTCGACGGGACAAAAGGCGAGGCAGACTCCGCACATCGTGCACTTTTCCCGGTCGACGCTCAGCCCATCCTCGCGCAAGTCGAGGGCCCGGGCCGGGCAGACCCCGACGCATCCTCCGCAATCACAGCATCTCGACCTGTCGACTTCAAGCGTCTTTCCCATTTTGGTCCTTCTTCCTGGATTTGCCGGGGACGACCGACCCGGCGCTCGGGCTCGCGACGGTCCCTTCTGGAACGAGGCATCCGCGGTGATGACAGCCTATTATCCAACCTCGGCCCGCGGAGCGCCACCTCTTTTTCAATCCGCCGGCCTCCCGGCTTTGTTCAGGACGTGCCCTCTCCTCAGATTGATCCAGACCTTTAAGAGGCCGATGAGGCTCCGGATGAGTGCCTTGAAGGCGGGATTCTGCCCGTCCGAAACGAGGCTGTACATTTTGTAGAGGTGCTTGAAGTTGTGGTCCCAGCAGGCGAGCATCAGCTCCCAGTGCTCCCGCAACATGTGTTCGGCGATGAAGCCCTCCCTGTCCTTGAGCCTGGTCATGCTCATGGGAGCGAAAAACAGAGGGACGTAGAGGGCTTCGAAGCCGGCCGCTTTTTTGATCAGCTCCGCGGTCATCCTGATGTCCTCGACGTCTTCCTCCGGCAAACCGCAGATGAGCGTGCACACCGCGACCCAGCCGTTTCGCTTCATCACCTTCAGGGCCTCGATGACGATGTCGTGCCAATCCTTCGGATCCCGGGGATAGACCTTGCCCTGCATGTATTTGCCGATCAGCCTGCGGCTTCCCGTCTCGAGACCGGGCTGGCAGCCGTACACGGGCATTCCGTGGGCCCTGACGAGTTTGGTCAACGCCTCGACGACGTCGGGCTGCGTGGCGATGTTGATGAAGGAAGCGTGGGTGATGGCGACGTGCCGGGCCCCGGCGCGGAAGCTCTCTTCGAAGAGATTCAAAAGGGCTTCCTTGTCGGCGAACAGAGTCTTCGATCCGTAGCGGAGGCTGTCGTCGGACTGGAACGTGACATCCCTGATCCCGCGTTTGAGATAGGCCCTCAGGTCGCCGAGGATTTTCTCCAGGGGAAGAGTTCTCAGGTTCCCGGAAGAGGCGGGATCGCAGAAATCACAGCCCCGCCCGCAGCCGCGCGTGATTTCGATGAGGTTGTGGGCCGAGGGGCCGAGGACGGACGGGATCTCCCGCGCGGACGGCGTCCTTCCCTCGATGATTCCGCCGCCCCCCGCGCCGTCCCCCAGGATGCGGGCGAACAGGCTCGGCGCCGAGATCTCGGCCTCCCCCATGACAACGTAGTCGATCCCGAGTTCGTCCATCGTCTCCGGCCGCGCGAGCTGCCAGTCGCCCGGGCCTCCGGCCACGACCCGGAAACCGAACTTCTTCCGGAGGGCTCGAAGGCGCTTCATCAGAGCCAGGAAATAGATCCTGTTGTAAGGCGTGCCCCTGAATATCGTCGACCACGTCGTCGTCGCGGGTCCGAGGCCCAGAGGATCGTGGGTCGAGATCCCGACGATCCGCGTCTCGGCGGCGATCATCGACTCGAGAAAATCGGGATGGATGATCCGGATATCCTCCTCCTTGAGTCCCGCGCCGATGCAGGCCGCTTCGACGGCCCTCAAACTGAGATTCGGAAGATGGACCGTGCCGTCCGCGTCGTGCCCCACCGGGGAGACAATCGACTTATAGATGGGCGCGGGGCACAGCCTGTCGGTCAGGCAGGAAAGGAAGCCCAGATAGATGTTGTTGTGATAGCCGCTGAGCGTCGCCCGATCCGCGGTCAAGACTATTTTCGCCATCCGTCCGATCACCTCTCCGGAGACGCGATTTCAGCGCCCGAACGCCGGCTTCATGCTATCGAAATCCGGTCCCCCGGGCAAGCCGCCTGCGTTCGGACCGGCGGAGGGCCGTGTCGGGCCTTCACGTTGGCCGTCAGTCCGGTCAGCTTGCGTTCGCGGAGACCATTGATTATCATCCCGGACGACAGACTGAGGGTCTCCGGCGTCCGAAAGCTGGTCGCGGCGATCACGCAGATCCTCATGAGTCGAGTTACCGAACCTATATCGGATCAGGAGAGACGGTGAAGCCGAGGATTTCCGTCGTGGTCCCGACCTACCGCGAGGAGAAGAGGATCGGGATGTGCCTCCGGAGCATCCGCAGCCAAAGTTCCCGGGGGCCGATCGAAGTCATCGTCGTCGATAGCCACAGCCAGGATGCGACCAGGTCCGTGGCCACGACCTATGCCGATAAAGTCATCGATATCAAGCGCCGGGGCGTCGGCAGGGCGCGAAACGCGGGGGCGAAAGCCGCGGCGGGCGACGTTATTCTTTTTGTCGATGCGGATACGGTCCTCATGCCCGATTTCGTCGAAGAGGTGGACAGGGCGTTTGGCGAGGACGGGTTGGTCGGCGCAACGGGGAAAATAAGCGTCCTGGAGATCATGGGTCCCGTCGACACCCTTTTCGCGAGGGTCCACTACGGGATGCTGAACGCCATATCCTGGGCATCTTCGCTGGCGAGGCGTCCCCTCTTTCCGACGGTGTGCTGCGCCTGCCGGAAAACGGTTTTCGAGAAGGTCGGCGGGTTTGAGGAAGACCTCGCGGTGGCCGAGGACATCACTCTTTCCCTGAAGCTGGGCCGTGCGGGGAAGTGCAGGCTCGTCAAATCCGCGGTGGCCCGCACGTCGGCGAGAAGACTCCTCAGGTTCGGCAAGCTGAAGACGTATTCGATGTATTTCAGGAACTATTTCCGGTTCTTCGTCCTGAAGCGAAGACCGTGGATCGAGGAGTTTCCGCACATCGACTGAGCCCGGCCCGCCTTCAGGACGGACCCGACGTTCTTCCATTGGTCCCACACGACGCCCATGTTGCTCCGGACGTCGCCATGGATCGAATAGAAGACGTAGCAGAGGTACGTGCACCGGCTGCAAGCGCTGTATTTTTTGCGCAACGCCTTGAAGCCGGGGCCGGTCCAGACGTCTCCGAGGTCCAGGACGGACGCCACGGGTTCGTTGAGATGGCAGCCGGCGACTCTGCCGAGGGGGTCGATCATCATGAAGCTGTCCAGCGCCTTGCATCTCCAAACTCGCTTGCCCTCGAGGAAGAGGTGTCGCAGAGCCGTTAGAGTTTGGGACGAGACGTAGACTCCCCGACGTGTTTTTTTGAGCCTTCTCAAGCTTTCGCAGACATCCGCCATGGCCTCCGCGTCGGAGATCTCAAATTCATCGGCCTTTCGGCCCAGGCCGAAGAGCGGATTTTGCGCCCGGGAATCGTACGAGTAGAGGCAGTACCAGACAGGCACGCCTTGTCCGGTGAAATGACGCGTGAATTCGACGATTTCGTCCAGGTTGAGCCGAGAGATGGTCGGGGAAACGCCGACCCGAATGTCCGCCTCCTTTAGGGTTTCGACCGCGTCCATCGCGCTTTTCCAGGCGCCGGAGACGCCCTTGGCCTCATCGAATTTTTTTGCGTCCAGCGTGTCCAATGAGATGGCGACGAAATCCGCGGACTTCAGCGCGTCGCGTCTTCGACCCGCCAGGCTGCCGTTGTCATACACCGTCGTCACGAAAAATTTCGAGGCATATTCGACGATTTCGCCGATGTCGTCCCGCAATAGGGGATTGCCGCCCGAGAACACCAGGTCGATGACCCCCAGCCTGTGGAGAACGTCGAGTCCGCGTTTCACGGCGTCCGTCGGAATTTCCTCGAGGGATGGATTTTCTCGCCACACGTTGCAGGCCCGGCACCGATAATTGCAGCGACCGGTGAGCAGCCATTGGGCGTGGTAAGGCCTGTGGGGTATGAGAGAGCCCCTCGCCACGAAGAGATATTTTTGCCAGGGAATCGTCATTGTAATCTACGAGACGGGCACCAGACGATGATATCCATTTCCTCGTTTTTGTCTACTCCTGCGGGGTGAGAGCGGCGGCCGCGGAGACGCTCGTCCCGGACCTTCCCCGGCGCCGTGAACATCCCTCCCGCTGGGGATCCCGTGATGGCCGCTCCCGGGCTTGATGGGGGGAACCGATCCGTGTAGACTGGGACTCCAGGATCCCGGCCGGGCGTAAGCGCCGGAGGGCGAACGCGTCCGGGCCTCCGTGAACCGAACGTGGCCGCAAACCAAAAAACTCAATCCCTTTGCCCGGAATGCCGGAGAGTCATTGACGCGACGATCTCCGCCCGCGGCGGACAGGTTTTTCTGGAAAAAGAATGCCCCGAACACGGCCGGTTTGAAGATGTTTATTGGTCCGATGAGCCATCCTTCGACCGGGCGGAGAGGCTGAGCTACGAGGGCTCGGGCGTCGAAAATCCGCGGACCGAGAAAAAACGGGGCTGTCCTCTCGACTGCGGCATCTGCCCCGGACACCGATCGCACACGGTCCTCGGGATCATCGACGTCACCAACAGATGCAACCTGAAGTGTCCCATTTGTTTTGCCAACGCCGCGGCCGCCGGCTATGTTTATGAGCCGTCCCAAGAGCAGATCACGGCGATGCTGACCAACCTGAGGAGCAATCGTCCCCTGCCGGCTCCGGCCCTCCAATTTTCGGGCGGTGAGCCCACCTTGAGAGAGGACCTCCCGGAGTTGATCCGGACGGCCAAGAGGCTCGGATTCCTGAACGTCGAAGTCAACACGAACGGAATTCGATTCTCCCAGAGCCTGGAGTACTGCCGGACGCTGAAAGAGGCGGGTCTCGATACCGTCTATCTCCAATTCGACGGGCTCACTCCGGACGCCTCGATCTTCGCCCGGGGCCGCGATCTCGTCGCGACGAAGATGGCGGCGATCGAAAACTTCCGCCGGGCGGGAATGCGGAGCATCGTCCTCGTCGTGACGCTGATCAAGGGAATCAACGACGGCCAGCTGGGCGACATCGTCCGGTTCGCCGCCGACAACTTCGACGTCATCCGCTGCGTCAACGCGCAGCCCCTGGCCTTCGCAGGCCGCGTCCCGGGCGAGGACCTGAGGAAGCGCCGGATCACGATTCCGGACTTCATGAAGGCGGTCGAGGAACAGACCGGGGGCCGGATCGGCACCGCGGACTTTTATCCCGTGCCCAGCGAAGTCCCGATGGCCAGGGCCGTCGGGGCGCTGAGGCACGAGAGATATCCCGAGTTTACGGCCCATCCCCACTGCGGAACGGCCACCTATCTTTTCCTGGAGAAGGGGGAGATCGTGCCGATCGGCCGCGCCGTCGACGTCCCGAAATTCCTGAAATCCGTGGACGGGGTTTTTCGGACGGCCTCGAGGGGCCGGAGGCTGCGGGCCAAGCTGCGGTTCGTCGCCTCCCTCCGCCACGTCAGGATGGGCATGCTCAGAAAATATCTCCGGCCGCTTTTCCGCACGGGGTCGTTCGAGGCCCTGGATGAAATTCACTATCAGATGATTCTTCTCTCCGCCATGCATTTCATGGACGCGCACAACTTCGACGTCGAGCGGGTCCGGCGCTGCCTGATTCACTACGCCGTCCCGGACGGCAGGCTGATTCCCTTTTGCGCCTACAACAACCTGGGATACAGAGAGAAGATCGAAAAAACATTCAGCCGGAGGCCGGCCGATGCTCATCCGTGACCTGATGGCAGCGAAGAAAAGGGTCCTTCACTTCACCCTGATCGATCCCGACAAGCAGCCGCCCGAAGAGCTCTTGAACCGGGTGGAGACGTTCCGGCGGTACGGCACGGACGCGATCATGGTCGGGGGCTCGAGTTCATTCAGCCAAGCGCTGCTCGATCGGACGGTGAAAGCGATCAAGAAGGCGGCGGACCTGCCCGTCATCCTGTTCCCGAATTCGGCCGCGACGATTTCGAGACACGCGGATTATATTTTCTTCATGTCCCTGCTCAACGCCGACGACCCTCGTGTCCTGATCCGGGAACAGGCATCTGTCGCCCCAGCCATCGAACGGTACGGACTCCGCCCCATTTCGATGGCCTACATCGTCGTCAGCATGAGTCGACGGCCGACGGCGATAGAGAGACGGGTCCCGCTCGATGTTATCGGCCGCGAGGACAGCCGGAAGGCCGTGGGCTATGCCCTGGCCGCTCAATATCTGGGCATGAGCTGCGTCTATCTCGAAGCCGGCTCTGGCGCCGACAATCCCATGCCCCTTCGGTTGATCAGGGCCGTCAGGGATAAAATCAGCGTACCGCTGATCGTCGGAGGCGGCATCCGGAGAGCCGAGCAGGCCGGACGAATCGCGAGAGCCGGCGCGGATGTCATCGTCACGGGGACGATCGTCGAACGCGACATCGCGAAGCTCGAAGGAATTATCAAAGCTCTAAAAAAAGAAACGTTTAAACGTTTAAACGTTCGAACGTTCGAACGTTAATTAAATTCATGCTCAATTCGGCTTTCGGCTATCTCCGGCTGATGAGGGCCGCGAATTGCCTGATCACTTTTTTTTCGGTGATCGCGACTTCGTTTTTCGTCACGCGGTCTTTGGCTCCGAGCGCCCTCGTTTGGCTCGGCGCCGCGGCGGCATCGCTGATTACCGCGGGAGGGAATGCCCTCAATGATTATTTCGACCATGAGATCGACAAAATCAATAAGCCCGACCGACCCATCCCTTCGGGTCTCGTCTCCCGGAACGCGGCGCTTGTTTTTTCCGTCATTCTCCTCGGCCTCGGCGCCGGAGCGAGCCTGTTTCTGAATTTTCCGGCCTCCGCCCTGGCGATCATGAACGCCTGTCTCCTCATCGTCTATGCTCGATATTCCAAAGCCATGTCTCTCGCCGGAAATATTCTGGTCGCCCTGCTCACGTCTTCCGTCTTCGTTTTTGCCGGGCTCATCCTGCGTGTCATCAATTTCAACGTCGTCGTGCTGGCCGGGAGCGCCTTCTTCGTCATGCTGTCACGGGAGATTCTCAAGGACATCGAAGATATCGAAGGTGATCGTCGGGCGGGGGCAACGACGCTGCCCATCAGGGCGGGCGTCGGGCGGGCGCGAGCCGCGGCCACGATCTTCGTTATTCCGGCGGCTCTCCTGATCTTTCTTCCGGTCATCTTCAGGACAACGGGCTGGGGCTATTTGGTTCCGATCGTGCCGGCGACGCTGGCCCTCGGGTTTTCCTTTTTCCAGCCGCCCGAAAAATCTCAGAAGACGATCAAGGGAGCCGCGGTTCTCGTGCTGCTGGCGTTTGTCGCCGGCTCTTTCTGAAGGCGAAGGGCGGAGCGCAGGTCAGATCTTTCTTCGAGTCAGGAAATCCGTCAAGCCCGCAAAAAAAGCTTCCCCTTCTTCCGACAAGCCCACGTTCGATAGAGAGGACCGGCCTTTGCGGAGTTCTTTGCGGGCGAGCCGGCTCACTTCATCCGCCGCCCCCGTCGCGGCGAGGACTGCGGCGGCCGCGTCGATGGTCGCGCGAGTCGCCTTGTCGTTGCCCAGCGCCGATCGAAGGACTTTTCTCTGTTTCGGGCTCGCGGCCTTAAAAGCTTTGATCATCAGGAGCGTGGCCTTGCCCCTCCGGATGTCCGAGCCGAAGGCGTGCCCCTTCCGTCCCGGGCTGATGTCCACGAGGTCATCCTGGAGCTGGAAAGCGGTCCCGGTGCAGACGGCGTACCGAGAGAGGGCTTCAACCTGCCCGGGAGTCGCGCCGCCCAAAATCGCTCCGACTTGAACGGCCGCGCCGAATAAATAGGCCGTCTTGGCCTGAATGACGCGCCAGCAATCCCTCTCGGCAAAATCGCCTTTCAGCTCCGAGAGAATATCCAGCATCTGGCCTTCGCTGGTCGCCCTGTAGGCGTGATTGATGACGTCCAGGGCTCCCTTGATCCTGTCCGAGTCAAAATCAGAACGGGTGAAGCAGAGTTCGGTCAGGGCGAAGAGGATGTTCCCCTGCAGAATGGCCATGGAAACGCCGAACCTCTCGGACATCCGCCGAAAGATCCGGCCCTCGTATGTTCTTTCTTCGAAATCCCTCAGAAACAGTCCCTCGAAGGTCTTGTGCATGCTCGGCATCCCTCGCCTCCGGCTGTCCTCATCCATGATGTCGTCGTGAATGAGGGACGAGTTGTGGAACAGCTCGATGCCGACGGCCGGTCCGAGGATGCGGTCCTCGTCGCGCGGGCACACGGCGCGATAGGCCATGATGGTCATCGCCGGCCGGAGTCTCTTTCCACCCTTGAGCAGAAACTCCTTGAGGGCGGTGTAGGCCGACTTCAGGAAACCTTCGGACTCGAGGATCTTTTCGTCGAGGAGGGACCCAATCCCGGAATCGATGAGCCCTTTGTATCTGTCGAGCGTTCTCTCGAAATCCGTTTCGCCGGGCGCGGGACGTTTCGCCATGATAAGCACGTTAATCAATATTCGAGGATCGTGTCAAGCGTTTCGCGGTGAGAAGGAGAAGAAGGGGAATCTTCCCTCGAAAATTACCCCGAAAATTATTCCAGCCACATCGTTAGAGACGCATGCCATCGCAGCGCCCGGGAGAAGTGGATCATCGTGCTCCGCCGGAATCCGGCTGCCATACGTGTGGGCCTGACCGCGATGCTACGCTCCTTCGAAGGCGGGGAGTGAAGATGAACGCCGCGAAGACGAAAGAAAGCTTTCAGGGGAGAATTATAAAGAGCGGGCTTCGGCCGTTGACAATTAGTCTACTTTAGAATAGTCTACTTTAAAGTAGACTAATATCCAGAAGGTGAAAAATGACATTCATCAACAGAGAAAAAGAGCTTGCGGCCCTGGATAAATTCTGGCAGGAAAATCAGGCCCAACTTATCGTCATTTATGGGAAAAGGCGCATCGGCAAAACGGAGTTGATCAAGAAATTTATCAGGGATAAGACGCACGTTTATTTTCTCGCTCAAAAAATAAACGAAAAAGAAAACCTGAAGTTTCTCGGCGAGGCGGTCGGTGAGCTCTATTCGGACGCCATTTTGGGCAGAACAGGTTTTCTAGAGTGGACATGGTTCTTCGATTATGCGAAGAACCATGTCAAAGAAAAAACGGTCTTTGTTTTTGACGAGTTCCCATATCTCGCCGAAGCCAATAAAGGGATATCCTCCATTTTTCAGGCAGGCTGGGATGAGCACTTAAAGAATGTGCCCGTCTTTCTAATTCTATGCGGCTCGAGCATCGGCATGATGGAGGATGAAGTCCTATCTCAAAAGGCGCCTCTTTTTGGCCGAAGGACCGGCCAGATATTCTTGAAGCCTTTTTCCTTCGCCGATGCGCGCAAGTTTCATCCAGGAATTTCATACGAACGCTGTCTGGAATTCTTTTCCATTGCCGGCGGAAACCCCAGCTATTTGAAACGATTCAGCTCAAAATTTTCACTCGACAGGAATATCGTTGAGAACATCCTCCAGCCCGAGGCCTTTCTTTACGACGAGGTTGAGTTTATTCTGCGCGAGGAGCTCAGAGAGCCCCGGAATTATTTCGCCATCTTAAAAGCCATCGCTTTGGGGAAAACCAAGTTCGGGGAGATCGTCAACGAGACGGGATTGGCTAAAGGAAACTTGCACAAATATTTATTTATCCTGGAGGACCTCCGCCTGATTCAAAAAGAAGTTCCGGCTACTGAGAAGAATCCCCTAAAATCAAGGAAGGGATTGTATAAGCTTCAGGATCAATTTATCAGGTTCTGGTTCCGGTACGTTTTACCCCACAGGAGGAGTATCGAGGAAGGGACCACCGATTACGTTTTGGGAAAAATAAAAGGCGATTTCCCCACCGTTGTGGCCGACAATTATGAGGCTCTGACCCCGGAAATGATCAGGAGCCACGAAGACAAATTCTTCCCGCTCGAGAGGATCGGCCGCTGGTGGGATAGAAATGAAGAGATTGATCTTGTCGGCTTAAACGAAAATGAGAAAAAAATCCTTTTTGGCGAAGCGAAATGGAGTAACAAACCGATCGGAGTGGATATTTACGATGATCTCAAGCGGAAATCCCGACTCGTTGACTGGAACAGGGACAGGAGAACCGAATTTTTTTGCCTATTTTCAAAAAGCGGTTTCACAGACAATTTGCTGAAACGGGCCAAAAAAGAAAAAATCGCCCTTTTTAATAAGGATAGGTTCATCGATCTATGATAAACAATTCGCGATTCCTCGCGACGCCTCAATCCGTTAATTCTGACGTTAAAAGCATCTGCGACAATCAGCAGGTCGAAATCGCAAAAGCCATAGCCAAGCTAAAAGAAAAAGGAATTTGAATCGCGTCCCCCGACGACGCGGCCCTTCCATCTGATCCTTCGGGATAAGGTCAGGGGCGCTCCGAGGTAAATGACCATCAGGACGAGGTTGATCTCAAAAAAAATCAGGCAGGGGAGGAGGCTGAATTGGCGAAAGCGTCTCACGGGGATGAGGACGACCATCAAGTCGCCCAGGATCCTCAAGACAATGATAGCGGCGAGATATTTCGTAAAAAACGGATAGATCGACGCGCCGAAATAAATCAAAAAGACCGGGATGAGGGAGAACCGCCAGCCCGACATCGCACCGAGGGCGGCTTGGCCCCAGCGTTTCCTTTGCTCGAGGTAATCCTTGAAGCTTGAGGCAGGCTCGGTGGTGACGACGGCATTTCGATGGAAAACGAGCTCCGCCTTCCCGGCGCCCCGCTCATAAAAAGCCCGGACCAATTGATAATCTTCGACGGGTCCGGGGCGCAGGCTCTGGTATCCGCCCGCGCTCTCGTAAGCTTTTTTCTTGAAAGCGGTGTTATTCCCGAAGAGGCTCAGCGCTCGGAACGGACGCGAGATGGCCTTTCCCAGAGAGAGCATATAAATGTATTCGAGAGCCTGGACTTTCTCGGCGACTTTTCTTTTGTGCCGGACCAGGGTAAAGCCGCCGACGAGGGCACAATCCTTTCCGAGACGAGATGCCAAATCGGAGAGCCAGTTTTCGTTGGCGACGCAATCGGCATCGATCTGGAAAATATATTCTCCTGAGGCTTCGTGGATTCCGACCGAGAGCGCCCGTTTCTTGCCGGTCACGCCCTCGGCGAGCCTGAGATAGCGAAAATTCTTGTGCGCCTCCGAAAACTCTGTGACCAGGTCCCGAGTCCGGTCGGAGGAATGATCGTCGACAACGATGACCTCATATTTGTCGCGAGGGAATCGCTGAGATCTCAGGGACTCGAGGCAGTTGCGGATATTCTTTTCTTCGTTCCTGGCCGCGATGATAACGGAAACGAAGGGGAAATCTTCGATCGCGGGGGATTCGTCCTCCCTGATTGTGGCGAAAAAGATGATCAGGGCAATCGCCAGGTAAATAAAATAAAGAGAGAGAACGATGGCCGGGAGACTCACGTGCTGAGATTTAAATGAATCGAGTGAGATCGTCAAGCCTCATTTGAAAAAGATTGTCCCCGCGGAGGGTGAAGATGTCCGGGGGACGCCCTCCCCGACTTACGGGGACCTTTTGATCTTGCCCTGCTTCATCCGCTGATTGTTGGTGTACGCGTACGCAAGCTCTCCATTCCGATGTCCAGCCGTCTCGTCGCCGGGGAGAAAAGAGCGGATGTATTCGACCTTGACCTCCGTTTCCGAAACCGTCACCCGGAGATGACCGGCATTCGGGAGCTTGATGCCCGAGGTATAAGCGTCCTCGTTGAACGCGGTATACGTATAATCGGCCGGGATCGGACATTCCTGATAAACCACGCCGTCAAGCTCTTGTTTGGCAAAGAGATGGTCGTGACCCTGGAAGAATATCGTCACGTTGTTTTTGGCCATCAACGGGTGGATGGGCAGCTCCCAGGCCGGGCGCTTCGCGGCGAATTCCCAGACGCCCTTATCGTTGTATCCCCCCCATTCGTGCGATTTTGCCAGCTCGACTCCTCCCCGTCCCCCGCCGTTGACGTGATGGGCGAAGACGAATTTGTATTTCGCCCGGCTCTGCTCGAGCGTGTTCCTGAACCACTGGTATTGGTCCGCACCAAGCGTCACGGCCCATTTATCCGTATTTTTCTGTCCCCCGCCCAGAACGCTGTCCACCGCGACGGGAGAATGCCAGTACGGATCGATGACCATGAACAAGGCATCGCCCCAGGTCCAGGCGTAGTAATCCCGAAGCAAGCCGATGAAATCGACGGGCTTCTCGTCCCCCGAGTAAAAAGAATCTGGCGCCGGTTCGGGGAAATACCGATTTCGAGCGTTTTGCGCCCAAACCGCCACATTGTCGGGCGTCCCATCCAGGAGATAGGCGGCGGCCTGCTCGTGATTGCCGTTGACGAGAAAAATCGGCGCGGAGCGGCCGATCGCTCCCAGATAGCGGCGTTGCGTGGCATAAATCTGGCCGACCGTCCCGGCATCGAGGTCCTTCAGGGTGTCGACGCCGAAATCGTCGCCCAGGGTGATATAGAAATCGGGCTGATCGGCCGCGACCAATTGAAGCGTGCGCGCATACAATTCAGGATCGAACATGGTCTTCGTTCGTTCGGGATGGGAATCCGCCTGGATATCGAACGTGAACGTTTTCCCGGGGGCTCGTTGCGTCCGAAAAAAGTGCTCGGTGTCGGCCAGGAATCCGGTGTCGGTGGCGGAGCGATAGCGAAGACGGTAAAAATACTTCGTGTCCGGCTGCAACCCGCTCAGCTCAACATCAACCGGTTGACCGGCCGGCAGACTGGACGGCGCGGTTTGGAACGGGTAGCTCCCCGATGCGAGGCCGTATTCAAGAAAGACGTCCAGGGCTCCGTCGGATAGGAGGCTTGCCGTAATCGATCGGTCGGTCGGTCGACCGAGGATTATCGTTGTTCCCGATGCGAGATCTTCGCCGGACAGCCCGCCGGCCGTCAGACCTGCAAACAACAAGAAGACTCCCCAGAAGATCTTGAATCGATGTTTCATCAATGCCCTTTCCTGGTGACCGATTTGTACGGATTTTTGCTCAACCACGAGCCCCCCTCAGCGACGGATCCCGCCCTTTTTCGCGGCGGCCGGAATCGAATAAGAATACGCCAATTCGCCGTTGATGTGCCCCTGATTCTCGTCCTGGGGCCGGAAGGCCCGGATATATTCGACGGTCAGATGGTCCCCCGAAACCGTGATCCGGAGATGGCCGGACGAAGGGAAGAAAATCCCGCTTTGATATCCATAGCTCGCGGCCTGCGTCGCATTTCCGGTCCCCGGATGGCCCGGCTGGGGAACGAGCTGATAAACGATTCCGTCCAGGTCCTGTTTGGCGAAGAAATGGTCGTGGCCGTGAAAAAAGATGGTCGCCCTGTTTTCCACCAGCAGCCGATGAACGGGACGGTCCCAGCCGGCCCGTCGGTCGCCGAATCCCCAGCTTCCGTCGGCGTTGGATCCGCCCCACTCAAAATATCGCGCGGCCTCGGCGCCTCCGCGTCCGTCTTTTCCGTCGCCTCCGACCAATTGATGGCAAAAGACGAACTTGAACCTGGCCGAGCTGTTTTCGAGGACGGATTTCAGCCAGAGATATTGGGCGGCGCCGAGAGTCACGGTCCAGTTATCGGTGGCCGACTTGACCGTCGTATACCAGTAGGGATCGAGGACGACGAACAGGGCGTCGCCCCATTCCCACGAATAGTAATTCTGGCGCAGCCCGACGAAGGGAGCGGGCGCGAGGTCGCCCGAATAAAATCCGTCGGGAAGAGGATTCGGGAAGTGAAGGATGCGGGCCCGGGCCGCCCAAACGGCCAGATTGTTCGCCGTCCCGTTGAGCAGGCTTCCGAGCTCGCCCTCGTGATTCCCGAGGGCCAGGAACAACGGCACGGACGGGCTCGTTTTATCAAAAAACGTTCGCAGATAGAGATGCCGGGCGAGGACGGTGGCCTCATTGACGACGGGAAGCTTTTCCGAAAAGAACGTGTCGCCGAGGTCGATCAGAAAATCCGGGTCGTCCTCGAGAATATTTTGTAAAGTCCTCCGGAAGAGATCCGGGTCGGAGTTCTCGTCGAGATGCGGATCGGCCTCGACGTCGAATCGAAACGTCCGGCCGCGCGCGCGCTGAGTGACAAAAGAGCGTTCCTCGCCGGCCGTGAATTCCGCCTCGCCCGGCCGGCGCGTGCGCGGCCGATAATAATAGCGCGTATCCGGCTGAAGCCCGTCGATGACCGATTCGGTCGGCTTCCCGCCAGGATGCCGCGCCGTCTGCGTTTTCCCCGAATAGATGCCCGGCTGGGTCCCATACTCATAAAAGACGTCGACGTCCTCGTCGGACAGGGCGTTCGCGGTCACGGATCTGTCCGTCGGGCGTCCCAAGATTTCGGAGATTGTTGCCGGGCTACTGCCCGGAGCGAAGACGCGGCGCGGCTGAGGCTTGGGCGCCTCGGAGCCCCGCTGGCCCGAGATTGAGGCGGGACCTGCTGAGAGGAGGAGCGCCGACGCACCGAGAGCCATTAAGGCCGACTTCATGCCGCGGCTCCAGCACCCGATCAACTTACGCCTCCGGGATGCACCTCTTCGTTCTCGGCTCGGCATCAGAAACTCAACCGGATTCCGCCGTCTCCGGCCAGACTCTGGATCGCGTGCGGGCTGGCAAAAAAGAACCGGTAGCGGGCTTCAAGAAAAAGTCCGAGGAAGGACCCTAAATTCCAGTGCATTCCCGCCCCCGCGTTGAGGAAAAAATCCAGCGGCCTGTCCGGGGCGGAAAATGTGACTTCGTATCCATACTTCGACAGGTAAGTTGAGGCGCCTGTCGATATCTTGTCGATCCCCCCGCCGGCGATCAAATAGGGCTCGAATCGCCCCGACGTCAAAGCCCAGAGGAGGTTCATGGAGAGCGACGTGTGTTTCGCCGATTGGATGGCTACGGAATCTTGGTCCGAAGGATCGACCAGGGTCATATTTGCGCCCAGCGTATACTCCCCCCGGAGTTCGATGGCCAGACGCTTCGTTGCGGAATAGGTGAAGGCCGCGCCAAAGAAAGCGGGACGATGGACCGGCGTCAACGGGAAATCATTGCTCCCCATGACATAATCTTTGGCAGAGCCGTAAGCCATGACCCGAGTCATCCCCCCGTAGAGAGAGACCTGAAACCGCCTGGCCTGCCCGAATGAAAGCCCGGCCAAAACGAATATCAACATTAATACGGCTTGGATCCTTTTCATTCTCAACTCCTTGTCCGTTCAGGTCTGCCCGACGCCCGTTGCCTCGTCTCCTGGCGCTTTCGTGTCATCACCAGATGTCCCTCCTTCATCGCCACTTCCCGATGGCCTTGGATGCCGCCTCAAACAGAAAATCGGTATTGGGGACGGCGGGCAGCGGGATCGGTTCGGCGTAGAGATAAGCGCCCTGCGGCGTGAGATCGCCGATCATCTCTCGGCGGGCGGCCTTGAGGAGATCCATCTGCCCGGAGGACAGCGTCTTTCCGACTCTGGCAAAATTCATCGCATAATTGTACACGATTTCGCCGTCCAGTCGTCCGTATCGGTCCATCAAGCTCAGGACGTCATCGGAATTCACGGATTGGCCGGCCCTCGAGCGACGGAGCTCGGCCGAGATCTTGCGCCGGATGTCCACGATCTCGTCCAGATTCGGTCTCTGAAGGTCCACCAGGTCGGTGATCAGCGCTGCTTGGCCCGGCGTCAATATCGAGAGAAGCCGTTCTCCCATATTGCCCGTCAGGGCCGTGTCGATGGAGTAGCCGGGATTCCCGACCGCCGGGGCGTCTTTTAGATAGAACGACCCGAAATAGGGGCCTTGCCGTTCCGGGCAGAAATAAACATCCGCGTCCACGGAGCCTGCATACCAACTGAAAAGGTCTCCCGCGTAGGTCATGATCGCGACGTGGACATCATGCGCATAGTCTCTCACGTCCAATTGATCGGGCAGGTTCGGCCAGGACAGCATACCCCGGCCCATGATTCCATCCAGATGAGCGCGTTGGCCGGCGGTCAGGGCCTTGAGGATGCCTCCCATGACGTTGGCCCGTTGGATGCTCATCCGGCCGTCAAGAAGATACAGGTCGGCCGAGACGGCTTCGACTTCGGTCTTGGACAGGACGGGTTTTCCGGGCGGTACGTCTCCGGCCAGCAGACGCCGAAAGGCCTTCATGAGGACGAACCGATCGTAGGCGTACTGGTTGATCGCCTCGACCTGGATCCGGGCCAGGGCGGCGAGTTCCGCGCGCTGGGGGCCGGTGAGAACGAAGAGCATGTTGTTGGCCGCCCGGGTCAGAAAGTCCGTGTTGTGTCCCATCTCGGTGGGATCGTTGTCGCGGAGGTATTGAAAACCCCAGAAATCAGCGACCTTCCCCGGCGGGAAGAAGGAATCGGCGCCCAGATTCCCCGTCAGGAATCCGAGCGCGTCGAAGGCGATCGTGTTTCGCTGGGCCTCATCCGAAAGAGTCTGGTCAATGCCAATCGTCCCGGGTCTGTTCTGAGGCCATGACAGAATCGCAGAGAATGCGACCATCGATACAGCCCAAACAATCATTTGAGTTAGTCTTTTCCAGGGAATCATCGAGATCTCCTTCCTTTTTCGTTTTAGCGGGGCGTGCGGACTCGCTCCAAATTCCGTGCTCATGGGGACATCTTACGAAAAGGAACCTTAAGAGAATGTGAAGAATTCGAAAGATCTTGATTTTCTCGATCAGCCGGGCGCGATGGCGTTCACCGGGACACGCCCTGAGCTTCGTCCGGCACGGCTCAGCCGGAGTCGAGGACCAGGCGGACGTCATTGGAGATGCGAATCGCGTTGCCTTGCGGGGCTCCTCATCTTTAATACTTCTCCACATAATCACCAGGCGTCAGAGTTTTTCCGGCAAAGGCCGCGTAATCAACCGGATATTTGTAGACTCTAA
>Ga0315282_10006451_pt1 | contig 19648 bp, 18 predicted proteins | sample YL17G07_20_MG_FD_203693 | JGI IMG/M metagenome (GOLD analysis project Ga0315282, IMG submission 203693) | Sediment microbial communities from Yellowstone Lake, YNP, Wyoming, USA - YL17G07_20 | ecosystem: Environmental > Aquatic > Freshwater > Lake > Sediment | place: USA: Wyoming | collected... | reverse complement strand
ATTACCAGATCAGGATTACGAGCACGAGCAACAGTGCCTGTACTGATACGAGTGATTTCTTTACCATCGGGCCCCCCAGTATTACTATTACCGCTCCCCAGGCAGGTGAAAACTGGACTGCTGGAAACAGGCAGACCATCAGGTGGAGCTACACCGGTAACCCCGGCACATCGGTAAAGATTGAGCTCCTCAAGGGCGGCGCTCTCAACAGCACGATTACATCCAGCTATTCAGCGGGGACAAACGGCAGCGGCTCTTACGGCTGGACCATCCCTATTACCCAAACAATCGGTTCAGACTACCAGATCAGGGTCACGAGCACGAGCAACAGTGCCTGTACTGATACGAGTGGCTCCTTTACCATCAGTCCGCCTTCTCTCACGATTACTGCACCTACTGGAGTGGATGTCTGGGAAACGGGGAGCAAGCAGACCATCAGGTGGAGCTTCACAGGTAATTCCAGTTCATATGTTAAGATTGAACTTTTTAAGGGCGGCTCTGTTGACAGTACGATTACCCCCGGCTTTTCAATTGGCACAAATGGAAATGGCTCTTTTACCTGGACCATTCCCGCAGCCAAAACCCCGGGGAATGATTACCAGATAAAGATTACAAGCACCACCATCAGCGCCTGGACTGATACAAGTGATTTCTTTACCATCAGCCCACCTCCTCCGCCCACCATCACCGTTACCGCTCCTAATGCAGGTGTGAGCTGGGCACTCGGGAGCAGGCAGATAATTACCTGGCGCTACACAGGTAATACTGGATCATCGGTAAAGATTGCCCTCCTCAAGGGAGGTACGGTAAACAGCACCATTACCTCCGGTTATTCAGTGGGGACAAACGGCAGCGGCTCCTACAACTGGACCATTCCAAGCACCCAGGCTTCAGGGAATGATTACCAGGTAATGGTTACGAGCACCACCGTAAGCTCCTGTACGGATGAAAGCACCTGTTGCTTCACCATCGCCTCGCCTACGATCACAGTGACTACACCCACCGGAACCGATGACTGGAAAACCGGGAGCAGGCAGACTATCAAATGGAGTTACACAGGAAATCCCGGTTCGTATGTTAAAGTTGAACTCCTCAAGGGCGGCGCTGTAAACAGCACCATTACGCCCGGGTGTTCAATCGGGACCAACGGAACTGGTTCTTTTTCCTGGATCATTCCTACCTCTCAGGCAAATAGTTCAGACTACCAGATAAGGGTCACGAGCACCACCAACAGCTCCTATACCGATACGAGTGACTGCTGCCTTACCATCAGCCCGCCTCCTCCGCCCACCATCACGGTTACCGCTCCCACGGGAACCGATAATTGGGAAACTGGAAGCAGGAAGACTATCAGTTGGAGTTACACAGGAAATCCCGGTTCGTATGTTAAAGTTGAACTCCTCAAGGGAGGCTCTGTAAACAGCACCATTACATCCAGTTATTCAGTGGGGACAAACGGCAGCGGCTCCTACAGCTGGACCATTCCAAGCGCCCAGGCTTCAGGAAATGATTACCAGATAAAGATTACGAGCACCACCAACAGTTCCTACACCGATACGAGTGACTGCTGCCTTACTATCAGCCCGCCTCCTCCGCCTGCGATTACGGTTATTGCTCCGGATGCAGGTGTAAGCTGGGCACTCGGCAGCAGGCAGACAATTTCCTGGAGTTACATTGGCAACCCCGGTACATCAGTAAAGATCAATCTCCTCAAGGGCGGCGCTGTAAATAGCACCATTACCTCCGGTTATTCAGTGGGGACAAACGGCAGCGGCTCCTACAGCTGGACCATTCCAAGCACGCAGGCCCCAGGAAATGATTACCAGGTAATGGTTACGAGCACCACCGTAAGCGCCTGTACGGATGAAAGCACGTGCTGCTTCACCATCACCTCGCCAACGATCACAGTGACTACACCCACCGGAACCGATGATTGGGAAACCGGGAGCAGGCAGACAATTTCCTGGAGTTACACTGGCAACCCCGGGTCCTATGTTAAGATCGACCTCCTCAAGGGAGGTTCTGTTGATAGCACGGTTACGCCCGGTTGTTCAATCGGGACTAATGGAATTGGCTCTTTTTCCTGGATCATTCCCAACTCTCAGGCAACTGGCTCAAACTACCAGGTAAGGGTTACGAGCACCACCAACAGCTCTTATACCGATACGAGCGACTGCTGCCTCACCATCAGCCCGCCTCCTCCGCCCAGCATTACGGTTACCGCTCCTAATGGCGGTGAGAACTGGGGTTCCGGGAGCAAGCAGACGATTTCATGGAGTTACGCAGGCAACCCCGGTTCATATGTGAAGATTGAGCTCTTAAAGGGCGGCTCTGTAAACAGCACTATTACATCCGGCTATTCAATTGGGACCAACGGAACTGGTTCTTATAGCTGGACCTTACCCACTATTTCAACCTTAGGGAATGACTATCAGATAAGGGTTACGAGCACCGCCAACAGCGCTTACACTGACACGAGCGATGATTACTTCACCATCAGCCCGCCCGGCATAACGGTAACTGCGCCCAACAGGGACGAAGTCTGGGGAGCGGGTACCCGGCAAATCATTACATGGACTTATACAGGATACACCGGGCCGTCTGTGAAGATCGAACTCCTGAAAGGCAGTTCTGTAGACACTATCATTACGTCAAGTTATTCTATTGGTACCGAAGGTACTGGCTCTTACAACTGGACTATTCCCAGTACCCAGGCAACAGGGAACGATTACAGAATAAGGGTTACGAGTACCACCAACAGCGCTTACACTGACACGAGCGACAGCTACTTTACGATAAGTATCCCTTCATACACGGTCACATCCCCCGACGGAGGAGAGAACTGGACCGCAGGAACCCAGCATACCATCACATGGAACTATGCGGGGACTTCCGGGACATATGTAAATATTGAGCTCCTCAAGGGCGGTGTTTTGAACAGGATAATTTACACCTACGTTCCCGTAGGGACTGATGGTACTGGTTCTTATGTCTGGATAATTCCTTCCATCCAGACGCCGGGGACAGACTACACGGTGAGGGTTTCAAGCACCATCAACAGCTCATGGAATGACATGAGCAATAATAACTTCTCCATCAGTGCGCCCTAAATCGTCCGTCGTATAGTGAGAAAAGGCCACTGAAGAGCAAATAGAATGTGGAACGGGCTTTTCTCGTGCGTGAAGGGATGGGGCCGGAAGGACGACCGCCTGATAGGGAAATGGGCCATCGAGCCTATGCCCAATGGCCAATACGAAGGCGAAGGAATAGACGAAAAGAAATGGGGGGGATGCCTGATGAGTACTATGAGTTACGGGGCTGGAATAAGGATGGCGTCCCAACCCGGGAGAAACTCATAGAACTCGGTCTCAACGATGTAGCTGACCAGTTACATCTGAAATAAGATACGCTAAGCCTCCTTGATGATTACATCCTGAAGATTTTTACACTTCGGACAGCTGAAGCCTATGAGATATTCCTTGGTCTGCGGGTCAATTAGTCCTGCAGATGCAGCAGGCTCTTCCCAGCTGCATTTCTCGCACTTCTTCTTATAAAGGGCTAAAAGCCCGAGTTGTGATGGTATCTCACCTACAATAATACATCCTTTTACCGCAATCGCCGCCATGTTAAAAACCTCCTTTTATAAATAAGAACTAACCTGAAACACCCTTTTAAGGTTTTCTCATATCATCTTTCCCGGGAAAAAACCACAGAATTTTTTAAAATAGGATTTTAAAAAACTGGGCCAAAATTTTAAGGAATGGAATGATACTGATTTGTTTATGTGCATCGCTTTGCCCTGTTCTACTGATAGATAACATCATGCTTACGTCTGTAAGCAATTGATGGGGACGATTATTTTTTTTCAGACTGGATTAGTGGTTTCACTGCTTCCGCAATGTCCCTGCTGAGCATCTCAATAGCTCGGCTCATGGCTGCAATCCTGGTACCATAATCTTTACCATCAATCTGTTCACTGAGGCATGACTCACGCATGAGGACCTTTTTCCCATCTATTTTTGAAATGCTCCACTGCGTTTTGAGCAAAAAGGTATTATCAGGCATGAGATCGAAGCGAGTCACATTCACCATAATCCTATATTCAACCGCTGCAGCCGGCATAGAAGTTAGAACTGAGACATGCTCCTCAGAAAGAAGGGTAGACAGATTTTCCGCGAGAACCCGTGCGATATCACTATCAAGAGAATCAGCCCACCTATTGAATTCATCGATATAGAGCTCATTCTGACTGGTACGGCTCACCATCTGAGGCCGATCTAAATAATCAGGGATATTGACAGGACCTATCCCGATCGAGATGTCTCGGTTTGACGATGTTGTTTTCTGAGCCGTGTCCTGCGTCTTCAGGGAATTTAGAGTATAAAACTTTGATGGTTTCGTAGTACCACATCCGGTAATAAAAAATAAAAATACTAAAATCAGAGATATCCTGGTTTGGCCTAAAAGAATGTTTCTTCTTTGTTTGACCATTTTATTCTCCTTCCGATGACGTTTTACCCTTGAGTAAAGCTTCAGGATGCCGCTCAAGGTAGTCAGCCAAAATACGGATAGAACGTGCCGAAGCTGAAAGTTCTTTGAGCGCCCTGTTGAGTTCATATCCGGTGTCTGCAGTGATGCTTTGTGCTGTCGCAATTGTCTTTTCAGCCTGCCTCAAAGCAGTGTTCGCCGTTTGCAATGTCTCTGCAAGCTGGGCAGGGATACCATTTTCGGTAGAGAGTGCCTTTTCTACCTGCAGCATGGTTCTGTTGGCAGCTTCAGACGTGGTTTTTAAGTTTGTTACCAGCGGTCCTACTTGAGCATCGATGTTTTTCACAAGACTGTCAGCGCTCTTCATAGTTTGATTTGCAGAACGGATGGCAGAAATTAATTCAGGGGAGTTCACGATTTTTTCTATTCCCTCAGCCGTAAGCATTACCTTCTTATACAATTCTTCGGGTTTCAGATCCTGGAGTGTTTTTGTCAGTTCTTCCATAGAGGTCGGCACCGTCGGGATTTCGGGATACTTCTTCTCAAACCCAACCAATTTGATCGGTTTGTCAGGATAGAAATCAAGATTGATCATAAGCTGGCCGGTAACAAAGCTCTGCATCTGAAGTTGAGCCTTGAGCCCTTTTTCTATGAGGGGCTGAATAAACGCATATTTCTTTTCTACATCTTTAGCCAACGGCTTAAGCTCTTCAGGAACAGTAAATGTCCTTGGATCAATTTCTACATAGACGGGGATGACAGTGGTCAGATGCTTTGGGTTAACGTGCAACTGGATACCAGTCACATCTCCGATCTTTACCCCCCGGAAAATGACTGGGGCACCCACATTCAGTCCTTTTACAGAGCCCTCAAAGAACATCACAAATTTCTTCACAGGGGCAAAATATTTGCCTGATCCAAAGATCAGTACAGCTACGACACCCAGAGTCACAGCGCCCAGGACAAAAACCCCGATGAGTGTCTTATTTACTGGTTTACTCATTTCAACTCTCCTTTTTATAGATCAATTGAAACATTTCTTCGCTGCAATTTCAGGTTATGTATTCTTTATGAAACCAGAAATACGTCTGTCATTCCGCACGTGTCCCCACATGCTCTTCCCCTCTGGTCAGAAAACTAATCACCTTGGGATCCTTCGATTCTTCAAGGAGTTTCTTTGGATGTCCTTGAGCGATCATCGTTTTTGACTCCACATCAAGATAGATCGAATTATTGCCGATGGCAAAGATGCTCGCCAGTTCATGGGTCACCACAACTACCGTCGCACCGAGACTGTCCCTCAGCTGAATGATCAGCTCGTCAAGCAGGTGGGCGCTTACAGGGTCAAGACCAGCAGAGGGCTCATCGAAAAAAAGGATGTCCGGATCCAATGCCATGGCCCGGGCGAGGCCAGCTCTCTTCCTCATGCCACCGCTGATCTCAGATGGATAATATTCTTCAAAGCCTCCAAGCCCAACCAGAGAGAGTTTTAGTGAAACGATCTCCCGGATCTGGCTGGGACTTAGATCTGTATACTGTTCAAGCGGAAGAGCTACATTCTCTTCGAGCGTCATTGAGCTCCACAGGGCACCGCTCTGATAGAGAATGCCTAACTGCCTTATGATCTTTTCCCTCTCCACCGGATCTGTATCCCATAAGCTCACCCCTCCATACAGGACCTGTCCTTTGGCGGGTTCCTTGAGACCGATCATGATTTTCATCATGGTGCTCTTTCCGCACCCGCTCCCGCCCATAATGATAAAGATATCACCCTTGTTTACCGTGAAGTTGAGGTCACGCATCAGGACAAAGCTCCCGTATGCCATGTCAAGATTCTGTACTGCGATAACCGGCGGTGAAGATTTTTTATTATCTCTCATGCTATGCTCAGATACCAATTACCTCGCACACAAAGGTTATGATCGCCGTGGCGATGATGATGCTCACAATGGCTGTCACTACGGCAGATGTGGCTGCCTCCCCTACTGCTGATGCGCTTCTTCCGCATTGAATCCCCCTGAGGCAGCCCGAGAGCGCCACAAGGACTCCAAAGACGGCGCTGTGGACTAGTCCGATTGAAATGTTGGTGAAACTTACCGCTGCCTTTGTCTCGTTATAGTACTGCATGGACGAAATGTCCAGCATTCCGACACCTACAATGTAACCTCCCAGAATTCCCATGAGATCGGCGTAAATACAGAGAAGAGGCATCATGAGCATAAGGGCGAGCATGCGGGGCAGTACAAGAAATTCCATAGGGGAAATACCGAGCGTCTGGAGCGCGTCTATCTCCTCATTCGTCTGCATGGTGCCGAGCTGGGCAGCAAATGCTGCTCCAGTACGGCCAGCCATGATGATGCCTGTCATGATCGCTCCCATGACGCGAACCATTCCTATTCCAACAGCATCCGCAACGTATATCTGTGCTCCGAACATCCTCAACTGGATGGCTCCCACAAATGCTAAAATGAGGCCTACAAGCACACTGATGAGCGAGACGATGGGGAGCGCTGCTGCGCCGCATTCCTGGATGGTAAGGAAGAGATCATGAGAACGGAACTTCGCTCTTCCGGTAAGCAGCATGCCAAAGGCGATCGTTGCCTCTCCGATAAAAGCGAGCATCTCTTTTGTTGAATGCCAGAAGACAAGAGCGGATTCACCCACCCTGGCGAAAAATGCCACGCGTTCGACTTCCCTGCGTGCACCCATCCTTTCCGGAACAGCTGTTGCCAGATCGAACAGCCGCTGTACACCCTGAGGCAATCCTCCTTTGTCGACATTGATGTTTTTCCTGGCACAATGATCAATTATTTTGATGAGGAAGATCAGAAGACCGCTGTCCCAGCCTGCGAGACTTTGCGTTTCAAAAGAAACCCGTGCTGCCTTCGGTCCTGATGCAAGCTGTTTTTGCACCTCGCCTGTGTCCGGGAGCTTATTCTCAAGCTTCCAGTCACCACCAAGATGGATAACAAAGCTTTCATCAGGTTGACGATGTATCTTTAATTCAGGATCCATTATCTTTCATTGAGGTAGTAAGAGAGGCTAAGCCGAACGAGGAACTATCTATTTAACTATGAGGCGGAGCGTGTCGAACTCATCTAAACGGCTCCTTAAGCGCCTTGCCCAGAACTCAAAGGCCTCCTTTGCAGATCCCCACTTGGTAAAACCGGAGATTTTACTCCCAGGGTATGTGTCAATTCCGGCAGCAAGTCGTTCGTTGGTCTGAGAGTCGAGAAATTCTACTTCCATACTGGTATTTCCCACACCGGTGTATTCACCTGTAATACCCTTCTTTATCGCGCTGATGGCAAGACCTGTCGGTATTATGGTTGTTACGGTTGTCAAAGCTGGTTTGCTCGGTTCTAAACCGGTAATAGCGGCACGTATCCGTAAAACCTCGGGACCGGGGCGATCTGTGAACCGGTATTCATCCCCGAGCTCCCCAATAAATGCAGTATAGAATGCATCTGCCAATTCCTTTATCTCTTCGGGTCTGATGCCCTTATCTTTCGCCTGTTCGCTAAGGTAGAATACCACCTGATCCATCATAATCTTCTTGTATTTTCTGGGGTTAATACCTTCCTTAATGTAAACGAGGTCGAAGCCTTCCTTGCCAGGTTTAAAATCGGGGTAGTCTCCAAGGAATCCACTATATTGCTGTTTCGTTGTACCGGCACACCCGAGAGCCAATGCTAACAGAAGCATGACCACTACCATGTACCCACTTTTCACTAAATCTCGCATAAGATCCTCCTCCAATTCTCCCCTTGTATGACAGTGTGGGGATGAGTATATTTCACCGCGCATGTGAATTCAATAGCGAAAATATGTTTTTTTCGGAATGATGATGGCATTTCTTTCCTCTGCTGTAAATGGCATCATGAATTTTTAAAAACGGCCCCTTGCTGCACCTCAAAATTTATACGCGAATGTGAGACAGGAGAGATGACCAAGGATCCGTGATCTTGCTTCATACTCCTGGAGATGGCGCACGCTTACGAACAGATTATTCAGTTTCGGAATCAGGTAATTTATCTCGCCTCCAATGCCGTGAACCCTGTCGCGAAGCGGATTGGCTTCCATACCATGATCCCTGGTCACCTCCCAATTACTGTAGCCGGTCACACCCACGACAAGTACTTTACTCAGGAATTGGCTGAATCCCCATTCGATTGACAGTCGTTGGCCTGGCGTAATATCGGCCCCGCCTAATTTCCCGTTTATTTCATACGTGCCAGTTAGAGTAACAGCGGAGGCCTTGTTTTCTGTAAGATAATAAGCACCGCCCATCTGGATCATGTGGGTAGTGAACCCTCGGCCAATGTTATCAACGCTGCCATTTTTGTATCTTCCAAAAGGCAGCCAGACCCCGTAATTAGCAGTCACGTCGAACCTGGGGAAGTGCCAGCCCAGCCAGATTGGCCTGACATAGGGATCACCCAGACCGACCGTTGAATTGTGTTCATGAATGCCATACCCCCGCTTCGTTTTCTCATCAAAATCAAAGGATACCTGGGCAGCATAGTCCAGGATCGCAAATCCAAAATTTGCGCTCAGGATCTTTTTCTCTGGAATCCATGCCAGCAAAGGGGCTGTTGCAAAGGCGTGAAGGGAAAAATCAACATCCGTCTTGATCTTTACTTTCTTCGACAGGTTAGACGTCACAGTATCAACGGTATTGCCGTATTTATTTTTCAATTTGTCTACTTGGTAGTAGAGATTGTATTGCAAATAGTAAACCCCGGGTTCGGGCATGACAATGTCACGAATACCCATGACTCCAGGCAGGTAATGCCCCGAAATGACTGCGAGTGCACTTCCGCTGAAAGAAATGACTATCAATAGAATACCCAGGAACACAAAAATCATCCATTTCATAGTAACCTCCTACAGATCAAAAACAACCACTACCAACACTTTTATTTCTTAATTCACTCTGCATCAAGCTTTATCACCAACGGCCCTTTTACCGCGTCCATCACGTATGATGCAGGCAGGTCGTTTTCCAGCAGTTGTGTCATCGCACGCAAATATTTCCGGATGTAAAGAAAGAACTTTTTATATCCATCGCAGAGATAATGAAGCCCCGGTTCATCGAAGTATGTCTTCGCAAAACGATGCTTAGGACACCCTCCCCGACATGCTGCCAATACGTCGCACCCCGTACAGCAGCGCGGCAAAGCCGTCTCTTTTGTGATGCCGAAACCGGACTGCCGGGACTTCTCGACCATGGTCGATAGCGCATCCTTGACAATATTCCCGAGCTTGTACTCAGGATAGACGCAGTGGTCACAGGCATAGACATCTCCGTTGTGTTCAAGCACGACCGTCCGTCCACACTGCTCTGCATGGATGCAGACCGGCGACGGGTTGCCGATCCAGGCATTGAGCGCCCATTCAAAGTTCATGACAAAGACCTTGCCCACATCGTTACGGACCCATTCTTCGTAAATAGCGATCAGAAAGTCACCATATTCCTCGGGAATGACCGTCCAGGGGGTAACTTCTGTTTGCTGTTCTTCTATATCCAACGCTGCGGGACCGGCAAGCCGCAGGCCGTTGTGTATGCTGTATGCATCGGGCATGCGCTCGACTATTGGTGTAAACTGGATAAATTCGATCCCTTCATCCCTGAAAAAACGGTATACATCAAGCGGACGTGTCGCCGTATCACGGGCAACGCAGGCCAGCACGTTATATTCAACTTTATGTTTTTGAAGAAGCCTCAGTCCCTGCATCACCCGGTCAAACGTCCCGTTCCCCTGCCGGTCGCTCCGATAGCGGTCATGGATCTCTTTCGGCCCGTCCAGACTGATCCCAACCATAAAGTTGTGTTTCTTCAGGAAGCCGCACCACTCGTCGCTAAGTAATGTTCCATTGGTCTGCAAAGAATTTCTGATCGTTTTTTGATGTGCGAAGGGGCGCTGCAGTTCGATCACCTTCCTAAAAAAATTCAGTCCCAACAGGGTCGGCTCGCCTCCCTGCCAGACGAACTCGACCACCGGTGTAGTCTGGGATGTGATATAGTTCGTTATGTAGGCGGACAGGACTTCATCAGACATCCGGTATTTTTCGTCTGCACCGAACAAAGCCTGCTTCTCAAGATAAAAGCAGTACTCGCAGTTGAGATTGCAGAGCGGGCCTATGGGCTTTGCCACTACGTGGATGCCCTGTGGAATATTCGCGGCATCTGTCTTTCCGTTTCTTTGCCCTGCATGCATTAACGATGACGTTCCTTTTCGCATCTATTGACGGCGCTTAGTTGTAGTGTAGAGGGCGGGGTGCGCCGAACTCGCCCTCATTTGCTCTTATTCCGCCGCGAGCTTTGCCTTTTGCTCCATACCTTGGAGTTTTTCCTGGTCGGTGGCACCGAGCTTGGCTTCGCCGAGGTTAACGACGACTTTTTCAATCTTGCCGGTGAACTTGAACGGTACGTCATAGTCCTCGCTCACGGGCGTGCCGGTGTCTTCGCCCACGTCGAAGGTTTCGTCTAACGATAAACGCATCGGCATGGTGTAATCGAACCGGCCTTTGGCGACCTCCCGACCGTCTACGCTGAGCGTGCCAGTACCGCCTTTGCCAATACCACCGCCATCGTACTTGAAGTCGAAAACCACAGTGTGCTTACCAAGACCTACGGCGTCTTTAGCGGCAATGTCATAGTGCGCTACGTTCGCTAAATTGTAATGAAAAACCGGCTTGCTGTCCCGGAACATCAGGGCATAGCCAGCAGACAGACCGCCTTGCGTCACAATTATGCCTTGCGCGCCGCCTTCCGGAAGGACGACGTTAGCGGTAATGCGGAATGACTTGTTCTTAATGTCAGGCGCCGCACCCTCGGGGATGCGCGTCAGGCCTTCGGAGTAGGTGAACTCAGAACGTCCACGCGTGAGACTGGGACGGATGGACACGTCCGTCCGCTCAACCTTGGTGTCGTCCAGAGGCAACACGTTGTATTTGGCGGCTTCGGCGTAGAACAATAACTGGAGTTCTTGCAGCTTGTCGGGGTTTTGATCGGCAAGGCTAACTGCCTCACTGAAGTCGTCCGCGACATTATAAAGCTCCCACTTGTAGCCGCTGATTATATCGACCGAAGGAGCATTGAGCCTGTCCTCCCAAGGTGCAAAGTGCGGGGTCGTGCAAGCCACCCAGCCGTCATGATAGATCCCGCGGTTGCCGTACATCTCAAAGTACTGTGTCCGGCGCGCCGACGGCACTTTCGGGTCGCTGAAGCTGTAGGCCATGCTTACGCCTTCGATGGGCTTTTGTGCCACACCATTGACTGAGGATGGCTGTTGCAAACCGCACACCTCCAGAATGGTCGGCACGATATCAATCGTGTGGTGCCACTGAGACCGGATACCACCCTGTTCCTTGATACGGCCTGGCCAGGAAATAACCATGCCATTACGGGTACCACCGTAGTGCGAAGCGATCTGTTTGGTCCACTGGAAAGGCGTGTCCATCGCATGCGCCCAGCCAATCGGATAGTGATTATGTGTTTTCCACGTTCCCAGATCATCCTTGTGTTTAAGAACATCTTTGTAATCTTCAGGGATTCCGTTGATCGTGGCAATCTCGTTGAGCGAGCCCTGCGTCAGGCCCTCGGCGCTGGCGCCGTTGTCGCCGACAATGTAGATGACCAGCGTGTTGTCGAGCTGTCCTAATTCCTCGATCGCATTCAGAACCCTGCCGACGTTATAGTCCGTCTGCGAAAGATACCCAGCGTAGATCTCCATCATGTAAGCAAACAGCTGCTTCTGCTCTGCGTTAAAAGAGTCCCAGGCCGGTATACCCCGGCTGCGCTCCGTCAACTGGGTATTAGCCGGCACCAGACCTAGTTTCTTCTGCCGCGCGAGCGTCTCCTCGCGAACTTTATCCCAGCCCTGATCGAACTTACCCTTGTACTTGGCGATCCATTCCTTCTTCGGGTGGTGCGGAGAGTGAGTAGCACCGGGTGCATAATAAAGGAAGAACGGCCTATCGGGTGCTACGGCCTTCTGGTTACGCACCCACTTGATGGCCTGGTCGCCAATATCATAATCAAAGTTATAGTCCGGGTTCCCGAGGTACGGCTCGATTGGCGTGGTGCCTTCAAAAACTGCCGGTCGCCACTGGTCGGTCTCGGCACCAACGAACCCATAGAAGTACTCGAAACCAAGGCCTAGAGGCCACAGATCAAATGGCCCGGCTTGGCTAGACTGCCAATCAGGCACGTTATGGTTCTTGCCGAACCAGGCCGTGTTCCAGCCTTTCTGCTTCAGGATTTCGGCAACCGTTGCGGTGTCCTTGCCCATCAGGCTGTCGTAACCGGGAAAGCCTGTGGCCTGTTCCATGATCACCCCGGTATGCACGGAGTGGTGATTGCGTCCGGTGAGCAGTGCCGCCCGAGTTGGTGACGAAAGCGCACACGTGTGGAACTGCGTGTAGCGCAAGCCACTCTTGGCCAATCGCTCCAGCGTCGGCGTATTAACGGGCCCACCGAACGTGCTCGACGCCCCAAAACCGACGTCGTCCAAAAGCACCAGCACGACGTTGGGCGCTCCCTTGGGCGCCTGCACGGGGCGTGGAAAGTCGGACTTGGAGTCTTTGGCGCTCAACCCGATCTGCCCCTTGAAGGGGGCGGGTGGGGCGGGCAGCACTTCCTGCGCGGCCGTGCCGCCGTTGAATAGCGCCCCGGCCGCCAGCACCGAGCCAACCGCGGCCCAAGCGGCAGCACCGCGGATTCTTGCAGCTTGCTGTCCTCCGGTTTTTATTGGTTTGTTTACCTGCATCGATTTGTCTCCGTCAAAAATTGAAAAATCTGTTTCTCGCCTCACGTTTAAGCTCCTTTCGTTTGAGTTTCCGTTCCTTCACTTCAGCTCTTCAATCTCTCCGGGTTCCTGCTATTCCGTCGCGAGCCTTGTCTTCTGTTCCATGCTTCTGATTCTCTGTTGGTCGGCGGAGCCCAGTTTGGTTTCGTCGAGGTTGACGAAGTATTTTCAGTTCAGGATTCATGATTTTCTATCTACAATTCGGATCTCCTGTCCCTCAACCCTGTAGGTCACATTCAGGGGATCCGCCGCAAATCCCTAGGGTATTCCGCCGCTCAAAGTTTCATTCACGACCTTTTTCGGGTCACAGCCAGTCATCGTTGTCCCGATAATGAACAGGACGCACAGAACCAGCACATGATGCATATTGTGAGGTAACCTCACCTCGTTGCTTAACATAGGGAAACCTGACATTCATTCTACAGTAGTACCAGTTTTTGCCCTCCATGGTATCAACCCTGAGCCTGTTGTTGAGTGGGCTCAATCACGATGGTAACACGACGGTTGAGCTGCCGTCCTTCAGGAGTGTTGTTATCTGCAATGGGATTAGATTTGCCCATGCCGAGAGCCGTCATACGGGAAGCACTTACGCCTTTCACAACCAAAGCGTTTTTCACGGCATTGGCGCGCTGCTCCGAGAGCTGCTGATTGTAGGAGTCTGAGCCGGTGCTATCAGTATATCCCGCCACCTTTATCGTGGTGTCAGGGTATTTATTGAGGATCTGGGCAACCCGGTCAATCTCACCGGATCTGTAGGCGCCGGCTTTTATGGTTGACGAGTTGGTATCAAACAGCACATCTGATTTGAAGGTGAGCACAATGGCATCCTTTTCCCGCTGAACCCCCTGCATGATTGCTGCCTGCTCTCGCTGATTCCCCTGCTGGATGGCTGCCTGTTCCCGCGCCTGGGCATCGGCAAGGGCCTGCTTGAATTCCCGCTCCTGCTTGTCCATCATGTACCCGATCCCGCCGCCGAGAAGACCGCCGACTACTGCTCCAACTGCCGCACCGGTGCCATTTCTGCCAATGGCATAGCCAACCCCTGCTCCAATTATTGTGCCTGCTGCCGCACCGATGGTAGTCTTTTTGTTCTCCTGCATGGTTGCACACCCCGGCAGAATAAGCGCTATAATAAGTACGCATACAAACAATTTCTTCATTGTCTTTCTCCTTTATGAATACGTTGTTATCTTGATATTTCTTACTTCTTCATTCTTACTGTAGTGGACGGCCTGCAATGCCGGTTTTCAGTTTGGGCTTAATCACCACGTCCCACATGACCCTTACCACCGGCACTTCAAGTTTGGACGGATTTGCCGCATAATACTCATCCACCGTGCGTACAACATCATCCATCTTGACACCGATCATTCCTTCCACAACCTTGGCTGCAAAATTTTCAGCTTTCAGTGCAGGAACCTGCTGCATTAATGCATGTTCGATAGCCACCGCATGGCAGAACCCCCATACAAATGACAATTTCTCTCCGTGGGTCGACTTCTGCCACACACTCCCGGTGAGTACCTGCATACCCATCTCATCAAGCTGTTTCTGTACGTCTTCTTTTATTTGCTCTCTCCGCTGTTGCTGCTGCTCTGTCTCCGCCCGTGCACCACATAAAACAAAACCTGTGATCCCCATACCCATCATCACGATAATCACTGCATAAATCATTTTTCTTTTTTTCATTCTCTTATCTCCTTTCTGTTACAACATTTTCTTGTTCTGAACATGAAAGCTTTGACTGATACTTTCATTACTGCAGGTTGCACATGCTACTATTTTCCCTGGACATTGTCCAGCCAGAGACGGAGCCTTTTTGCCCAGAACTCAAAGGCCTCCTTTGCCCCTCCCCAGGTGGTGAATACTGCGAGTTCCGAAACAGGTTTGCTGTCAATCGCCGTCCGCATTACCTTACGATTGCTCTCCTTTGCCTTAGAAGTTTTAATTGACCAAAACTACTCTCCGGTATGGATAAAGTAAATACAGTAAACTATGTATTTTATCGATGGAAATACTGTATCTCTTCCAAAGCTTTCCCGGTTTTTACCTGAATCCCCTTGACGATTGTCTGAGAGTGTATATAAATATAAAAATTAATCAATCCCAGATGGGAGGCACGGAGGTGGATATGGAAGAAATAAAGGTAAAGACCTCAAGACAGATTGAGATGATTGATATCACCCAGGAAGTAAACCAGAGGATAAAGAAGACAGGAATCAGAGAAGGCATCTGCCTGATCTACTGCTCCCATACCACAGCAGGCCTTACCATCAACGAGAACGCTGATCCCAACGTGGTGAGGGACATCCTGAACGGTCTTGACCGGATGGTACCGGAAGACCGCCCCTATCTCCATGGAGAAGGGAACTCGCCTGCCCATATCAAATCCAGCATCGTAGGTTGTTCTCAGACGGTCATCATCAGCAGTGGCAGATTATCCCTGGGAACCTGGCAGTCTGTCTTCTTCTGCGAGTTTGACGGACCGAGAATCCGTTCGGTCTGGGTTAAGACGGTTGGGTTATAGTAATGCTTATTGATTCCCATGCCCACCTCGAGATGCCTGAGTTTGACCAGGACAGGAACGAGGTTATCCAGAGGGCAAAAAAACAGGGTATCGGATATATCATAACGATTGGCATTCAGATCCCTGAAGCGGAGAAGGCCATTGCGCTCACAGAGACTTACGACTGGATCTATGCAGCGATTGGCATCCACCCTCACTATGCCCAGGAGATCGGTGAGAACACGTACGAGAAACTGGAAAGTCTCGCTTCCCATCCTAAGGTGATAGCCTTTGGTGAAATCGGGCTGGACTTTTTCCGCAATCTGTCGCCCCGGGAGGTTCAGCTCAGACGTTTCAGAGAGTTGATTCACATAGGAAAAAAGCTCAAACTCCCCCTGATCATTCACGACCGCAATGCCCACAGAGAAACCCTTACCATCCTGGAAGAAGAAAACGGCTTCAAGGGGGGAGGTGTTATCCACTGTTTTTCCGGCGACTATGAGATGGCAAAAAAATGCCTCGACAAGGGGTTCTACATCTCCATTCCCGGTACTGTTACCTTCAAGAATGCAACCACCCTGCACGAGGTGGTTAAGAAACTTCCATTGGATCGGATTATTGTTGAGACTGATGCCCCCTTTCTCGCGCCCCTCCCCTTCCGGGGAAAGAGAAACGAGCCTTCCTACGTGAAATACACTGCTGAAAAGGTCGGGCAGTTGATGAACAAGAGTCTTGAAGAAGTAGCTCGACAAACGAGTGAGAATGTTGAGCGTCTCTTCAAGATACCTCACTCATCCTGAGACAAATACCCCTACTTCCCTCTGAAATCTTCCGGCTTATGTACCCTGCGTATTTCCGTGTTTTCAAAAACCTTGTTTTCAACCTTGACAGGACGGATGATGAGCGATAAAATTTAGCGTGCTAATAGTTTTGAATCTAAATTAATTGCAGGCTAACTATCACTGTATCTACAATGTCTCAAAAGGAGGATAAACCAATGAGAAAAAAAAGGATTATAAGAAAAACCACATCTATCAGGAGGGTGAGCACTCTCTTTCTGTTCTTTCTTTCTTTCCTCTTGTTCTTTTCTTCTCACCTGCTGGCTGAGGAAGGGAAGAGCGATCAGTCCGAACTGAAGGTCGAGGGGAACAAGGCTTCAGTCTCCTTAAAAGACCTCACCATACTGGCCCTGAAGAATAATCTCGACATTGCTGTTGCAAGCTACAATCCACAGTTGAGTGCTGAGAACATCGTCCAGGCATGGGCACCTTTTGATACAACGCTCTCATCTCTATACCAAAAGAGAAGGGACGTAACACCGAGCGCTTCGTTACTTGGCGGTGCAGCTACCCTGACTCAAACGAACTGGGATTACAACCTTGGCCTCACGAAAAAGTTTCTTACCGGTACCCAGACGAGCTTCACCTATAAGATGAATGAAATGAAGAGCAATACCAGGTTCTCTTCTCTCAACCCCTGGTACACGAACAGCTGGCTTCTGAGCATAACCCAGCCTCTCTTGAAAGACTTTGGCATCGATGTTCAGAAAAGCCAGATCAGGATAGCCTCCCTGAATAAGAATATCTCTGATGAACAGTTCAAGCAACAAGTGATCGATATCCTGAATAGTGTGCAGACAAACTACTGGAACCTCTTTTTCTTTATCAAGGATCTTGAGGCAAAGGAGCGCTCCCTTGAACGGGCAAAAGATTTCTTGAAGAATACAAAACTGAGAATCCAGGCAGGTACCCTCGCTCCCATAGAAGTCTACGCGGCAGAGGCTGAAGTGGCAACCAGGGAGCAGCAAGTTATCGTCGCAAAGTTTGCGGTTAAAACGAGTGAAGACAATCTTAAAAAGGCATTAAACATCTATGAAAAAGAGGAATACCTGAATCTCGAGATTGTTCCCGTGGAAGAACCCAAAACTAATATAGAGGCACCCCCCTTTCCTGATACTTACAAGACAGCGATTGAGAAACGGCCAGACTACCTCCAGGCAAAAACTGACATTGAGGCAAAGAATATACAGGTCAAGTATACAAAAAATCAACTCTACCCCCGTATTGATCTTATCGGCTCTATCGGAACAAATGGTATCGCCGGAACACCCGTACCTGTCTCATTCAGCAATGAGCCTCCCACAATGCCAGGCGAACCTTTCCGAGGAGACGCGGGTAAAGCCTTTGGTCATCTGGATGATGGGGATTATTACAATTATAGCATCGGAATGCAGCTCACCTTTCCATTAGAAAATCATAGCGCCAAAAGCCAGTATTCCATGGCAAAGATAGCAGCTGCCCAATCACTTACGAGCCTCAAGAACCTGGAGACTACCATTATCAATCAGGTAAAACAGGCAATCAGGGACGTTGATACCTTCAAGGAACTAATCCGGGCTACACAGTCTTCGCTAAAATCAGCACAGGAGGCATATGCAGCAGAACAGAAGAAATATGACGTTGGGCTTTCAACCATTTTCGACCTTCTCCAGTACCAGAGTGATCTGACTACGGCAGAGAGTAACTATGCACAGGCTCTATCACGATACAATCAATCTCTCTCTAATCTTGCCAAGGTTAAAGGAACCCTGCTGGAAGAGAACGATCTCACTCTGTAGAAAAATGAAGACCATAGATCACCATACGGACAGAATCGGCCCGATGATGGGGAAAATCCATCGGGCAATCCGCAAGGAGCTGGACTACAAGTTCAAGGAGTTCAGTATTACCCCTCCCCAGTTTGAGGTGCTCGTGCTCCTCTGGGCTGAGGACGGACTGCTCCTCAGTGAACTAGGGAGAAAACTCTCCCGGGATGGTCCCACCATAACCGGCGTTGTTGACCGGATGGAGAAAAAACAACTGGTAAAACGGACCAGGGACGAGAGAGACCGAAGGGCAATAAAAATCGTACTTACCCTCAAAGGAGTCAGGTTGAAAGGTAAACTCACTACCCTGAGAAATGAGATCATCGATAAAACCATCGGGAACTTTACCCGCAACGAACTTGAGCAACTCGAATACCTGCTCACTAAGATCTGGGGCAACCTCCAAAACACGAAATAAGGAGCAAAGGATGCAGCAAAAAATCATCGCCCTTCTCACCGTAATTCTCTGTCTTCTCACGGTAACAGCCGCCTGCACCAGGAAGAAGGCTGATTCCTCATCAACGAAAGAAGAAAAGTCTATACCAGTAGAGGTCGTTCAGGCTTCCTATCAGGATGTGGAACAGTTCCTGGAGGGGGTGGGGAGTTTCCTCCCTGAAGATGAAGTGGTAGTGAGTTCAGAAGTAGAAGGGATGGTAAAGAAGCTCTATGTCGACGAAGGATCCACGGTAAAGAAAGGTGACCTCCTCGTCAAGATCGATGATGAAAAATTTATCCTCCAGGTGAAAGAGAATGAAGCCTCGATCAGGGAAGCAGAGGCCCGGGCAAAGAATTCCCAGACCACGTTAGAGCGGCAGCTCAGGCTTTTTCAGGAAGGGGTCATCAATCAGCAGACGCTCGATGATACCAAGACTCAGCTTACCCTTTACCAGGCCCAGGAAGAGAATATTCAGGCCAAACTTGACCGGGCAAAAAAGTCACTCCGTGACACGAACATTACCTCCCCTCTGAACGGGGTGGTGAGCAAGAGGAGTATCTCTCAGGGGGAATATGTAAAGGTAGGGAATGAGCTCCTGAAAGTGGTTGACTCCAACCCTCTCAAACTCACCTTTACCCTGCCTGAAAAATCCACGGGACAAATCAAGCTGGGTCAGAGGGTGATTATAAAAACCAAGGCTTATCCTGATGAAGAGTTCTCCGGCACAATCTACTATATCAACCCGAAGGTGGATTTAGCCA
>Ga0315282_10006450_pt1 | contig 19649 bp, 9 predicted proteins | sample YL17G07_20_MG_FD_203693 | JGI IMG/M metagenome (GOLD analysis project Ga0315282, IMG submission 203693) | Sediment microbial communities from Yellowstone Lake, YNP, Wyoming, USA - YL17G07_20 | ecosystem: Environmental > Aquatic > Freshwater > Lake > Sediment | place: USA: Wyoming | collected... | reverse complement strand
ATCCGGCTCGCTCTCTACAACTATCAGGAGCATGAACCGAAAGGGCACCGGCAGAAGCATCCAATTCCGCTCACGGAGGCGGAGGTACAGTGGCTCGAGAACTACCGGGCGCGGACTCCCGAAGCAACGGGTGAAGATTGGGTCTTCTCATTGCCAGCCTGGAACGGTCGGCGCAAGCCCCGGCCGAACCTCAAGGTCAATGGCAAGTATCCGCTCGATGAGCAGCACGCTCTACGCTGCGGGCTGGCAAAGGTCGAGAGGCAAGTGGGCTGCAAACTGGGATGGCATCTCCTTCGTCACTGGGCGGGGACCTTCTGGTATTACCAAGGCGTTCCGCTGAAGGTGATCCAAGCGCGACTTGGGCACGCGGATGTTCGCACAACCATGACGTGGTATATCGAGTGCGTCCCCGCGGAAGAGCTACGAGGAGCAGAGACTGCTTCCCATCTCGTACAGCAGCTAGTCACGCAGTCAGTTCCTGGGAATCAAATCCCTGGAACTGTCGTCGCAGATGTCGGCGTAAACGTTGACAGGGGACAGCAAGTCGGGATAAGTTATTGAAACAACAGCTCTGGAGAGGTGGCCGAGTGGCTGAAGGCGGCGGTTTGCTAAACCGTTGTGCGGCTGAATGGCTGCACCCAGGGTTCGAATCCCTGCCTCTCCGCCAGATTTCACAACCTCAAGCACTTACCCGCTATTGAATCGTGGTAGGTCCTGCAGACGGATGATCGTCTAGTGTCCCAACGGTGTCCGATTGGATTTGGCCCGACAGCCATTCGATCCAGTCCTACTGCCAAGGCGATTCCGGGCGTATCGTCGCCACACGGAAGTAATTTCCGTGTGCGCCGTCGCTCGCCCAGAACTTCCGATTGCCCCTGCGTATTCGTCGATAAACACGCATTATAAAAGGGCGCCCTTTTTGAGGTAGGTTTTGAGGGTTGACCTCATCCCTTACAGAAAGGAGCACCCTCCATGGATAGTACGAAGTACATCGGGATGGACGTTCACAAAGAAACGATCTCGATTGCCGTGATGAATTCCACCGGCAAGCTGGTGATGGAGTCCATCCTCGAAATGAAAGCGTTGACCATTTTGCAGTTTGTCCAAGGGCTGCGCGGAGACCTGCATGTCACATTTGAAGAAGGAACCTGGGCCGCCTGGTTGTACGACCTGCTCAAGCCTTACGTCACGAAAGTCGTGGTGTGCAATCCCCGAAGGAATGCCTTGCTGAAAACCGGCAACAAGAGTGACCGGATCGATGCCCGAAAGCTGGCCGAGCTGTTGCGCGCCGGACTCCTGTCGGCGGTCTACCATGGAGAGACGGGCATACGAACATTGAAGGAGCTGTCGCGCAGTTATCTGACGATCAGCAAGGATCTCACGCGCGTCATGAATCGGTTGAAGGCGCTGTATCGAAGCTGGGCCATTCCCTGCGCAGGTACATCCGTCTACGCACCGCGGCATCGTTCGGAATGGTTGGGCAAAATAACGGAAGCCGGCGTGCGCCGTCGGGCCCAGCTCTTCTACCAACAGCTCGACACGCTGCAGGCATTGCGCCAGGAAGTGCGACGCGACCTATTGGCCGAGAGCCGGAAACACAGCGGGACGAAATTGCTACGCCAGATTCCTTGCATCGGTCCGATTCGGGCTGCTCTCTTGATCGCGCTGATCCAGACCCCTTACCGGTTCCGCACCAAGCGGCAACTGTGGGCCTACAGCGGTCTTGCGTTAGAGACGCACGGCAGTGCGGAATATCGCTACCTGGAGGGTCAGCTACGACGTTCCAAGAAACCCGTGGCGCTTCGCGGTCTCAATAAGAACCACAACCACGATCTCAAATCTATCTTCAAGAGTGCGGCCACGAAGGGCAGCGGCTCTGCTGGACCCCTCCACGACTTTTACGAAGCTTTACTCGCCAAGGGAATGGAGCCTTCGATGGCTCGTCTCACCTTGGCGCGCAAGATTGCGGCGATCACTTTGATCGTCTGGAAGAAAGGAGCGCATTTCGACGCCGAACATCTGAAACCGCAAGCCGCTTGAGCGTCTCGGGAAGAGAGTCGTTCCATCCTGGGGATCATTCTTGACGGTGATCCGTCGGGTTCTTGAGACGCTCGGGTTCGAGGGACAGTATCCATCGCCTTGTCAGGCCCTGTGTGCCTCAGGCACCGAGTCTCTGTAAACACCCTATGCCCCCTCGGATAACCCAAGAAAGCTATAGGCCACGAGTCTCCGATAGGACCATGGTTGGCACCTCTGCAACCGTCACGCTTGCCAGTTTCGGGAACCAAAGGGCACCGTCGCGACACTGAAATGGAATCGCAGGGATGGACGACAGCCTCGCCGCTTCGCGCGACGACGCGAAACAGGACCGCGAGTCTGAGCAAGACCACGCGCTCATCGAGAGTGCCCGTTCAAGCCGTGGGGCTGGATGCCGAGACGAAAATACCTCCGGCACCGAGCCGAAGGAGAGATATTTCTCTTGACGTCCCCTTTTATAGGACTAGGCGACTACTCGTTACTGATGCCAGGCCGATAGGAGTCTGGTCCACTTTCAAAGCTCAGTCGTCCTATTTTCCGGGAAGCTTGTTTATCATTCCCAATCTCAGATTCAGGCGGTCATCGCCCGCATTCGGGAATGGGCGACCGAGTGCACCTTATGGACCGGGAGTTCCGCCTCCAAACCGGCTCCTCGGGCAATGCTCGCTGCAGTGTAGGGAGTAGCCAACCGCACGATACTCATGAGTCCTAGTGGACGTGAAGGGGCTCAGCCTCCTGACCCATTAGCTGCAAATTCGACATGGAAAAAACTTCTTGTTGATTTGTCTTGTCTCTTCCTGCGTTAGATGTGATGGTTTTGCAGGTTATTCGACAGGTTTCGTCCCAAGTTGTTCCCAGGTTGTATCATTTTGGGGCCCACTCCAAAGCCGTAAGCAAGCGTGCCATCGGATTGACAATAACAGCCTCAAGGACTAACTTGTGCCCGAAAATCAGAAACTCATTCGCCGATGGGGGTCCCATTATGGCAAAGACGTTAACGAGATTATTTGCGTTGGTCGTGGCGCTGGCGGGGATGGTCTGCGGCGCCTTAGCACAGGAAGCTACGAAACCTGCCTATCTGGACCCGAGCCTGCCAGCCGAGCAGCGGGCGGCGGATCTGGTACGCCGCATGACGCTCGAAGAAAAGGCCTCGCAACTGGTGAACCAGGCGCGCGCGATTCCGCGGCTGAACGTCCCGGCTTACGACTGGTGGAGCGAAGCTCTGCACGGAGTCGCCGTGGACGGAACGACCGAGTTCCCGGAGCCGATTGGCCTGGCGGCTACGTTTGACGTCCCGGCCATCCATGAAATGGCGGTGGCGATCAGCATCGAAGCGCGGATCAAGCACGCGCAGGCCGTGCGCGCCGGCCACAGCGATATTTTTGAGGGATTGGATTTCTGGTCGCCCAATATCAATATCTTTCGCGATCCCCGCTGGGGACGCGGGCAGGAAACTTACGGCGAGGACCCGTTCCTGACCTCGCGCATGGGCGTTGCCTTTGTGACCGGAATGCAGGGCGACGACCCCCACTACTACCGCACGATCTCCACGCCGAAGCACTACGCCGTGCACAGCGGGCCCGAGCCTACCCGCCACTTCGCCGACGTTGACGTCAGCAAGCACGACATGGAAGACACGTACCTGCCGGCGTTTCGCGCCGCCGTCGTGGAGGGCCATGCGGGATCCGTGATGTGCGCGTACAACGCCATCAACGGCGCGCCAGCGTGCACCGACCCGTTCCTGTTGCAGCACACGCTTCGCGGCGCTTGGCAGTTCCAAGGCTATGTGGTCTCGGATTGCGGCGCCGTCCGCGACATCTTCAGCGGCCACCACTACCGCCCCACGCAGCCACAGGCATCGGCGATCTCGCTGGTACGCGGCATGGATAATGAATGCATCGACTTTTTTGCCAAGGTGAAGGACGACCACGACTACAGGCCGTACGTCGAAGCTGTACAGCAGGGCTATCTCAGTGAGAGTGCGATCGACACGGCGCTTGTCCGCCTCTTCACCGCGCGGGTCAGGCTGGGCATGTTTGATCCGCCGGAAATGGTTCCTTACTCCAAGATCGATGAAAGCGAGTTGGACAGTCCGGCCCATCGCGCCATGGCCCGCAAGCTCGCGAATGAATCCATGGTGCTGCTGAAGAATGATGGCACTCTGCCACTCAAATCAGGAATCACGAAGATCGCCGTGGTCGGCCCGCTGGCTGATCAGACAAGGGTTCTGCTCGGGAACTACACTGGAATCCCGACGCATAGCGTCTCCGTGTTGGAGGGCCTCAAAGCTGAGTTCCCGAATGCGAAGATTACGTTCGTTCCGGGAACCCAGTTCCTACGCAACGACGGAAATCCGGTGCCGGACAATTTGCTGACGACTGCCGATGGCAAATCTGGTCTCAAAGCGGAGTACAGCAGCTGGCAGGGAGCCGAACTGGCTGCCGGAGCAAAGCCGGCACCGCTCATGAGCCGGGTTGAGCCGAATATCGACCTTAGCGAAAGCAATCTGCCGGCGGAAGTTGCGGGAGGTAAATCCCTTGGCGTGCAATGGACTGGCTTCCTGACGCCGCCGGATTCCGGCGACTACCTCATCGGCATACGCGCCGACGGCTTTGCCAGGGTGACGGTTGACGGCAAAACGGTCGCGCAGGAGTTCAGAACCCACGGAGTCGAAGCGAAGGTCGGGCGCGTGCATCTGGACAAGGGGCAGAAAGTCGCGCTGACCGTCGACTACGGAAATATGGGCGGAGGCCAGCCTCGTGCGCAGCTGATCTGGGCGAGGGTGAACAATACCCCTTCGCCCGAAGCCGTTACGGCGGCGAGGAATGCCGATGTCGTAATTGCCGTCGTCGGGATCACCAGCCAACTCGAAGGCGAAGAGATGCCGGTGAACGAACCCGGGTTCCTGGGCGGAGACCGCACCAGCATTGATCTGCCCGAGCCGGAAGAAGCTCTCATCGAAGCCGTCGCGGCGACCGGCAAACCCCTGGTCATCGTGCTGATGAATGGCAGCGCGCTGGCCGTCAACTGGGCCAGTGAACATACCAATGCGATTCTCGAAGCGTGGTATTCCGGCGAGGAAGGCGGCGCGGCGATCGCCGAAACGCTGAGCGGCAGGAACAATCCCGCGGGCCGTCTTCCGGTCACTTTCTATAGGGACATCAGCCAACTGCCTCATTTTGAGGACTATTCGATGGAAGGCCGCACCTACCGCTACTTCCAGGGAAAGCCACTTTATCCTTTCGGCTATGGGCTGAGTTACACGACCTTCAGTTACAGCGATCTCAGCCTCCCGCAGACAGAGGTGAAGGCGGGCGATCCAGTTGGAGCTGATGTGACGGTGACCAATACAGGAAAGGTGGTGGGGGATGAAGTGGTGCAGCTCTATCTGAAATTCCCGCCCGTGAAAGGGGCGCCGCTCATAGCTCTCCGTGGGTTCCAGCGCATTCACCTCGATGCCGGCGCAAGTCAGAAGGTCCATTTTGAGCTGAAGAACCGAGACCTAGGCATGGTGACGGAGGACGGCCATCCGATCATCGCCGGCGGTGATTACACGATCAGCGTCGGCGGCGGCCAGCCCGACACCGGAGCGCCGGGCGTCACTGGGCACTTCCGTGTTGAAGGCCAGATCGCCTTGCCGGAATAGCGGGTGTCCGGGTCTGCGAAGAAAGAAACCTTCGGCCTCCCAGCGGAACAAAACTTTACTTCGATCACGGAGTCTCAATGCTTGGAACTCCTCCTCCCCGTACCTCGCCGATTAGCTATTCGATTTGCCTTATTGCGCTCCTGCTCTTCGGTTACGGCCTCAGGTCAACGACCGCCACACCGGCCGCATCAACCCACCGCCAACCGACTTCAGAATTCGAGAATCCGGTTTTGTGGGAAGACCTCGCGGACCTCGATATCTTTCGCGTCGGCGATATTTTTTACTACTCCGCATCCAATATGCACTACTCGCCAGGCGCGCCTATTCTCCGTTCCTACGACCTCGTCCACTGGGAATATGTCGGGCACTCGGTGCCCACGCTGGACTTTTCGCCCGCTTACGATCTGAATGGAGGCAGCGCCTACGTTAAGGGCACCTGGGCCTCTTTCCTTGGATACAGCAAGGGCAATAACACGTTCTATTGGGGAGGCTGCATCGAGTTCTCTAAGACCTATATCTACACTGCACCTGCCGTCGAGGGGCCCTGGCAGAGGAAAGCGGTTCTCGATAAGTGCTATTACGACGCTGGGCTGCTCGTTGACGACGACAACACCATGTACGTGGCGTATGGGAACACCACGCTAAGTGTCGCGCAACTCTCGCCCGACGGTACCTGCGAGGTCAAAAGCCAGAAGGTGTTCACGGCCCCCAGCAATATTGGAGTCCTCGAGGGATCGCGTTTCTACAGGGTGAATGGGAACTACTACATCTTCACTGACCTTCCGCCGAATGCGGAGTATGTCCTGAAATCGACGAATGGGCCTTTCGGGCCTTACACCATTCGGCCGCTCGTGGTCGAGGCAGTCAGCCCGGTCCCAGGCGCAGGCTCACCCCACCAGGGTGGAATCGTGCAAACGCGGCGCGGCGACTGGTACTACATGGCATTCATTGATGCGTACCCCGGAGGTCGAATTCCTGTGCTGGCTCCCTTGAAATGGAACGCCGACGGCTGGCCGTTCCTGCAGATCACCAGCAACGCCTGGGGCGTCTCCTATCCATATCCCCTTCCGCCGCACCCCCTGAAACCGCTCACCGGAGTCGAAAGCTTTAGGGGCACGACTCTCGGCCCTGAATGGGAGTGGAATCATAATCCGGATGACTCAAAGTGGTCGGTCAACAACGGACTCAGGCTAAAGACAGCCACGGTTACCGAAGATCTATACCGGGCAAGGAACACGCTCACGCACCGCATCCGGGGGCCCGAGTCGACCGCCACCATCGTGCTCGATTATTCCGCGATGAAGGATGGCGACCGAGCGGGCCTTGCTCTGCTCAGGGACTCATCCGCATGGGTTGGGATTAAACGGGATAAAAGGGCCTTCAGGGTCGTAATGGAAGACAATCTCACCATGGACAGGAAGTGGCAAACCACCAGCACAGGGACTGAGGTCGCGGGTGACCCTGTTTCGGGCGGCCGCATCTGGCTGCGTGCCTCCGCGGACATTCGCCCCGGAGCAGGTCGAACGGCAAAGTTTTCCTGCAGCACCGATGGCCGCACCTTCAGGCCAATCGGAACGCCATTCGTGCTGAACAACCGCTGGCAGTTCTTTATGGGATACCGGTATGCGATCTTCAATTACGCCACGCAATCCCTTGGCGGCGAAGTGCACGTCTCCTCGTTCACAATGACGCCCCCCTGACAGCGACGCAGGCAGTCACGGCCGAAAAGCAAGTCCAATCCAGCACCGTGGCCATCCCAGAGGTTCGGTGGGCACACTGCCCCATGCGCACGTCACTGTCGCCGGATGAGAAGATGAAACGCTCACTTGCAGTATTTTGTCGCACAAAGATTCCGACTGAAGAACGGCATGACGTGGTTCTGAAATCGGTGGGCCACGGCGCTGGTATGGGTACCAGGATAAATCTCAAAGCTGTTGGCTATGCCATAGTTGTCGAGGGCATCGTGCAGTTTGCCCGCATCGAATCGTAACCCGTCCTGGTCACCCACATCGATTGCGATGGCGCGATACTGGCGCAAATTGCCAATGTACTGGTCAATCATCGCCAAAGGCGTATTGGCCGCCCATTTCGCGAGAACATCCGGCTGAGCTACGCCGTCCTTCGTCGGCAGATCAAGGTAAAGCGGGGGATCCTTCGGGTTGGGTGACCATGCCGCCGCGGAGGCAAGCTGGGCGCGGGCAAAGAACGGCAGGTTTGCCGAATCTGCAGGGGTCTTCACTGCCTCCAGACTCTTTGCGAGTTCTGGGTCCGCCGGTCGGGCTGGTCGGGGAGACAAGCAACAAGGGCTCATGATGTACAGGCTGCCGAACAAGTCGGAATGCTTCATGCCAATGCGCGTTGCACCGTACCCTCCCATCGAGTGGCCAACCAGGCCGCGGCTCAGTCGCTCTGGAAGCGTCCGGTAATGCGCGTCGATATAGCCAACGACATCGTGCGCAATGAACTGCTCGAAATCTCTGGTGGTGACCGAACTCGAATACATCGAGCCGTTATGCACCGTCTTCGAATCCGGCAACACGACGATCATCTCTTTAGCGCCCTGGGCAAAAGCACCTTCGATGGTCTGCGGTACGTGGATCTCGTGGGTCCATTGCTCGGCTCCGATGGAATAGCCGTGCAAGGCATATACGACTGGATAGCGACGGGACTTTTTGGTGGCATAACCAGGCGGCAAAAACACGATAACATCGCGGTCGACGGCATCCCCCTCCAGATTGCCTTCCAGCGCTGTACCGTGGATTTTGATATGCTCCACGCTAACAGGCTTCGCACCGGGAACCACCGGCGGCACTTCGGTCTGCACTTGCGCCGCAAGCCGAGGCCCCAGAGCAACGGTCATCGCCAGCATCACAACAAAAAATAATTTCGTAGTCATCATCTACACCTTTCTCTTTGGAATACCTCACGCCGTGCAGAATCGCAGGCCCGAATGATGGCGAGCACACACGGGCCTGCATTCAGGAACCAGTTGGAATTAGAAATACTGAGCCACCTTTTCTGTCAAACCAAAAATGAATCCTCAATAGGCGGCCGTCTAATTGAGCAGCCCGCGGATCAACTCCGCTCAACAATTTATTGACCGGCATGTTGAAAAAGCCTTGGCGCGAAGTCTTTCAGATCACGACGCCACGTCTGCCATTCGTGCGAGGTGCCGGGCGACTCGTAGTACACGTGCTTGATGCCTGCCGCATCCAGTGCCTCATGAAAGGCCTTGATGCCATTGAGTATTCGCTCCGGCTCCGTGGTCCCCACGCCGAGCCAGAGGACATGCACTCTCTTACCGAATGCGACTGGATCAGCCAATTCTCCGTTGAAGGAAGTCTTCGGATCCAGTTTCTGGTTGCCGAAGACGAAGTCGGCAGGTGCGCCACTAAAGCCGCCAATGTAGGAAAACAAGTCCAGATGATTCATTGTCACTTGGAATGTCTGCCCGCCACCCATCGAGAGGCCAGCCATCGCACGATGATCGCGATCCGGAATTGTTCTGAAGTTCGAATCGATGTATGGGATCAGGACCTGTGTCATATCGTCTTCAAAGGCCGCGGCCATCTCCTGCATCGCCCGCATCATTTCCGGGGAACCAAAGGGCTTTCCCGTCAGGTCGGGAGCGGGTTTGCCGGCGCGCCTGGCGTAACCATACGCCATCACGATGATCATTGGCCTGCAACTGCCAGCCGCGATCAGGTTGTCGAGTATGAAGTTTGCATGGCCCTGCTTTGTCCATCCGGTTTCGTCCTCACCGCCACCATGCTGCAGGTATAGCACGGGATAACGCATGTTGGTCTGCACATCGTAGTTCGGCGGCGTATAGACCAGTGCGTGCCGCCAGGTGCCCGTCACCTTCGAGTGGTACCAAATCTCGCGGATCTGCCCGTGGGGCACGTCTTGAATTGAATAGAATGTGGTCCCCGGTTCCGGAACCTCGATTCCACTTGCATCCTTACCTCCACCAAAGAACGCATGACTGTTGAGGTCGGTGACCTCTGCACCATCGATCATCAACGTGTAGTAGTGAAAGCCGGGAACAAGGGGCGGTGTCGTAACCGTCCAGAATCCGTCCGGCTGCCTCACCATATCCGGTTTCGGCCCGCTCCAGAGATTTAGCTGGGCCTTGGTCGCATCAGGAGCTTTCACACGAAGCTGCACCCTGCCGGCACTATCGATGCGGGGATATTCCGCTCCCCAAACGTTGGTCGCAGCGGGCTGAAAATCGCCCGACTCTTGCGAGCAACAGAGACTCGCAAATAGGAGCATTATGATTCCTACGTATTTCATTCCTTCTCCCCTCCTTCACTTGGATTTCAACCACGCTCCACGTCCGTGCATGGCTTGGTGGTGGATTCTTGCCCGCCTCCGCAAAGACCGGTCGGTAGAAATCGCTTTCTCCTTAGCCAGACCTCCACACAGCATCAAGAGCCGGCATTCTTCCCACGTGGTGTTCACCCTGCCACCGCCGCGTACGCGCACTCCCTTTAGGCTACCGCGCGGCCGTTGCTGCGGGAGGGCAGGCAACACGTTGATATCGGCGGCAGTGCGCTGTAGCAGCATTTCCGTAATCGCAGCGGGATCACCGAGGTTGCCATCGATCTAAAAAGTCGGACACAGATCGAACCTGTTCGGCAGTGGACTCTTCGAGATCAAAAGCTTCAAGTTGGCATAAGCGTGCTCTGGGTTTTGAAGCCGTGCCCAAAGAGCTACCTTCCACACCGTCGACCACCCTGTTTCGCCATCACCGCGCAACCTGAGAGTCCTCTGTGTGGCAGCCACAAGGTCGGAGGTGGTATTGAGACTAATGCCATGTCCTGGAGAAAGAAAGTAAAGATGCGACACACCCCGATGCGTGAGGTGAAAAGTGAATCCCCTGAGCTTTGTCACTTCCTCGGAGGACCCAACCACAAGACCCAGTCGTTATTATCCGGCGAGGTCAGAACCAACGCGCCTGGCTTTATCGCGGCCTCGACTTGCCATTTCCCATTTCGAGGATTGAACCATCGAACAACCATTGGGCGAGACAATCCTTCCGCCCGGAAAGTGATCGTCCCCCCCACCGGAAGGTACGCGAGCAGCCAATCGGACTTTACGGCTTTCGCCAGAGCGATGAACCCCCCAGGGTCCTGATCGCCGGGTTGCATGGCCAAAAGCTCGGGCGCAGGCCGTAGTTTCCACCATTCCAGTGAAGCAAATAAGTCGCGGATGTACTTGCGCTCCATGCTACCGGGCATTTTTATGGCTTCTGACCAGACGGGGTCGATGGCACTCCCTGGGTGGCCCATAGGAGGCTCGTGCCTGAGCGCCCAAGGCCAAATGCCACTGCCGCCATAGGACACGCCTGCTGTGGGTGAAACAAGCAAGCTCCAGTACGCTGCCCGTCGGACCTGATAGGCGTTCGTCTCCCCAGGACCGGGGGGAGTGCGGTAACCCTCGTATTGCGGCTCGATGTCAATAATGGGCCGTGCTGGGTCAGTCTTCCATTCCCTAGCAGGTGGACCCAGGACGTGCCAAAGGTACGCTTGGATAGAATCGAAGTGGCAACTCTGGTAACCAATAAAACTCAGCCAGGATTCATAGCGGAACTCGTCGGCTACCCAGTTCAAACCCTGAGGATGCACCGTGGCGAGTCGATTCTGAGAATTAGCAAATACCGCACGCCCGATACGCTTCCACCTTTCGGCTTTTTCGCCGCGATAATCACCGTCACCGTTGAGAATCCACACGGTTTGATGAGCGCCCCAACGCGCTACGAAATATTTCGCCAGGAGAATGGCCTGGTCTTCGGGCAACGAGAGGCCGGGGTTCTCCATCGCCTCCTTCTCATTCCATACTGCAGCCCAGAGTAGGACTGGGGCGGAGATGAAACCGTGGTCGTTTAAGGCGTCCACTCGCGCATCCATCCGGCGGCAGAACTCAGGATCTACTCTTATGCGCTCACGGCCGGAGAAGACCGTTTGCCCTTTCTCATCCCCTCGCCAACCGAGCCACTGCCCCGTCACCCATTGAATGACGTTGAAACCCTTGGAGGCACGCTCTTTGAGGTACTTTTCCCAGCCTGCCGCGCCCGATTTCAATACGCCGTTCCAGGACGTATCTGCAAGCCAGAAAAACGGCGTTCCGTCGGCGTGGACGAGATAGCGACGGTCATCCGAGACCCGAAGCGCGCCGTGGCGATAAAGCGGATTGTTTCCCGCGTAGGGAACGCAAGTGAATGTGCCCCGACGGCCATTCAGCCCCGAATCGGACGCAAGCGTCGTGCGCGTGCTGAATGTCCACTTCCCAATTTCCTCCGGCGAAAAGCGCACCCGCCACGTTTTGCCGCCGTCCCAAAAAGCTGGGATGGTTTGCTCCTTTCCGCTGGGTGAGACAAAGTCGACTTCCACCTGGATCTCCTGCAGCGGATTGGCGTAGCTGTTGGTGCTTGTTAGCGAGGCTTCGAAGCGCTGCCACTGTGCCACACGGTTGGATTGCGCGCCCAGCAAGAGCTGCGATTGAATTGTAAGGATGAATAACGAAAGAAACCCGAGAGTCCGAAAATGCCTTAACCTTTGCCAATTCATGAAAACATCCAGAAGCACACCATCATACGGACACCACCGAAGAGTGCCAGGGTCTTGGGTGAGTTCACCACTCACGGTTGCGGCGACGCCGCTGCTGTACTTCTCAGTCCTAACCAGAGCACCCAGTCGTTAGCATCTGGAGTGAGGTGCCCGAGTTATGATGCCAGATCAATTGAGACAGTTTACATCACAGATCACGGCTGTGAAGTATGACCTACCGCCACCGGGGGCTATAGACCGCCGATACCCCTGACCTTTAACCCACTGGCGTGTGTAGATTGGGATTCTGCCTGATAAGTAGGCTTCCCGTCAGGAATCGGCTGACCTACCCCACTTGGCGTGAAGCTTGTTTCACAGGAGCTATCCGGCTTGGCTGGTGAGAAGGGCTGTGCTCCCTTGTGGCCATGTATGCCAGTCGATTCCGCAACTGCGTATGTGCGGAACGGAATCGCATCGGAGGCGCACGTAAGAAATGGGGAGCCAAAGGCCGAGAGCGACCTTACGGCGGGAAATTCATGCGGCGCAGGAAGTCCTAGAAGCGCGGGTCTGAGGGATTTTCTAGCGGAAGTTCTCCACCAGCATCAGGTCGCTGCCCGACTCATCCTTCCTTGAATAGAGGACCCATAGCTGCCCAGAAATCATTCGGGGGGACAAGTGTCACCAGAGGGGCAGGTTGGAGGCGAGAAACAGACCAAACAGGTCAGCAGAACTGCCAAACGAGCCGCGATGTCACTGGACGGCGGCTATGTCGATCTGAACTTGACGCGCGAGGGCGGCGGGCGTAGGGTTTTCGCGTAGAGATAAAGTTGAAATCGGAAATTCCGGATGAAAACGGAAATCCCGGACAAAAGGAGATACGACTATGCCTACGTACATTACATTGGCACGGTGGACCCAACAAGGCATCGAGAAAATCAAGGAAAGTCCCGCCCGGCTCGATGCATTCAAGAAACTCGTTAAGTCTGCGGGCGGAGAAGTGAAGGGGTTCTACATGGTGACGGGGCGGTACGACATCGTGACCATTACCGAGGCGCCGAACGATGATGTAGTGGCCAGAATAGCTCTCGCGACGGCCTCAAAAGGGAGTCTCAAGACGGAGACCCTCCGTGCGTTTACAGAAGACGAATACCGGAAGATCATCGCGGCTCTGCCGTAAGAAGTTCAGGCTTCTGACGAGCCGAGTTGCTGCACATAAGCGTTTAGAATGGGAGGACGGTGGAATTTCCAGGACGGGGTACGGAGGGAGTGGCGATCTCTCAGGGTTGTTTTCGCGCATTCTCGATTCTCACCCCGAACCCTCTCTAGCAGACGCGTGATGTTGGAGAATTGCAGCTCGGCTCCTATCCACCAAGCCACCCCACCCAGGGGTGCCTCACGGCTGAAAATTGAAAGGGGGTGCGGGGGGGGGTACGGGACAGGGGGAGCACAGGCGGAAGAACCTGAGAGGATTGCCAGCTTGGGGCCGGGGGCTTGCGTAAAATGTCCCGCATGGCCCCACTGAGTTGTAACCCCAATTTACGGACTCACTCCTTGGTGGCAGCTAGCTTGCGAACCATAGCCAGGAACAACTCACGGTCAGGCTCTTCAATCTTGCTTAGCACTCCCTTGAGCTTCAGGAGAAACCGTGCCTCTGACCCCTTCTTACCCCGCTGCCCCGCCAACTCTTGGAGGGCCTTGTGCGGCGTCATGTTGCGCGATGGCTGAGGCTCTTCTCCCTCGTAAAAGAGTTGCCATAGGGGAACGCCGAAAGCAGCCGCGTACTTCTCTAGCGTTTTCAGGGACGGGGCGTCATGACCGTTTTCCAGACGCGAGGTGTGGAACCGGAGAATCCCGGTCGCTTTTTCCACGTCACTTTGCGACATTCCCTTTTGCTTGCGCAGCTGGCGAAGCCGCGGTCCAATCCTCATGACCTTGACACCTTTTGACCTTGGGGGCCTCCCAAACAGGGCAGCGATTCTACTCTCCAGCGTTTGACCGCTCAAGGGCAGCAAGGCCGTGCAAAAGAATGCCCCGCAATCGCGCAGACCCAGCTTAGGACGCTGCGACTCTGACGGCTGTCTCGCTTAACAATGACGTTCGGCCTACGGCGGGAAATTCATGCGGCGCAGGAGGTCCCGGAAGCGCGGGGCGGGACTCAACTTGCTGCAGCGACCTGAGGAAACGTGACGCGAGGCGGCAGCACGAGCGAGGCTACTTCAGTTTGGCGTATTCGGCATTGGCTCGCTTGAGGAGGGACGGGCCGGGCGCGGTGAATGCTAGCCGCCGTACCGACGAATTAGCTCCTGAAACCTCGGGTGATTGCGCAGCGATTTCCAGGAGGGATCCAGCTTGAGTGCGGCGGCGCCAAGATCCATCGGAATGGACATCAAACGCTCGAGCATATCGAGTGCTCTGTCTTCCTCTCCCACCATGGCGTAGATGCGCGCGAGATCTTCGAGACGATAGGTACCTTTGTAGGCTTCTTTGCTGATGGGCATTATCTCGACAGCCTTCAGCCCTTCCCGAATCGCATCCTGTTTCCTGCCCAGCCCCGCGAGGGCAATTCCCAGCGCACTGTAATACCTCGCATCCTCGGGGTCCGCTTGAATCTTATTCTCAGTCAGAACTCGGGCGGCTTCGTATTTCTTGCGAGCCAGCTCCCGCTGCCCCTTGAGGTCAAGGATTTGCGCTTCGAGCAACGGCTTGGGCACGAACCAGAACTGCTCGCCGAGAACTTCAGCCTGAGTTGATGAAAGAAGGTCGAGAGCGCCCGTGTAGTTGCCTGCGCTTGTCTCCATCAGGATTCCTTGGTAAAGAAGAAACGGATCTTCTCCCAGTCCAACGCTTCGAGCCCGTTCCAGCACATTTCTGGCGGCCTCTATGTCATTCTGTAGCCGGAAGCGTATTCGAACCTTATACGTGTAAGCACGGCTGTAATCCGGCGCCAGAGCGAGTGTTCGGTCGAAATAGCGATCTGCTTCCTCAAAGTTGCGCAGGAGAGCATACGTCTCTCCAATATTGAAAACTGTTTGGAGACTGCGAGGGTCAAGCTCCAGAGACTGCAATTGGGTGGCGAGCGACTCCGCAGTTTTCCCCTGCCGCCTCTGAACGTAGCCAACCAACGCCACTGTCAAGCCGTCCCCAGGTTTTATCCGCCGAGCGAAGTCCAAGTGCTCGAGCGCCCGTGGATAGTCCATATGACACATGTAATAGTAAGCGCCCAGTGCCCGGTGTGCCTCCGGCAAGTCCGGCTGAAGCGCTAGTGCCTTGTCAACGGCGGCCTTGGCGAGATTCACGCGCTCCGCTCTGCGGTCCCAGGTGTACCACCACATTATGGAGTGAAACTCAGAGAGCCGGGCGTAGGCGAGTGCGAACCCCGGATCCAGGTTCAGGGCCTGTTGATACAGTCCAATCGCTGCCCGAATGCGTTGCTCCTCCTGTATCGCTGCGTACTGGTTGCCCTCCAAGTAAGACTCGTAGGCTTCAAGATTCGCGGTAGGCCTCTTTTCGAATTGCTCCTTTAAAGAAGCGGACACATTCGCGTTCAAGGCGCCTGCAATCTGCGTTGCTACTTCGCTTTGCACCGCAAAGATGTCGCTGAGGTCGCGGTCGTAGGTCTCTGCCCAGAGGTGTTCGTCTTTGCGCGCGTCGATGAGCTGCGCGACGATGCGGACGCGGTTTCCTTCGCGCCGAACGCTTCCCTCTAGAATCGTGTCCACGTCCAGTTCGCCTGCAATTTCCTTCAGACTTTTCGTGGTCTTCTTGTACTGCTCGACGGAGGTGCGCGAAATCACTTTCAGGCCCGGAATACCGGCCAAGTGACTGATAATATCTTCGGTGATGCCGTCGCTGAAATAATCCTGCTGTGGATCCCCGGACATGTTCCTAAGCGGGAGCACAGCGACTGAGAATCTGCGCTCGCTCCCGCGACTGAACAAGCGCTCGCGCAGGCTGGCGACGTTGAGGGCCGCCAGGACGGCCACCACCGCGATCAGCGCCAAGCCACCCAAGGCCAGTAGCCAGCGCTTTTGTAGGGGCGCCGCTTGCTGCGCCCCCTTGGGCAGGGCAAGCCCTGCCCCTACACGCGCCGCTTCCGTCTCGTGTTTCAGACGCTTCAAGTCGGCCCGCAGTTCCGACGCGCTCTGGTACCGCACCTCGCGGTCTTTCTCCAGCGCCTTGTTGATGATGTGTTCCAGTTCTCGCGGCAGTTCGGGATTGATTCGCAGCGGCGGGATGGGAGCGCGGTTGAGGATAGCCTCGAAGATGGTGCCCGGCGAGTCGCCCGCGAAAGCTCGATGTCCGGTCGCCATCTCGTAGAGCACTAGCCCAAAGCTGAACAGGTCGGTGCGCTGGTCCGCTTCTTCCGCGCGCACCTGCTCCGGCGACATGTACTCGACCGTGCCCACCGCCATGCCGGTGCTCGTCAACGACGTGCCCGCCGTGCCAGTCGCTCCCACCTCGCCCTCGGCAGCCGGACCCGGCACCAGCTTGGCCAGCCCGAAGTCGAGCACCTTCACCTGCCCACGCTTGTCGACAAAGATGTTCGCCGGCTTGATGTCGCGGTGCACAATGCCTTCCGTGTGCGCGGCCTCCAGAGCATCGGCGACCTGAATCGCCACGTCGAGCAGGGTTTCGATTTGTAGGGGCGCAGCTTGCTGCGCCCTGGGCGGGGCAAGCCCCGTCCCTACGGCGATCACTTGCTTCAGTGTTTGCCCGTCCAGGAATTCCATGGCGATAAAGGGCTGCCCCTGGTGCTCATCGATGTCGTGAATCATGCAGATGTTGGGATGATTCAGCGCCGAGGCGGCGCGAGCTTCACGTTGGAAACGAGCCACGGCTTTGCGGTCTTGGGCGAGTTCTGCGGGCAGGAATTTGAGCGCCACCGTGCGGCCAAGCTTGGTGTCCTCAGCCTTGTACACCACGCCCATGCCGCCGCCACCGAGCTTTTCCCGAATGCGGTAGTGGGAAACGGTCTGGCCGATCATGAGGCGATTGCCTCACAGCAAGATGCAGGCGAACTTCGATTGGCGCCAGCATACGCCGCGTGTATTAGGAAGTCAACGCAAGCGACTCAGGGCGGGAAATTCATGCGGCGCAGGAGGGCCTGGAAGCGCGGGTCGGAGCGGATCAACGGCGGGTACTCTTTTTCTGAAACCTGGCAGCGAAAACCTGGCGCCTGTTCTTACCACGCTTCCCAATCCAGGGCGTAGATTTCGGTAAGGCTGACGTCGCGCATCACCAGCGGCGAATCGTCCGGGGCCAACCCGACCCACGGGCCGAAGCCACCCCCGATGCGACCGACCTCCTTGTCGCTTACGACCAACTCCACCTTGTGGTCCGTGAATCGGACTCGATATATTCCCTTTCGCCCCTCCGTAAAGTCAGCCCACAGGTAAATCCATTTCCCATCGCGCGTCCAATTTAGGTTACTGAAACCGACTTTGGCGGCGGCTAACTCCGCTCGTTTGTGACTCTGGTAGTCGTACAACACCAGCTTCCGCCCCTGGTCCGCCAGCGCAGCGATGTAACGTCCGTCGTAAGACCACCGAGAACAGCATAGCCCTTCCGAGTTAGGTAAGGGCGACACCTGCCGGGTCCTGAGGTCGAAAAGGTGCAGCGCAACTGGGCCAGAAGGGTCGACTGGGGGTCGCCAGAACACCAACTGATTTCCATCTGGCGACCAATCTGGATCGTCCTCCACCTGGTCGCCCGGCATGAGTTGTTCCGAGGTGCCGCCTTCAGCCGAAATCAATGAGATTTTCCCGGGCTTGCCCGGCACTCGCCCCCTGAAGGCGATTCGATTTCCATCGGGCGACCAGCGGGGCAGCCTGGCTATCATCGGCGGGAAGGTAAGCTGAAGCTGCTCGCTGCCATCGAGTCTGCTTCGCCAGAGCGTGCCGTCGTCATAGGTAACGTACGCAACCCATTGCCCGTCCCAGGAGAAGTTCACATCCGAGGCTGAGATCCCCCCGAGGTAGGGGAGAAACTGGTGCACCTTGGCCTCATAGCGCACCAGTTCGCCACGTCCCAGCCATCCTATTGCATAGAGCTTCTTGCCATCAGGGGCGGGGAGAGGACATACGTAGTGGTTGGGGCCGGCGGCCAAAAGTACCGGGGTGCGGTCGGGCTTTCGGAAAAGCTCACCCTTCTCGCGGATGGCCCAGAGGCCTTGCCTAGGATTTCGCGGGACGTCCGGCATTGCGCTGAAGATGAAGTACTTCCCGTCAGGAGTCCAGATGCCCCCAGCCTCTCCTCCAGGCGGCTTGGTCCATCCAGGGATCAAGCGATGAAGGTTGGCGCCATCGGCTGAAACCTCATACAGGACGCCCCTACGGATTTTGGGATCATACGCGTTGAACCGGATCGTGGCCCCGTCCGGTGACCAACTGAACAAATATATAGTGCCCGGAGCCGACGCCAGCTTGCGCGAATCTGTGCCGTCGCTGTTCGCCAAGTAGAAGTCAGAGCCCTTGACGTAGAGAATCTTCTGTCCGTCAGGTGACCACACACCGCCGTGACTTACGATGTCTCCTACGCGGCGCGGCGAACCTCCCACCAGGGGCAGTGCCCATAGCGGCATTTCCAGCCCCCAACTATCGCCGCCCACAACCAATAGCTCAGACCGCTTGAGGGAGATGTCCCACGTCGCCGCGTACCGAAACGGCGTGGGGAAGGGACCTGCTTTTCCGCCCGTTAGAGGGACCTGCATGACCACCGCGCGGTCGCCGAGCCAATCAGTGAAGTAGATCCGCACCCCGTCGGTCAGCAAGGGCGCGAACCATGTTCCCCCGTGCAGCGTGGCGATCGGGACAGCGTTGGTGGCTCGCGGCAGTGGAAGCGGGCGCGTGAGCCAGTAGGCGGTGAGGGCCAGTGTGATGGCAACGAGGCCGGCGGCCAAGCCGGCCAAGGTCCGCAGCGCCCGCCGTCTCTTCAGGCGCGGCTCGGGAACCGCAGCAAAAGTCGCGCTCCGTCCTGAATCCGTATCGCGCTTCAGACGCTGCAGGTCAGTGCGAATGTCGGAAGCGCTCTGATAGCGCACCTTGCGGTCTTTCTCCAGCGCCTTGTTGATGATGTGTTCCAACTCCGCCGGGCAGTCGGGATTCAGTCGCATCGGAGAGGTCGGTGCCTTGTGCAGGATCGCATCGAAGATCGTGCCGGGCGAGTCGCCCGCGAAAGCGCGATGTCCCGTGGCCATCTCGTACAGCACCAAGCCAAAGCTGAACAGGTCCGTGCGCGCGTCCGCTTCTTCCGCCCGCACCTGCTCGGGTGACATGTACTCGACCGTCCCCACCGCCATGCCCGTGCTCGTCAACGACGTCCCCGCCGTGCCGGTCGTTCCCACCTCGCCCTCGCCAGCGGGACCCGGCACCAGTTTGGCCAGCCCGAAGTCGAGCACCTTCACCTGTCCCCGCTTG
>Ga0315282_10006449_pt1 | contig 19651 bp, 12 predicted proteins | sample YL17G07_20_MG_FD_203693 | JGI IMG/M metagenome (GOLD analysis project Ga0315282, IMG submission 203693) | Sediment microbial communities from Yellowstone Lake, YNP, Wyoming, USA - YL17G07_20 | ecosystem: Environmental > Aquatic > Freshwater > Lake > Sediment | place: USA: Wyoming | collected... | reverse complement strand
ATTGGCCTCCGCAGTCACTGAGTTGCCCTGGAACTTCTTCTGGGCCTGCAGCATGAAAGAAAAGATGGCCGACATCAGCAGGGTGATGATGACCACGCTTGCCGCCATTTCGAGAAGGGAGAAACCGCGCTCCGTTTTCCCCGGGCGATCCGATGTCTTACAGGTCTGGAAAGGCGTCATTCGAACCATCTAATTCGGGTTTGAGAGCACGCTGGTAAGCACCGCCATCGGTTTCGCTCCGACCGCAGTGACGGTGCTCTGAGAATAGACAGCCACCGTAATCTGTTTCATCGCCGGCCCGGAAGAGGCCAGGTCCCGGACGTCCCACATCCGGACGTAGGCGACCGTGGCACCGGAGACCGCCGAGCAACTGGCGCCGGTAATCCGTTGACCTGCGCTATCCAGGTAATCCACATAGCCCACGGAGGCGCCGCTCGCCGGGCAGTCCGCCTGAAGCGGAGCCAGGGCGCCGCCTGACAGAAGCCCCTGCGTCCAGCCACTTGCAGTGATCCCCGTGGTGTTGCATGCGGCGGGCTGCGACGTGGAAGATTGGGTGCAGTTGGTGAAGTCGAGCGCCAAAAGGTTCTCGATCTTGTCCTGCGCGTAGATGGTGGCGCGGGTATTTTCCGTCCCTTGGTTCTTGTTGAACACCGTCGCTTCAAAGATGACGTTACCCAGGCTGAAGACCCCAATGAGCGCTACGAAGACCGCCACCACCGTCTCGATCAGGGTTACGCCGCGGTTCGAGAACTTCATGGCTGCTGCCCTCCAAGGCCGGGGCCGGAAGGCGAACCCTGCCGCCGGGCAGAATCCTCTCCTGCTGCCTCAGGCATCGCTTGCTGCCCAGCGAGGCTGGACGCGCTGGCGTCCGACATCCACTGGGAGATCGCATAACTCGCCGTCCCTGCAGACGTGCCGGCGCCCCCACCATCTAGGCCCGTCGTCGTACTCTCCGGCGCGTTAATCGTGATGACCGCGCCGAGATTCGCCGTCATCGTCGTCTTTCCGAAAGCGAACTTATCGGTCCCCTGCAACAGGATCAGCATTCCGCGCGCCGTGGTTTGCGGATGAACGATGAATTCGATGGAGACCGTCGTCGTCTGATGCGGCTTGACGTTGAAGTACTTCTCCGAAAAAACGGCGGTGGCCGCGATTCCGTTGAGCGCTGCTCCGGCCGGCAGGAAGACCGCCTTGCCGTCGCGGACTAGCAAGTCCCTGGCAACTACCTCAAAGGTGAGTTCGCTCGGGGTCTCATTGGCGATGGTCAACGTCTGCGTCGCACTGCGTCCCGGCTCACACTCGACGACGCTCAGAGTGGGGGTCAGCGAGATGGTCTGCTGGCCGAGCGCCACACCGGGGGCGTTCGTCACGGAAGCCGGTGCCGCTGCGCTGGCCTCCCCGGCGGCGTTTGCACGACTACGAGAAGCCTTCTGCGGCGGATGGGTGTAGAGATAGGCCGCGTAGAGCAAAACGGCAAGGGCCAAAGCGACAAAGACGCGGAACGCGAACTTGGCCGGAGTACCCTTCTGTTCTTCCGCAGGAGCCTTTGATTGAGAAGCCCGGACAGCCAGCGAGGTCTCCCGTTTCGAAGCACTCGTCGGTGGCTTGGGAGGGGCGGGTTCCCCCTCCTTCGGCAATGCGCTTGTGGAGGTTCGTTTCTGGCCGGTACCCAGCATCTCAGAGTAGAGCCGCCGGGCGTCGTCGTCAGCAATGAGCCATTCCCGGCTCAGCGCCTCTTCGGTCTGTGGCGGCGTCAGGTGTTCAACTTTTGGCTGATCGGACATTTTCTCGACTGAACCTTGGCCTCTGCTATCCCGTACAGGCGGTTTCGGTGGCTGACTGCAGGGCATTAGGAAGCATGGGACTTGCCAACCTCGCCGGCCATGCCCTGTCTCAACTTGCTCAAAATGCATTGGTTGGCGATTGCAGGAAGACCGTCTCAGGGCCCGCTGGCAGGATGGTGTTCGCCATCGCGAAAACCGTCTCAAATCGAGCCAGAAGATTAGGTTTTTTTAGCGAAGCCGCCCAAACGGCGGCGACAAAAAAACCGCTCGGGAGTTTTCCCCGAGCGGTCGGTGTTTCAGCAGAGCCACCGGTGGGTTCGGAGGGGCGTGGGCTCGCTGCCCATCACAAGTCCGTGCAACAAAGGCATCGGGGCCGAACCGTCAAGCTCGCGAAGCAGCCTCGTTCAGGGCCGGCTCGGCCTGCATCCCCGGCGGCATAAGACGATGCTCGCTGAAGAACAGTCGGACGGCCTGCTCGATACCCCACGAGGTCTCGGTGTGCTCCGGATAGTTGATCACCCGCACCTCGGAGGTAAAGCGGTCGCTGGCGCCCGAGGCGTCATGGAGACCTTCGCCGAGGCGGTCGGCCACACGGTATGCGGCACACGAGTCTGCACCGGGCAGCAAGATTCCGAAGACTCCCGGCGCGAAGAGATAGATGGAGTCTTCCCGTCGCAGGCGCCGGATCATCGCCTTGGCGGCGTCGCCGAACGCCGTCGAGACCTCATTCTGATCGCTGAGTTCGCGCGAGGCAACCAGGCGGACAATCAGCAGCGAAAGCGGCTGGCCGGTACTCGAGGCGCGCCGGACTTCCATGGGAAGGCGATCCTGGAAGTGGCTGAACTCCGGCAGCGTGTTCAGCAGATCGTTGCTGGCCTGATGGCGCAGGGCAATGTTCTGTATCTGCTCTTCGAGGAGCTGCTTGCGGAGATTGCGCATCGTCAGGTGACGGTCCAGCAGATAAGCGACGAGCAGGACGGAGAGGCCGCAGAATCCAAAGAAGGCTTTGCGCAGAGTGGATCCTTGCAGCACGACGGGCTCGGAAAACACGGTCGGGTACATCAGCAGGGCCATCCCCCCGGCCAGTACCGTGATCGTCGTGACAGCCAGGATCCAGAGCTGGAACTCGCGTCGGTCCAGGCTCCGCGGGTCAATGTGGTCAAAGACGTTCATGGCTTTGCTTCTCCTTCAACAGCAATTCGGTCCGATTTCGTCCCTCAAGAATTCATGCTCTGCGATCCGTCTCAGACCGGTCACGGTTGCGTTCTGAATGAGCGGATCCGTCATTCCTCGGTCCGCCCGAAGATGTAATCCCGGATGGCCTCAACTTCCTCGGGCTCAATGGCGGTGAATTGAACGGCGATACGGTCAGGCGGATCTCTACGGAGAACCTTGGCCCGCGGCCTCAGGGGCTTCTTACGGTTGGGCATGGAAAACTCCAACCTCAACACCTGGCCCTTCTCGACACCTCCGGAAGGCGCGATGAGCATCCCGCGTTCACCGATGTTGATGCTTTCGCTCTTGAAAGTTCGCTCGCCAGCTTCGTCCAACGTGCATCCCACTGCGGTGCGGTACGGCAGGCGTGCGTGTTGCCTTTTCTCGCGGAGAATCGCTCCCCGCATTGCGCTGAACAGCCCGACCGCTCGCTCGCGCGTGAAGGGCTTGCCCAGAAAGAAGGTGACCCCGGCCTTGAATCCCTGGCGCATGGTCTCGACGTCATCGTAGCCGGTCAGCATGGCAACGGGCACCTTGGCGTTGATCGGCGATTTCCGGATGCATTTCGCCAGCTCGAATCCGTCCAGGTTGGGCATGCACGCGTCCACCAGGAAGCCGTCGAAAACCTCGTTGTTGATGCGCTGCACAGCGTCTCGACTGTCCGTTGAAGTGGCCACTTCCATCCCCATCGGCTCAACAAAAGTCTTAACCAGCTGTAGGATTTGCGGCTCGTCGTCGACAGCCATGATCTTGAGATTCATAAGTGTTTCCTCCCAACGCGTTCGTCTAAAGAACCGACTTTCGGGTCCCAAATCCGAACCTTGATGGGGCAATCGCCCTGCCATTCGGCCCAAGCCGACGTCGCAACTCGCTTTCTCCCCTGGTATCGATCCTGCGACGGCAGATGAGGTGGCTTCTACCCGAGGCTAATGTCCTGATTCTAAAGATATTCTGTGGGCCGACCAAGAAGGTCCAGCCGCCAGCCACGCCAAGTTGGTGCAGTGCATTCCCCGGCTGGCGTTGCTCCTGACAGATCCGGATTGGACAGGCACAGCACTTTTGCTGTTCGAAACCTAGGCAAGAATCTCACTCCCGATACAATCGGGATTGGCGGGCGTTTTGTCGTTGGGACAGTTCAGAGGAGGGATCGCAAGACGGGAGGCTTTCCCTCATAGATTCCACACGCTGGAGAGACGTGGGTGGCGAGCCGGGGGTGCAGGGCGAAGAACGATAGAAGCCTGGCACGTTGCGCCGGGAAGACTGGAGAAACTGCGAACGGTGGAGGCCGCACGCCAATCATCATCGGGGACCGATGGTCATTCCGACGCTTGCGCCTCGTTTTCGGCCAGCAGGCGGTAGAGCGTAGCGCGGCTGACGCCGAGGATTTCGGCCGCTTGAACCTTGTTTCCACCCACCCGCTCCAGGACGCGCAGAGCGTGATGCCGCTGAACCTCTTCCAAAGTGATGAGTTCGCTGTCCTCCCCCGCGCCTTTGGGGACGGCCGCTTGAAAGCGCTCGGGGAGATCCCGGACGTCCACGGCGTCACCGTCGACCATCATGCAGGCGTGGCCGAGGACGTTCTCCAGCTCGCGGACGTTCCCGGGCCAGCTATACCGCCCCAGGATAACTTGAGCACGATGAGTAAGCCGGGCAAGGGGTTTGTTGTATTGTGCGGAGAAGCGTTCCAGGAAGTAGCGCTCAAGCAGTGGCAGGTCCTCCTTGCGATCGGCGAGGCGAGGCAATCGGATTTCGATCATGCAGAGCCGGTAGTAGAGAGCCTCGCGGAATTTCTTCTCGGCCACCTCCGCCGCCAAGTCACGATGGGTGGCGGCGACGACGCGCACGTCCACCTTGCGTGCGACCGGCGAGCCGACGCGCTGGATTTCCTGGTCCTGAAGGACTCGAAGGAGCTTGGTCTGCGTCGCGAGCGGCATCTCGCCGATTTCATCGAGGAGCAGAGTGCCGCCGTGGGCGTATTCAAACATGCCGATCTTGTCCTGCGTGGCTCCGGTGAAGGCGCCTTTCACGTAACCGAACAGTTCGCTTTCGAAGAGCGTCTCCACGACCGCGGCACAGTTGCAGACCACAAAGGGTCCGGATGGGGTGGGGCTCAAGCGGTGCAGGGCGCGCGCCACCAGTTCCTTGCCGGTGCCGGTCGATCCCGTCACCAGGACGGTGCGGAAGTGCGGTGCGATGCGGCGGATGCGCGCGAAGACCTCCAGCATCAGCGGGCTCTGCCCGACGATCCCTTCAAATTGCACGGCCTCGACGAGTTCGCGTTCAAGCTGAACCGCCCTCTGGCGCTTGCGGGCATCGGCGATCAGGCTTCCAATCCGCTCGCGGAGTTTTTCGATGGAGATGGGCTTGGTGAGGTAATCGCAAGCTCCCTTCTGGATGGCCTCGACGGCGGAGTCGGTCGAGTAGTGGCCCGTCAGCAGGATCACATCAATGCTGGCGTCGATTTCCACAACTCGCTCTAGCACCTGCATGCCGCTCAACTTGGGCATCACCAAGTCGAGGATGGCGATTTTCGGGCGACGGCGGAGAATCAGATTCAGCCCCGTTTCCGCGTCGGAGGAGGTGAGGATTTCGACGCCCTCCTGGGTCAGGGCGGCTTTGATGAGGTCCAGGGTCAGAGGGTCATCGTCGACAGCGACGAGAGTAATGGGGGGAGCATCGGGAGTTTTGGTCATGGCCACATTTGGGAAGCGAGGTCGCTCAGCATCTGCGAAAACGAACAAGTCCCGGCGAAGCATCCCAGGAGTCTCCGTACCTCGTCTCGGAGTGTCTGGATATTGATGGGCTCGCTGATATGAGCATCGAAACCGATCCCCAGGGCCTTCTCGCAATCTCCTACCCTAACATGAGCCGTAAGCGCCTCCAACCCTCGTGTACGGGGGTTGCGCCACGCTCAGGATAATTCGGGCTGCAATGGACGCCCGGCGGTTGGCGAAAATCAGCCAAGAGGAGATACAATCTCCGATAGGCATCGGCAAAAAACCTCCTCAACATTATCAGAGCATTCAACTATCCTCGCAGAAGGTAGCAGTCCACTTCGAGAGATCCGCCCCGGCACCCCCGAAGGAAGTGCTCCCGGCTCGCTGGTCAGGCCAACATGCCGTCTCGATTCTTTCTGTGGCTAGTTTTGATACACCTGTCTGTGGCGCGGACAGGCTGCCACCGCAGCTAACTAGCTTCGCGTCTCTTCCGGCCGCTAACCCCTTTGATTGCAAAGCGAATTGGACTCTCTCCGGCCGTCCGGCTTAGGCCCGTCAGGTGCTCTGGGAGCAAAGGCCGGTGCCCTCGGGAAATGCATCAGCAAGTCTAATCGTTGGCAGACCGGACAAACTGGCGCTGCGGGATGCCGCGAGGGCAGCCGGGAGAGGGGAAGAGATGAACGAGCGGGTCTTGGTGGTTGATGATGAACCGAGCGTCTGCGTTCTGTTGAACGAAAGGCTCGCGCATGAAGGTTATCAGTGCCGGACCGCCTTGAGCGGAGAAGAAGCCCTGGGCCTGCTCGCGCGCGAGCAGGCCGATCTTGTGATTTCCGACCTGCGGATGCCGGGGATGTCGGGAATGGTTTTGCTGGAAGAAGTCCACAACAAATATCCCCACGCGGCGCTCATGGTGGTCACGGGCGTGGAGGACATCCGGGTCAGCATCGAGGCGATGAAGAAGGGGGCCTGCGACTATCTGGTGAAGCCTGTCCAGCTCGACAGTGTGGTGGCGAGCGTGGAGCGCGCTCTGGAGAAGAACCGCCTGGAAATCGAGCTGGACAACTACCGTCACAACCTGGAGCTCATGGTCGAGCAGCGCACGCGCCAGCTCCAGGCGGCCATGCGGCGGATTGAATTGACCTACGACGAAACCCTGGAAGCGCTCGGTGCGGCGCTCGACTTGCGCGACACCGAGACGGCCGGCCACTCGGAGCGGGTCAGCCGGTATGCGCTCGCGCTGGCCAAGGCGATGGGGTGCTCGAACGACCAGCTCAAGCAGATCCGACGTGGTTCCTACCTCCACGACATCGGCAAGATCGGCATCCCGGACTCCATCCTGCTCAAAGAGGGCAAGCTGACTCTCGAGGAAATGACCGTGATGCAGAGCCACGTACGCATTGGCTACAACATTGTCTGCCGCGTCGCCTTTCTGGCCGGCGCCTCGGAGATCGTGCTCACACATCAGGAACGTTACGACGGCACGGGGTATCCGCAAGGGCTGGTGGGAGCCGAAATCCCTCTCGGAGCCAGGATTTTCGCGGTCGCGGACACGCTGGATGCCATGACCTCCGACCGCCCTTACCGCCGCGCGCTCCCCTTCGAGGCGGCACGCGACGAGATCGTGCGCGAATCGGGCCGTCAATTCGACCCGGAAGTCGTTCAGGCGTTTCTCAAGATTCCCGAGAGTGCCTGGCAAGAAATCCGGGCCGTGGTGGCCGGGTATCGCCCCGCCGCCTCGCGCGGCGCCATCGACGCCGCCTTCTCGGTACGGGCGCCGGTAAGCCCAGTCAATTAACGGAACGCCCCTCGGTGCCGCCGGTACACTCCGGTGGCCTGCGGTAAACAGGAGACAGGGGTCCATGAAAGTGCTCATTGCCGAAGACGATGCGATTTCACGGCGGGTGCTGGAGGCGTTTCTGCGCCGCTGGGGTTTCGAGGTGGAGTCGTTCGAGGATGGGGGCACGGCCTGGGAGCGGCTGCAGCAGGAGGATGCGCCGAGCCTGGTGATTCTGGACTGGATGATGCCGGAGCTCGGCGGGGTGGAGATCTGCCGGCGGGTGCGCGCGGTGGGGTGGCCGCGGCCAGCGTACCTGATTCTGCTGACTTCGCGGACGGGCAGCGAGGACATCGTCGCGGGGCTGGAGGCGGGAGCCGACGACTACGTGACCAAGCCCTTCAACCGCGAGGAACTGCGGGCGCGGGTGCAGGGCGGCGCGCGGGTGGTGGAGTTGCAGCGCAGCTTGGCGGAGCGAGTCGAGGAGCTGGAGCAGGCGCTGGCGCGCGTCAAGCAGTTGCAGGGTCTGCTGCCCATCTGTTCCTACTGCAAGAAGATCCGCGACGACCGCAATTATTGGCAGCAAGTCGAGGCTTACATCGGCGAGCACTCCGAGGCCGTCTTCAGCCACGGCATCTGCCCGGACTGCTTCGACAAGTTCGTCAAACCGGAACTTAACAAGCTGGATGGCTCAGGGGGCACGCCCTAATGCGAATCGGATATCAGGCGTCACGACAACTCCCGCAAGGATTGTGGGCCCGTGTGCTCACGGTTTTTCTGCTCGGGCTTTGCGCGGTTCCGAACGTTCAGCTCAAGGCGCAGAATAGCCCTCCCGCCAAAATGCATCTGCCCACTCTGACGCGGGTCGAGCAGATTCGGACTCTTACCCCTGAGCGCGCCCAACTTGGCTTTCCGGTTCGCCTGCGCGCCGTGGTGACCTACTACGGGGGTAAAGCGTGGCAGTTCTTTGTTCAAGATCCTACTGGCGGCATCTACATCCACGATCCCAGCGTGGACTTCCGTGTCCAAGCGGGCCAGTTGGCTGAAGTCGAGGGAGTTACCGAGGGAGGTGCATTCGCACCGATAATCGTTCACCCGAAAGTCACCGTTTTGGGGAATGCCGCAATGCCGAAGCCCCGGCGCCCTACGCTCGAACAGTTGAATTCGGGCCGCGAGGATTGTCGGTGGGTTGAGATTACCGGGGTGATTCGTTCGGAGGCCGCGGAGAAGGGCCGACTCGTCCTCGACGTGGCCACGGGCGGCGGGCGTCTGAAGTTTTGGTTTCCGAATGTACCTGCAAACAAACTGGGGCAGTTGACGGACGCCAAGGTGGCGCTGCAGGGCGTCGTCGGCGGCCTCTTCGGCCAGAAAATGAAATTGCTCGCGGTCCGGTTGTATGTCCCCAGCCTCGACTTTGTTCGCGTCCTCGAACCCCCAGCACCCGAACCCTTCGCGCTGCCCGTTCGTCCGATCAACGCGCTTCTGGGGTTCACGCCTCAGGGCACCACTGGTCATCGCGTGAAAGTGCAGGGGAGCTTGACGCTCCAGAAGCCCAACGAGCTCTTCGTCAACGATGGAACCGGCAGCCTTCGCGTGCAGACAAGCCAAGACACCAAGCTTCAGCCCGGAGATCGAGTCGAAGTGGTGGGCTTCCCCGCGGTAGGAGCGTATTCCCCCATCATGGAGGACGCCATATTTCGGAAGACGGGCAGCGAGCCGCCACCTCAACCGATGGATGTTTCCGCTCAGCAGGCACTTCAAGGGGACTTCGACGCTAGCCTCATCCGGCTTGACGCCCGCTTGCTGAGTTCCACGAAGTACGGGGAAGAGCTGGTCCTTGTGCTGCAATCTCAGAACGTCATTTTCGACGCTCTCCTGGCGAATCCAACTGGGAAGGCGAAACTTCCAGAGCTCTTAGCCGGCAGCCGCGTGCGGGCCACCGGAATTTGCTCCGTCAATGTGGATGAGAATCGCGTGCCGCAGTCATTCCAGCTGCTTCTGGGCTCCCCGGACGATATCGTCGTGCGCGAGCGCCCGCCCTGGTGGACCCTGAGGCACACCTTGTGGGCGCTGGGAATCATGGCGGCCTTCATCTCCGCCGCGCTGCTGTGGGTAATGATCCTGCGGCGGCAGGTCTACGAACAGACCGCGACCATCCGCGAATGGGGACGCCGGGAAGGCGCCATCAAGGAGCGATACCGCGAACTGTTTGAAAACGCGCGGGACATGGTCTTCACCTGCGGGCTGCGGGGACACTTCACGTCCTTCAACAAGTCAGCCACCGAAATCACTGGCTACCAGGCGTCGGAAGCCATCGGCATGAAGCTCGTCGAAATCGTCGCCCCGGAAGATGCCGGCAAGGTGGAAGGCTGGTTCGAGCGTGAAAGCGACCAAAGGGAACCCAGCACCCGCGAACTCGAAATCATCCGCAAGGATGGACGACGAGTCTCGCTCGAGATGAGCCTGCGGCCCATCTATTCAGAGGGCCTGCCGGTCGGAGTCCAAGCGATCGCCCGCGACATCACCGAGCGCAGGCGCGCCGCGGAACAATTGCGGAAGACCAATGAAACCCTGCGCGCCCTGATCGAAGCTTCGCCGGTCGCCATCTTCACTGTTGACCCGGCGGGGCGAGCCCTCGCCTGGAACCCCGCGGCCGAGGAGATCTTCGGCTGGAAAGAAGAGGAAGTGATTGGGCGTTTCCTGCCCATTGTGCCGGAGGATAAGCACGAGGAGTACAGAATCCTGCGCGAGCGCGTGCTGAACGGGGACGCCTTCAAGGGTGTCGAGGTTCGGCGCTGTCGCAAGGACGGCACACTCATCGACGTCAGCATTTCCACCGCCGCCATCCGCGACGCGGACGGGAACGTCACCTGCATCATGGCGGTGGTGGAGGACATCACTGAGCGCAAGCGCGCCGAGAAGGCGCTACGCGAAAGTGAGGAACGATTGCGGCTCGCTGTCGATGCCGCGGCCCAGCAAATCTGGGACTGGGACTTCGAGCGCGACGAGATTGCTTGGTCCGGCTTCGACTTCGAAGCCCTTCTCGGCTATCCACCGGGAACGTTCGCGCGCCGCCAGGAGTCCTTCCTCGATCTGGTACATCCCGAAGACCGCGAATCCGTCGAGCAAGCAGTCAATCGCGCCTTGGCTGGAGGCCCCGAATACGATATCGAATTCCGCTACGTCAGAACCAACGGGTCGATTTGCTGGGTGACGTCCAGGGGCAAAATCGTGCGCGACGCGAACGGCAAGCCGATCCGCATGATCGGTGTGGCTCGCGATATTAGCCAGCGCAAGCAAGCTGAGGAGGCGCTGCGCGAAAGCGAGGAACGCTTGCGGCTCGCCGTCGACGCCACGGCCCAGACCATCTGGGATTGGGATTTGGAGCGCAACGGAATTACCTGGTCCGGTTACGATCTCGAAGCCCATCTCGGCTTGGCGCCGGGAACGTTCGGGCGCCGCCAGGAGTCCTTCCTCGCTCTGGTGCATCCCGAAGACCGCGAATTTGTCGAGCGATCGGTGAATTCCGCCTTGGCCGGTGGCCCCGAATACGACATCGAGTTCCGCTATGTCAGAACCGACGGGTCGATCTGCTGGGTGACGTCCAGAGGTAAAGTCGTGCGCGACACGGACGGCAAGCCGATCCGCATGATCGGCGTCTCTCGCGATATTACCGAGCGCAAGCTGGCCGAGGAGGCGCTGGCGAGGGAACGCACTCTCCTCCGCACCCTGATCGACCACCTTCCGGACAACATCTTCTTCAAGGATACCCAGAGCCGGATCGTCCTCGACAACGTGGCCCACCGGCGGTTACTCGGCGCGGCCAGCCAGGAGGAAGTCTGCGGTAAGACCGACTTCGACTTCTTCTCGCCCGATCTCGCAGGCCGCTACCACGCTGACGAGCAGGCGATCATCGCTTCCGGCCAGCCGCTGATCAACCTTGAAGAACCCACGGTAGACCGGGAGGGTAACCCCCACTGGCTCCTAACCACCAAGGTGCCCCTCCGGGATGCTCAAGGGCAGATTATGGGCATCGTGGGCATTAATCACGACATTACGGAGATCAAGCGCGCCGAGCAGGAAATGGCACGGGCGAAAGAACTGGCCGAGGCCGCCAGCCGCGCGAAGAGCGAGTTCCTGGCCATTATGAGCCACGAGATCCGCACTCCGATGAACGGCATTATTGGGATGACCGAACTTGCCCTCGATACTGAGCTGACACCCGAGCAACGGGATTATCTCGGGATGGTAAAGGATTCGGCGGACACCCTTCTGACCCTCATCAACGATATCTTGGACTTCTCGCGCATTGAGGCAGGAAAGCTCGACCTCGAGATTACGGAGTTCGACCTCCCGGACACACTGGACAGCACCTTGAAGGCGCTCGCCGTCCGCGCCCATCAGAAGGGCCTGGAACTCGCCTGCCGCGTCCCGCCCGACATCCCCTCCCAGCTCCTCGGAGATCCCGGACGCTTGCGGCAGATCGTCCTGAATCTGGTCGGCAACGCCATCAAGTTCACCGAGCGGGGTGAAGTCGTCGCAAGTGTTGAAGCGGATTCGGTGTTGGACGACAGCGTCAACTTGCATTTCGCGGTGGCGGACACCGGCATCGGCATCCCGAAAGAAAAGCAGCAACTCATCTTTGAGGCTTTCGCGCAGGCCGATGGCTCCACGACGCGCCGGTACGGGGGAAGCGGCTTGGGATTGGCGATCTCCTCGCGCCTTGTGGAGATGATGGGCGGCAAGATCTGGGTAGAAAGCCAGATGGGAGAAGGCAGCACGTTCCATTTCACGGCGCGCTTCGGGAGGCGCAAGCGCGTCGCACGGCCCGCCGCTCCCCGGGATACCTCTCGGCTCCGGGACCTGCCCGTGCTCGTCGTGGACGACAATCCCACCAACCGGCGCATCCTGGACGCGATGCTCAAGCACTGGCAGATGGAGCCCACGCTGGCCGAAGGTGGCGAGGCGGGGCTGGCCGCCATGAGGCTTGCCAAGCAAAGTGGGAAAGCCTTTCCGCTGGTGATTGTGGACTCCCTGATGCCGGATATGGACGGATTTACGTTGATCGCGCGGATCAAAGAGGATCCTGCGTTGGCTGGCGCGACCATCATGATGCTAACCTCCGCAGGTCAGCGTGGGGATGCGGCGCGATGCCGGAAACTGGGCGTAGCCGCTTATCTCATCAAACCCATCCGGCAGTCGGAACTTCTAGAGGCGATCCTGGCGGCGCTCGAGGAGAAGTCTTCCGGGCGGGCTCAGCCCCCCCTGATCACTCGTCATTCGTTGCGCGAGGCGCGGCAGAGGCTGCGGATCCTCGTCGCCGAAGACAATATCGTCAACGAAGAGTTCATTGTCCGCTTGCTTGAAAAGCGCGGGCACACGACTAAGGTGGCCCATAACGGACGCGAGGCGCTGGCCGCGCTGGAGAACGACCATTACGACCTGATCCTGATGGACGTGCGCATGCCTGAGCTGGACGGCTTCGAAGCCACCGCGCTGATTCGGGAGCGGGAACGTTCGACGGGCCAACATATCCCGATCATCGCCATGACCGCCCACGCCATGAAGGGTGACCGCGAGCGCTGCTTGGCGGCGGGAATGGATGCCTATGTTTCCAAACCCGTCAACGTCCCTGAACTCCTTACGACCATCCAAAGCTTGATTCCGGAACCCTCAGGCTTTGAAGAGGGCGCGCCGGGAAGCGCGGTGGCGGGTGACCTTGTGGACGTCAAGGCGCTCCTGGAACGGCTGGAGGGCGATGGGGAGCTGCTGGCGGAAATGGTGGGATTGTTCTTCGCGGACTGCCCAAGGCGTCTCGGTGCAATCCGCGAGGCCATCGACCGTGGCGATAGCAGGTCACTTGAATCCGCTGCCCATGCGCTGAAAGGGTCCGTAGGAAATTTCATGGCCAAAGGGGCTTTTGAGGCAGTGCGGAAACTCGAAGTGCTGGGCCGGCAGGCCGATCTCGGTCGCGCCGAGGAAGCCTATCGGACATTGGAAATCGAAATCGAGCGACTGAACTCGGCTCTGGAGAAGATCGTTCGCGAGACTGCAAAATGAGAATCCTCATTGCGGATCATGACCGCGTCCTGGTCCACATGGTCGGCCGGCCGCCACCCTGGCAGCCAAGGGCAAGCAAGGTTTCAGGTTCTGACTTTATGTCGTGACAAGGCGCTTGGCCGGACCTGCGCCCCCAGTTTGCCGCTTCCGCCATTAAGCAGTCTTATGCGGCCAAGAGACGCATTTCCCTGCTAAGACTATTTGCCTACTTTTGGGACATCTGTATCGTAGGTGGACGTTTAGCGCTTGCCGCATACGCGCGAACCGCTTCCGAATTCCCATTAACACATTCTAATCACGATACCTGGCGTCCACAGGTATTCTCCCATAGAGGTTCTCAGCCTGCCTTGGAGTGGTGCCGATGATGGGCTCCAATCAGGAGCTCCGAACCCGCGAATCAGCAGTGGCCTTGGCCGGCCCGGAGATAGGGTCCGGGAGAGGGAGAAAAACCTAAAGGGGCAGCGTAGAACTGATTTGCCCTGAGCTACAAATTGTCACACAACCGGCAGCACGACGCTACGCGATTGATCCCCGACGGTTCGCCCAACGGTTGCCCTTGAGGATTCCGGTGCGGGTGTGTGGTTTCGACTCTGCTCGGGTGGAATTCTCGGAAGACATCCACACCCGAATGGTCTACTTCTCTCCTCCGGGGCGAGAATCAGTCTGACGCGCGAGGTCTACGCCGACGACATCTTACGGATCATCAACCTCAATAACTACTTCGAGGCGGACTTCCGCGTGGTCGGCCCTGCGCGCACAGACGGAACCCGGGTGGCAGAATGGGGCGTCGAAGTGACGCAGAAAGGACGATCCATCTGGGACATCGACTTCCTGTCCCCGCCCAATCTTCCGGAGGAAGAAGGGAACGGGACCTGGCTCGCGTGCCGGTCCTGTGGCGAGAGCGTACCCCGCGAACTAAGCCCGATGGAACAGGAGGTTTTGAACTTGACCGGGATCATCGCGGCCTCACGCAGTCGCTGCGAAAAGCCGACTTATTGGACGTACGCCGAGGCGGCCCGCCAGCCGAAGCGCTACCCGCCGTTTCCGGCTGTCGCTCCCGCCTCCTTGGGTAGCGCGCATCAAGAAGTTCGTGAACACGCGGGCACACCCCCGATTGACGCTGGACCTTCCAATCCTGCTTCGGTACCAACGCGGTGCTACGGGAATTGCCCGAACGGAAAATGTCTCCGTCGGGGGCTTTGGAGTGATTCTTTCTCTCGACTTGGCAGTCGGTGAGGCCGTGACTTACATCTGCCCGTTCGCGAGCGACGGCCAGAACATCGAGCAACTGGCGGAGTGCCGCTGGTCGGCCCCCGCCTCTCCCGGCGGGACTCAGCGGATCTACGGCTTCCGCCGCCTTTGAAGAGGGGCCTTCCACGGGTCTGGGCCTGCTCAGGCTGGCGCCCTCCCTGCTCTAGAACTGCGTCGTTGGGCATTAGCTGGCTCAAGGCTTCAGGCCCTCTGTTCGATGGGATTTGGAAAACCGATGCCGTCGGAACCCAGAAACAAACCAAGGCCCACGCTGCTGAGCGACGGGATCGCCGGTGCGGGCAGTGACGCGGTTCAAACAGCACGTGCCCACGTGCTCGGAGTGCTGCCATGAAGTCCGCTCGCGTCGTCTTGCACTCGCTTGTCCAGGCGACGAGGTCCTTCACTCGGCGGGTGATGGGTCGCCGGGGGATCCGCGTCGGGGAGGCCCGGGCTTACATCCTGGCTTTCGCACTGGCGGTGGTGACAGTGGGAGTCTTCCTACGCTACCACATCGCAAGCTCCTACCGAGAAGAGACGGCCTATTGGCAGGCAAGGCAATTCAGCGTCGCCGACGATCGAGCGCAGAGGGTCTCGGACTGGTTGAACGATCGTCAAGCGGATGGACAACTCTTCTCCACTCGCCCCTCGGTCCACGCCGCCTTGCGGGCATACTACGCTTCGGGCCGCCTTCCAGGGCGGCCCGCTGGACTTGACGCCCGTCCTAGACCAAATGGCAAAGGTGTTCGGCTACGGCGGGGTCTACGTGTTGGATCGCGACGCGCGGGTGGTGGCGCAGTCCAGCCGCTCTGTGACCTTGAGTCCCTTGCTCGCCGAAACCTGCCGAACCGTGGCCCGCACGAGAGCAACGCGGATCGATTTGCTGGGCGACGCGCCGGACAAGACCCTGATCAGTTTCAGCGTGCCGGTGTTTCCGGAGGCGGCCACGGCCGAAGCGGGCCCATCCCGCGGCCAGCCTCTGGGGGTTGCGCTCCTGGTGTTTGATGCGGCGCATACGCTGTTTCCGCTGGTGACGCGGGAGGGCGTTCCGACGCGGACCGGCGAAACGGTTCTCGTGCGCCGCGAGGGGAACGATATCGTCTTTTTCACCCCGCTACGCCACGTCCCGGCGGGTTCCCCGAACTTACGATTTTCCCTTCCCACGGCTCCCCTCCCGGCGCGCGCCGCATTAGAGGGACGTGTGACCTCCGTGGAGTCCACCGACTACCGGGGCGTTGTGGTGCTGACGGCGACGCGGCACATCCCGCTCACCGGCTGGGGACTCGTGCGAAAGATCGACCGCACAGAAGCCTTCGAAGACGTTCGCCGGATGGCGATCGTGGAGGGGCTGGCAGCGGGCCTCTTAGTCATGCTCCTTGCCGGCCTCCTCATCATCCATCGCCGGCACGTCCTGACGCGCGTACTGAAACGGGAAGAGGCGAAGTTCCGCAGCCTTTTGGAGTCAGCTCCCGACAGTATGGTCGTTGCCAACTCAGAGGGCCGGATCCTACTGGCGAACTTCCAGACGGAGCAGCAGTTCGGATATCCGCGCGAGGAATTGCTGGGCCAGCCGATAGAGATCCTCGTCGCCGAACGGTCCCGCCCCGAATACCGCGAGAGATTCCATCGCCATTCCGCCGATCCCTCCTACCGACACTCCGGTCCCTGCATGGTGTCGCTCGGCCTCCGCAAGGATGGGAGTGAGTTCCCTATCGAGGTTCTCATGACCCCTCTGGAGAGCCCCAAGGGGATCTTCCTCATCAGCGCCATCCGCGACATCACCGAGCGCAAGCGGGCGGAGCACGAGCTCCGCCGGCTCAACCGCGCGCTGCGCACGCTGAGCGAGTGCAATCAGGCGATGGTGCGCGCCACGGAAGAATCGCAACTGCTGCAGGAGGTGTGCGAAATCCTGGTTGGCTTGGGCGACTATCGCATGGCCTGGGTGGGCTGCGCGGAGCAGGACGAGGCGAAAAGCGTGCGCCCAGTGGCTCAGGCGGGTTACGACGAAGGGTACGTCGCCAGAACGAGCATCACTTGGGCTGACAGCGAGCGGGGCCGGGGCCCGACGGGCACGGCAATTCGCTCGGCCCAACCCTGCGTGGCCAGAAATATCGCCACCGAACCCGCTTTTGCCCCTTGGTGAGCGGAAGCAACCAAGTGGGGATATGCATCAGCGATTGCGCTCCCGTTGATCATTCAGAACCAACCCCTTGGCGCGCTGACCATCTACGCCCAAGAGCCCGAAGCTTTCGACGAAGAAGAAATGAAGCTGTTGTCCGAATTGGCCACCGACCTGTCCTTTGGTATTCGAGCGTTGCACACTCTTGATGAGCACGCGCGCGCGGAGGAGGCACGGCGAAAGAGTGAGGCGAGTTTGGCAGACGCCCAACGCACTGCGCACCTGGGCAGTTGGGACTGGGATGTCGTTGCCGATCGGGCGTCGTGGTCGGATGAGATGTACCACCTCTTTGGTCTCCCGGTGCAATCGTTCGCTCCCACTTTGGCGACCAGCCTGGAACTGTTCCACCCCGAAGACCGAGAAAAGGTGAAGCAAGCCTTAGAGAAGGCGTTTCGGACAGGTGAACCCTATAGTGCCGACTATCGGATTCTTCGGCCGGACGGGAGCGAACGTGTCGTTCATGCGCAAGGGAAGGTCAACCGCGACTCCACGAGCAGGCCAGTCCGAATGACCGGGACGCTCCAGGACATCACGGACTGGAAGCGGGCGGAGGAGGCGCTTAGGCAAAGCGAGCAAAAGTTCCGGCTCTTGGCGGAAACGATCGAGGACGTCTTTTGGATGAGCGCTCCCGGTGTTGCTGAAATGGTGTACGTCAGTCCCGCCTATGAGAAGCTCTGGGGGCGGAGCGTCGAAAGCCTTTACCGTACCCCGCTCTCAATGTTGGAGCGGCTTCATCCCGATGACAAGGAAAGGTTCATAGCTGTTGTTCAACAACACCACGCGAAGGGCAGAGCCTATCAGTTTGAATACCGGATTGTGCAGCCCGATGGGTCCACGCATTGGATTCTCGAGCGGGGCTTCCCGATTTCCGACGAGTCCGGGAAGGTCAAGCTCATAGCCGGATTATGTACCGACATCACCGAGCGCAAGCAGCTTGAGGAGCAGTTCCGCCAAGCGCAAAAGATGGAAGCCATGGGGCGACTGGCGGGCGGAATCGCTCACGATTTCAACAACCTCCTGACCATCGTCACGGGCTACAGGCAGTTGATGCTCGAAGAACCTCCCGAGAAGAGCCCCCTGCGCCAGCAGGTTACAGAAGTCCTGAAGGCCACCGAGCGCGCCACCGGGCTCACGCGACAACTGCTCGCTTTCGGGCGGTGGCAGGTGCTCGCGCCCCTTGTGCTGGACTTGAGCGATGTTGTGGCCAACATGGAGAATATGCTGCGGCGGCTGATCGGTGAGGACGTCGAGCTGGTCACCATCCCCGGGCCGGAACTGGGTCACGTCAAGGCTGACCCGGGCCAAATCGAGCAGGTGATACTGAATCTTGCCGTCATCGCGCGCGACGCCATGCCCGAGGGGGGCCGACTGACGATTGAGACTTCCAACATGCTCCTGGACGAGCATTACGCCAGCATGCACGTCTCCGTTCAGCCGGGTTCTTACGTGATGCTCGCGGTCAGCGATACCGGTTGTGGCATGGACGCCGAAACACAGGCCCACCTCTTCGAGCCCTTCTTCACCACCAAAGAGAAAGGAAAAGGCACGGGCCTCGGCCTGGCCACCGTCTACGGAATCATCAAGCAGAGTGGCGGCTACATCTGGGTTTACAGTGAGGTTGGAAAAGGGACCACGTTCAAAATCTATTTGCCCAGGATCCACGAGCCCGTGGAGGCGACAGAATTGGCTCCGGCTGAAAGTGCTCCCGCGGGCGGCTCGGAGGCAATTCTGCTGGTCGAGGACGACAGTTCCGTCCGGTCACTGGTGGGTTCGGTCCTGGAGTCTCGTGGCTACAGGCTCCTCGTGGCGCATAACGGCGAGGAAGCGCTCGAACTCTGCAAACAGCACCAGGGTCCCCTCCATCTCCTGCTCACCGATGTCGTGATGCCGGGCATGAGCGGACGGGAACTCGCCGCGCGCCTGACGCCCATTTATCGCGAGATGAAGGTCCTCTACATGTCAGGCTACACCGACAACGCCATCGTTCACCATGGAGTGCTGGACGCCGACGTCGAGTTTCTCCAGAAGCCTTTCTCACCCCAATCGTTGGCAAACAAAGTCCGCTCCGTCCTCGACAAAGAAAAATGAGTTCGCGCCCCGCGACGAATCGCTTCGTGTCGCCTCCCACACGCCGTCGACCCAAAGACACGCCCTGAAAATGCGGTTCCACACCCGGTAGGGTCACCTGGACACGGACGGGCGCGTCCAGGTTTGGACGCTCTGGGGCCGATTCAGGGTGCTTTCCCAGAGGGCAACGGCGCTGGGGAGAAATGGTCTGGTTGTAGCCCGTCCAAGCGTTGGTGGACCTGAGGGGGCTCGAACCCCTGACCCCCTGGTTGCAAACCAGGTGCTCTCCCAACTGAGCTACAGGCCCACGGGCGCTTCGTCCATAGTGGAATTGAAATCGCCCGTCGTCAAGAGGGCGCGCGATTTCGTTTTAGCCCGCACCGCGATTGTCGGGCGCGCTCGACCGGCACGGATCGAACCTGTCACGCTCTCTTAAGCTGGAAGCGTCGAAATCGCGCTTCGCCGGCCAAGCGAGGCAGAGCCCCGCCGTCAGCCGCCGGCAAGGAAACTGGAAGAGCGAGAGCGGTCAAGCCCGTCAGGGCTCTCTGATGGGCGGGCCGGCCTGCAGGATGTCGCCCGCAACCAGATCCGTTTTCAGCTCAAACTT
>Ga0315282_10006448_pt1 | contig 19652 bp, 13 predicted proteins | sample YL17G07_20_MG_FD_203693 | JGI IMG/M metagenome (GOLD analysis project Ga0315282, IMG submission 203693) | Sediment microbial communities from Yellowstone Lake, YNP, Wyoming, USA - YL17G07_20 | ecosystem: Environmental > Aquatic > Freshwater > Lake > Sediment | place: USA: Wyoming | collected... | reverse complement strand
GGGGAATGGCTTTTTGCCCCGTCGCTGACTGGTGAAAACACAGATGCAGATTTTGCCTATGTACAGGAAGTTCTCTGGGGAGAACACAAAGATACGTTTCCACCCGCTGTTGTACGCGAATTCCTCTGTATTCGTGAACGTTTACCAGCGTTTCTGGATGCCTGCGTGGATAACGTAGACTGGTCGCAGTATGACTGGGTAGGGTTCAGCTCATCGTTTGCACAGCATTGCGCATCACTTGCACTGGCAAAGCGCATCAAATCCCGGTTTCCGGATGTTCGTATCATCTTTGGCGGCTCCAACTGTTTTGGGGCAATGGGCGATGCCGTATGCCGTTGTTTCCCCTTCATCGATTATGTCTGTACCGGGGAAGGAGACATTGCCGTTCCGGCGCTGGTGCACGCTTCTCTGCATGGTGCTACCCCCCCACCAGTTCCCGGCATCATTGCCCGCGCAGGAGGACAATCAGGAGGACAACACGCTTTATCTGTGTGCAAAACCGCCCGGGTGGATGATCTGGACGCTCTCCCGTATCCCGATTACCAGGATTATTTTGAGCAGTTGAAGCTTGTAGAGAAGCCCCCCGGTTTTACCGAAAATATTCTGATGGAGACCTCACGGGGATGCTGGTGGGGGGAAAAATCCCCGTGTACTTTTTGTGGTTTAAATAGTACGGATCTCACCTTCCGGTGCAAATCATCTGACCGCGTTCTGGATGAACTGAACTATTTATCCGTAAATTACGGAAGGAATCTCAGTATAGTGGACAATATCCTGGCACATCATTATTTCCGGACCATACTACCGAAACTTGCACATCAAGACGATTTCTCATTGTTCTGGGAGGTGAAAGCAAACCTCAGCCGCGAACAGGTCCGGCTTCTGGCCCATGCAGGAGTTACGAAGATTCAGCCGGGTATTGAATCCCTCAGCGATAGTATTCTCCGGTTGATATGCAAGGGGACAACCCTTGTGCATAATATCCAGATCCTGAAATGGGGAAAACAATTCGGCATTCTGGTCATGTGGAACATGCTTTGGGGGTTTCCTGGCGAAAATCCCGCCGAATATGCTGCAATGCAACAGCTTATCCCAAAGATCGTGCATCTGGATCCGCCAACCGTCTATGGACACATCCGTTTCGACCGTTTCAGCCGGTACCGGACAGATCCGGGCGCATATGGGATTACCCGTCTGACTCCCGTGCGGGCGTACCGGTATATCTATCATTCACTTGCCGAACGGGACTTAAACGATCTTGCCGTCTATTTTGAAGCAGAGTATCCCGACGACTCGGTAAACTATGCACGTAGTTTCGATGCTGCCCTGAAAGAATGGCAGTCGTGCAGTGACGCGGCGCTGGATGTTTTCCCTTCCCTGCAATCCATTCGTATCGTGGACACACGCACGACCGGCAAAAAGGAAGAATATGTGTTCGATGGACTCGCTGCGGATGTGTATCTGCAATGCGATGCTGCGAAAACGATTCGCGAGCTGGTGGATCACACTCACGTGACCGGAGCTGAGGTCACAACGATTCTGAATCAGTTTGTCGAACTGGGGCTGATGATTCACTCAGGCAGGCAATACCTGAGTCTTGCAGTAGTACGCGACGGCAAAACCCTGGTATCATCCGCTTCCAATTAAGGGCGAAAACAGATGTTGTTGTAGAGTAAGGTTTACGTGAAGCTACGACAGCAATTCACCGTGTGATAAGAATCTTTCACTGCATAACTTGCTCTTATTTGAGTCTGGGACTTAGTAGATCAACTGTTTCTATACCGGATTTCTTCTCACACTGGAATGATCGTGCCCTTTGACGTTGCAAAATCCTGATACGCTGATGCATTTCGCGTAACTCCTGCCTGACACCCAAGTTCACAAGGAAGAGACCTGGAAACAGCGGATTAAACCCGGGCGCTGCACGACGACGATGACCATCGCAAAGATCTTGCCAGAGGAAACCTTAAAAAAACTCGCAAAATATTCAACAATCGATTGTGTATTTCTTTAAAAAACGGGAATCGTGAAGGATTGTGTATCGTACCGTAAGATATTGTTACATTATTACGGGAACATTCAGTGTTAATAAATTGTTATCTCTCATTCCGAGACCTCACGAACCCGGCTTGCCTGATCGGTACCCATCTCAATCACAAGAGTGTTTGCAAACTTGCCCTACATCTCCGCGATGTGGGAGATGAGGAGGATTCTTGAAGGAAGCGGGACTCCTGCGTGCGCCGCTCCGGATTAACGTCCGGCCCGATTCAGACTGTGGAAGATTTGTCCGAGAGATCTTTTTTTAAGCTCCTTGCCAATACTAATAATCTCCCAGATACTATAATGAATTGGAAATGGAACCTTATACACCACGGGCTCTCCCGATCGATGACATCGATTGGACCGTACACATCTCCCGCATCGGTAAAGCGAACGCAGCCCTTGCCCGGTACGATGGCCTGCTCCAGGGAATCATCAACCCCGAAATTCTCCTCTCCCCGCTCACCATCCGTGAAGCGGTCCTCTCATCGCGTATCGAAGGCACGCAGGCCTCCCTTGAGGATGTGCTGCAGTTCGAAGCTGATAAGTCCCACAAAATCGCTCCGGAAAAACGTCTGGACATTCAGGAAATCATCAATTACCGCACTGCACTGAAAGCCGCGGTTGTTGATCTGAAGGATCGACCCATCTGCACTAACATGATCCGGGACCTCCACCGCATCCTGCTGACCAGTGTTCGCGGGAGGGACCGTGAACCCGGTGAGATCCGGCGCATCCAAAACTATATCGCCCCGTATGGCACGCCCATTGAACGGGCAACATTTATACCGCCCGCCCCCAACGTCGTGCCGGATGCACTCACAAACTGGGAAAACTACCTGCACTCCGAAGAAAAAGATCCGCTCGTACAGCTTGCGATACTCAAGGCGCAGTTCGAGCTCATCCACCCGTTTCGCGACGGGAACGGACGGATCGGGCGGATGCTGGTCCCCCTCATCCTCTATGATAAACATATCCTCTCCACGCCAATGTTCTACATCAGCTCATATCTCGAACATCACCGCGACGTATACTACAAGCGACTGCTTGCAGTCTCCCGCGACAATGACTGGAACGGCTGGATCGGGTTCTTCCTGCAAGCCCTCATCGAGCAGGCGACCGAGAACAACCAGAAGGCAACTGACATCATCGGATTGTACGAGGAGATGAAAAAGCAGGTTCCTGAGGTAACACACTCGCAATACACCGTTCAGGCAATTGACACTCTGTTCTCGCGGCCGATTTTCAACACCGCCGATTTCATTGAGGAATCTAAAATCCCCAAGCAGAGCGCACACCGGATCCTGCGCGGACTGGCCGATAGTGGCATTCTTGTCGTGACGCGGGAGGGAAAGGGGAAGAGCCCGACCATCTTCCGCTTCTCACGTCTGATTGCGATCACCGAGACCGGCAGCAGGTAAATTCCCCGCCAGCCCCGCGATCAGGCCGGGACACTTCTGCGTATCGCAATCGTAGTTTTATGAGACGAAGCTGCCTCTTGTGTAACACCGGTGATACACAAGAGGGTTTTGTGTACAGTTTTTTTGTTTTTATGGTACGCAGGAATCTCATCTGTCGATTGCATGAGCAGGTTAGCTGTTTTTTCCCCTTGGGATTTTTTACCCAATCTCCGGTTATGACGGAAAAATTTACCGAATCACTGACAGGTTTTCTCCCTCACTCTACTTCCCGGACCCGGCTTGACCCGTCCGTGCCCATCTCGATTGCGAGCGTGTTCGCAAACTCGCCCTGCATCTCGGCGATATGGGAGATGAGGAGGATCTGGGGGAAGCGCGACTCCTGTGTCCGCAGGGCGGTGAGGAGGTTGTTCCTCCGCTCCTCGTCCTGGCTCCCGAATATCTCGTCAAAGATCAGGATTGTGCTCTCGTGAACGTTGTGAAGCTCGGAAAGGTACCGTGAGAGGGCGATCCGCAACGCAACCGCGATATCGTCCTGTTCCCCACCACTAAAACGATCAATGGAATAATCGTTATCAATGTCACGGACGAGGAGATTGAAGTCTTCATCGAGGAGCACCTGCTCGTACCGGCCGCTCGTAATCTCGCTCGCGATCCGGCTGACCTCTCCTTCGATCCGACTCCTGACGACCTGCATGAGGTAGATTACGTAGTCGGCGATGATGGATCGGGTCTTTTTGAGGATATCGATCTCTTCCCTGAGTGCATCCGCCTGCTTGTGTAAACCGGCAATCTGTTTTTCTGTCTCCCTGTATTCAGCGATCTTTTCTTTTACCTGCCTGAGACGTTCTGTGGTTCGCGAAATGTCCGCTTCAAGAGTCCGGAGCGCAGTATCGATCTCCGCCCGGGTACGTTCCAGCGTTTCACTATTCTTCGGGTCAAAAGATGATTGCTCTATTTCAGAAGTGAGATCAGTAATCTCAGCCTGTTTCCGGATTATCTGGTCCTCTAGATCCGCTACCTGTTTTTTGAAAACAGAAACCTGTGCCAGTTTTTCCCGGAGGTCGTTGAACCGGTTCTGGTTATTTTCCAGTTCGGCAACGTCCTGTTCAACCTGTGCGTACGTCTTCTCATCAAACTGGAGATCCGTAACCTTCTGTTTGAGCGAATGATATGCCGCTTCCTTTACCTGCAGTTGGGAGAGTAGTTCTTTGAGATCGATCTCAAAGGAATCGCGGACTTTGATTTTTTCTGCACAAGATCGTATTTCTGAAATGACAGGTTTCTGTGCATTGATGGCATCCTTTTCTTTTACGACATGTTTCTGCTTTTCGTGTAATCCTGTTATCTCATCATCAATGCGCTGGATCCGGGATGTAAACTCTCCTTCTATGCTGGCATAATGGCTGCCAAGCTTCTGACGACAGAGCGGGCATGTTCCATCTACCCCGGCCTCTTTTATCGTCTCCCAGTCTGAGTGGATTTTTCTCTTCTCGTTACCAAGACTTTTCTGTTGGGCTGAGAGCGCGCCTATGGTATGGGTGATATCGTCATACACAGATGTCAGGTATTGTTCAAGGTTGTCATCCTCAATTTCAGGCCCGACCTTCAGGACCTTCCGTAGTCCGGCAATGAGTGCAGATCTCTTCTCAGCATCCTTACCGAGTGCTGCAAGCCTTGTCTTTAACAGTTCTGCTCTCTTCTTTGTTTCAGAGCATTCGCGTTCGGAAAACCGGATCTCAGCTGTGGTCTGGTCGAATGCCGATTTGAGTTTTCTCAATGTAATAAAGGCCTGCCTTTTTTCAGGGAACACGGAGAATTTCTGTTCCAGTCCCCGGTACTCCTGCCCCAGCCGCGCAAGATCGATGAGTTTTGATTTTATGAGATCCCGTTGCTTTCCAAGGCCGTCCTTTTCCTTTGACAGGGAAGTCTGCCGCTCAATAAGCCGCGTGTATTCCATTCTCTGGTTCTGAAATAGCCGGAATTCCTCGTCCGCAGCTTTTTTCTTCTTATCCACATCGGTGTGCTGTTGTTTGAGCGACGTAAGCACCTGATTGTACTCGTTCGCCGATGCACGAAGGGCAGCAAGGTCTGTTTCGCTCTGCCTGCCGGTTATGGCTTTGAGTTCCCCTTCAAGAGATTGCAGTTCGCCGGTCTTTGCATCTGCCCGTTCCCTGAGGATCTTCTGGCTCTCGGTGTTCAGGTAATCGATCCCAAGCGCCCGCAGGAACCACTCCTTCCGCTTACCGGGATCTGATTCCAACAGGATAAGAAGATCTTTCTGGGCTGCATAGATGGTGTTCTTGAAGTCTACGCGTCCCATCCCGAGCGTCCGCCTGATTTCGGTCTCGACCTGGCTCACACCGGTTGCCATGAGTTTTCCTTCCCGGTGGAAGGTCGCATCGTGACCGGTTTTTCCTTTCCTGATTGTGCGGACGACCGTGTAATTGTCACCGCCGATTCGGAAATCAAGTCGCACTTCACACTTTTCCCTGGGTGATGCGAAGGAGGAGACGATATAATCTCCCTGCAGACTTCCAGTCCTTTCTGTACCAAAGAGCGCGAAAAAAATTGCCTCGACAATACTTGACTTGCCCGTGCCGTTATTGCCGAGGATGCCGGTGATCCCATCCCTGAATTTGATCTCCTCGTCCCGGAACCGCTTGAAGTTCTTCAGCACCAGCCGGTCGATGATCATTGCGCCTCCTCCCGGTGCTTCTCCATCACGGTCGTCAGTACTTTAAGCCCGCACGATTCGATGTGCTCTTTCTGCTTTGCGGAAAACTGCTGCTTTGAAACAAACGTGGAGAACTCCTGCAGGTAGTCGATCATCCGGATGTCCTGCTGGAGCGGGACCAGCGTCTCCTCCTCTTCGGACTTCACCCGGATCTTCAGGTCGAGCAACTGCTCGCGGATCCCGGTAAGGTCTTTTGTATCGATGCCCTTCCCGTGCTCCCGCGAGAGCCCATCGAGCGTCACCTGCGCCATCGCGTACTTCGGCACGCCCTTCTGCGTCACCCGGGCAATGATCTCTTCGGTGATATCCCCGGGGTGGACTCCCTGACACTTGATCGTCCCGAGATCGGTCATCGGTGTCTTCGGGAGGTCAAGGTGCCGGACCTCGTGCCTGCCCAGGTCCACGACAAGGCCGCCCTTCTCGTCCGCGATCTCGCCATAGGTGAGGTACTCGGTCGATCCCGAGTACCACGCATTGTCCGTGATCTGGCACTGGCGGTGGTAGTGGCCGAGCGCGATGTAGTCGAACCGGTCGGAGAGGATCGTGCTGTCCAGCTCGTGCTCGGCGACAGTCGCGAGCCGTTTGTCCCTGATCGCGGTTGCAAGCCCGTGGGTCACGAGGACGTTGTTGTGATCCTTTGCCAGTTCAATCTCATCGTATGCCGTGCGGTAATCCTCTACGCGGAGCATGTTCGGGATTAGGTGGAAGACCGTATCATCTATCTCCACCTTTTCGTACCGGAATTTGTACGCGGCAGTGATGCGAGACGGGTGGTATGTGAGGACTTCGTACGGCGATGTCGTGTACCGGGTCTTGACCATGCTGTGGTTCCCGGCTATTATTACTAATGGTATGCCGGCCGCGTGGAGTCTGTTGAGTGCTTCGAGAACGGTGGTGTATGCTTTGGTTTTGGGTTTTACCGTATCGAAGAGGTCGCCTGCGTGGACGAGGACGTCGGGTTTTTCCCGGATGATGACATCGATCGCCGCAAGGAAATTATCGTACACCTGCTTCTCGCGGAGGTTCATGCCGGACTCAAGATCGAGCCGGTTGAACGCGGTGAGTCCAAGGTGGGTGTCAGCGATATGGATGAGCTTCATTGTGTCTGATTTTTATTTGGGGTGTACTGGGATATAAGAGGAGGGGGGCGGGGGTGAAAATGCGGGGAGGCAGATAGTCGTCGAACTTCCGTCAGTCTCCGATACGTACCGGCTTTCCACCGCACATTGTTGCTTCGTTGCTGTTAAAAACCTTATAATACCGGAGTAATCCATCGTCCCGATTGAATCCCAAAATGATAATGGCAGAATCTCCCTCGAGATTGTAATGAATCGCATCGTCATTAAGGTTAAACAATCGCCGATATTTGACCGTCATATTACGTTTATCAAACTGGCTGTAATGTTCCCGGGAAAAATTTACGATCAGCATATCTGCATTTTCTGTTGGCAGATTCGCGATTTCTGACAGATTCTTTTTAATTCCTACATTAGTACATGACCTGTTCACGTCAGCTGAAAGCACAGACCCCGTATAAGAATCTACTTTCAATTCACAACCTGGTGCCGTGAAGTCATAATAAACCCAGTAGTAAACCCACCCGCATTCATTGTGCTCAATGAACCTGCCGGTATAGGTCAGGTTGTTGTCCGGGTTATTCAGGAATGATCTGACCGATTCCCGGGCACGTTCAATTCCCACCGGCCCTGAAGTGCCAATCAGGATATTCGATGAGGGCGTTATATCCGGTTGCGGCACTGTTCCTTCAATTTGGGAAAAATTGCGAGAATTTCCGGTGAGTTTTTCACCGTACAATTCGTGTTGTTCCGGATTCATTTCAGCGGAGACATAAATTGCCAGCGACCTGCCATGGATCTTGTCGGTTGCATTAAATATCCATACAGGTTCGAGATATTGCGGGACGCTATCGTTTACCGGGGGATAGTAACCAAATTTTATGTCATGGATTGTGAGATCAAGAGCATCATACGGAATTTTTTTCATCTCTCCGTTTTTCAGTTTCTGGAATGCTTCCGATGCCGGAATGATGCGGATAAGTCCTTTTTCTTCGAGCGATAACCAATCCTTTCTGATATCACTAATATTTCCATGACCTCCTACTTTAATCGACATCTTTCCGGTCGATCCAGCAATCATCATTCCGTAAGGGCGTTGCCGGTAATCTACTGAACGGATTGCTGAATTAAAATTTATTTCAGAAATGGAACCATTCCACCACCCCGAGGAAGAATTCCATACAGATATCAGTACCGCATCTCCGGGCATTCCGCCATAAGACTCAAGAGCTTTTTCTGCATAGATTTTGCATTCTTCCGGTGAAGGAACGGGGTTATCCGGTGAATATGATTCTGCTTCCTCATGCATATACCGTATAGTATCGTTCGTCCCCGTGATTACCCTGAAGAGCGGAACGCAGGGATCAATAAGTCTGCTCTCCTGATCGACCCGGCAATTCTGGTTCACTGCTGCCTGAGGAACTGCGGGATGTATTACTGGCAGCAGAAGGAAAACGGCTGCTCCGGCAATGATTATCAACAATGCCGCGATGATAGGAAGAACCGGTTTCCGGATAAATTTTTTGTCTTCTGTCATTGAATCACCAATTTAAGAAAAAGCGTATAATATAATGCCGGTTTTTTCCATGTAACCAAATGATATTCCGGGAATCTATAAAAAATGCTCATCTTGCATTTGAAAAGAAAAGTCTCGGGATTATTTTCATGGCTCTATGGTTTTTAGTTTTACGGTATCGAAGAGGTCGCCTGAATCGATGGGGTCGCCCGGGTTTTTCTCGGTATGCGATTTTCTATCACTATAACGAAATTATTGGGTGGCTGCTGTTTGTTTCGGCTTTTTTGTGCTCGGTCGGGTCAATGAGGGTGGTGGCGAGGCCCAGATATCGGCGATGTGGATGAGTTTCATTGTGTCTGATTTTTATGTGGGGTGTACTGGGATATAAGAGGAGGGGGGTGTAGTGAGAATGATTCTGCAATCCTTGATTTTACCGAAATGGATTCATTCTTCCGGTCTCCCCAGTCAAGAATCCCCCGGTGAAATTACCGGCTTTCACGGTCAAGGAGCCACGTCCAGGACTTTTCGATCGAACAGGGGGTCATTCGTACTCAAACGGAGCCCGAATTGAGATTTCCCGGCAATCGGGGGCTGGAAAATGCCCGGATTTGGGGTGTAGTGAAGTTGGGGTCTGAGGTGGTTTTTGGGGGATTTTGGAAGCGGGGGATGGGGGATCCTGCTCCGGTTTTTTGGAAATTTTTTCAAAAGTTTTCGGGACGTTTAGGAAAAATCTTTTCCGGAATTTTTTTGGAACTGGAAAAAAGTTTACAGGAATTTTCGAATTTGCCCGGAACCCGGAAATAATATTGTGAGAAAGACCGTTGCTCCCGCTCCCGCTCGCATGCTCACTTCGCTCCGGCTCGCTTCGCATCACCGGGCTGCTCTTCTCGCGGTGAACCGGGGGAATGACGACGCCCTCATCCTGTCACTCCTTTAGCGGCTCCATTCCGCCGATCATGGCACGGCAGTGATAGCCGGCGGCTGCCAGCCCGTGCCATTGAGAATCCCCGGGACCCCGGACGGGTTCGGGCCAAGAATCCGCCACATGACTTCGAATCCCTGCCCGGCCGGAGGAGTCGGGAGCCAGTTGGCGAGCTTTTTTGGGTCTGTGGGCTGCGTGGCCTGAAGGTAGAAGTCCACCGAACCGTCCGGGTTGACGGTGAGAGCCGAGGTGTCGCTGAACTCGTACCGGTTGATCGGGTTTTGGACCATCTGGCCCTGAAGGTTGTAGACGGTCAGCGTCCAGCTCTCGCTCCCGGTTGGAGCGGAGGCCATGTGCAGGACATAGTTGGTGGATCCGCTGAGCGGCTTTTTGTCATGGTCCGCCCAGCTGAGGGCATAGATTGCCTGGTCGGGGGTGAAGGCACCAAGACCGATCTGGCTGATGACCGCACGCAGCTTGTAATTGGTCCCGTACTTCCCGAAGCCTCCCAGCAGGTAGCCGTTGTGCTTGTCGAAACTTTCGAGGAAGAGGGAGCCGGTGTCGTTTTTGATCTGCCCGGGACCGGCGGCCACGGCGTCTTCCATGCCCCGGATGGTGTCTTTATTCAGGTGCGTGTTCTGCGAGGGCCGCAACCCGGGTCCGATCCCGATCTCTGCGAACCGGGCGAGTGCGGGCTGGTCAGCGGCCGGCGGGGGGAAGAGTGTCAGCTGGTCCCCGATCATATCGTAGAACGCGAGCCCGCCGGGTATCGTTGCGACCTTTACGGTGGTATTGGAATTGGTCGCGTTTACGGGCCGGTAGTCCGTGCCGAACTTACTAAGGGGCGTTAAGGTGTAACCGTTCTGGATACGGGTGACATTCGGGATATCGCCGCTCCCTTTGAGCTGGGTGGACCCGATGATCCAGATCCGGTTGTAATCGACATCGACCCGGTGGGTCCCTGCCGGGATCGGTACCGCATGCTGGCCGGGGCCGGCGATGACGTAATCGCCCGGCACGGTATGGCTCGCGCTGCCGAAGTTTGCGACATTCGTGGTGTAGGGGTCGATGAGGGCGAGGACAAAGAAGTGGTCCGGTACTTCCGGGACGTGGAGGACCTGCGGCTCCGTGCTCAGGTCGAGCCACGCGATCGATGAGAGCGAATTCGCTCCCGGCGCCACGACCGTTGTGCTTCCCGGGTTGTTGAGGGAGCGTACATTATTGAACTGGTTGACCGGACCGAATGCACCGTTCGAGACATTGATGCTGGTCATGGTTGCAAACGTGGTGTTGGTGACGATCAGCGGCAGGCCGTAGGTGTAGGCTTCGAGCCCGATTGTGTAGCCTTTGTTGTAGTCGGTTTGTGAAACGGGTGACGTGCAGGCCGCTGCGAACAATGCAGCCGCTACCAGTACCGCACAAATCCCCATGAATACTCGTCCCTGCGTAATCGGTCCACCTGTCATACCCGGACAATGAAATTTTTCTTTTGTTAAAGGTTTTGTTTTGGAGATGGAATGCTGCCGGGAAAGAGCGATGAGAATCGGGATTTGTTTTTTGGAATGGATACCGGTAGTATGCAATTCGGGTGAACCGGTTTTAATTACCCGACACAGGATGGTACTTCGTGCCGGCCCGGGTCTGCGATGAGGCCGCCCTTCTCATCCGCGATCTCGCCGTACGTGAGGTACTCCGTGGAGCCCGAGTACCACGCATTGTCCGTGATCCGGCACTGGCGGTGGTAATGGCCGAGCGCGATGTAATCAAAACGGTCGGAAAGGATCGTGCTGTCCAGCTCGTGCTCGGCCACGGTCGCGAGCCGCTTGTCCCTGATTGCGGTCGCGAGCCCGTGGGTCACGAGGACGTTTATGTGCTTACCCGAAAGCTCAATTTCATCGAATGCCGTCCGGTAGTCCTCGACCCGGAGCCTGTTCGGGATCAGGTGGAAGAGTGTATCGCCGATCTCTACCTTTTCGTACCGGAATTTGTAGGCGGCAGTAATTTTCGATGGATGATAGGTGAGGACTTCGTAGGGTGAGGTGGTGTACCGGGTCTTTACCATGCTGTGGTTTCCGGTGATTATTATCAATGGGATACCGGCTTCGCTTAGCCTGTTGAGAGCTTCGAGAACTGTGGTGATGCTTTCGTTTTTGGTTTTACGGTATCGAAGAGGTCGCCGGCGTGGACTAACGCATCCGGCTTTTGCCTGATGATCTCATCTATCGCTTCGAGGAAATTATCATAGACCTGCTTCTCGCGCAAGTTCATGCCGCTCTCGGGATCGAGACGGTTGAACGCGGTGAGGCCAAGGTGGGTGTCGGCGATGTGGATGAGTTTCATTTCTTAGATTGTTAGTTGGTAATTTATGGGATATAAGTGGGTGGGGGTGTGGGGCGAAAATGATGGATCGAAACTAAGATTTGCCTTCATTTCGGGTTATAGGGATCTCGTAAATTTTGAATCCCTCAATTGGGATAAAACTGTTCTGAAATACTGGTTGACTAGAGGGGCACTCTTCTATGTAAGACTCATTTTAATAGGAAGGTCATTTTTCATCGACAAACAAATAACTTGAATATCTCATATTGCCTCTCTTTACATAAGGCGAAATTTAATGTCTGGTATTGATATTGAAAAAATTATTAAAATTTTCACTGATTATGCTACGAGTAAGAAATATGATATAAAAAGATCCTCCTCACATGGACGTTTCAGATTAGACATCTCGAATTTTAAAGAGACTACAATCATCAATTTTTTTCCTAGCGGAAACGTCCAAATTCAAGGAAAATCGAATTCATTACAAAGGGAGTTTATAGAATTTGACGCAAAAATATCAAACGATCCTTCTATTCATAATAAACATACACCTCGCGCATGTAGTACAACTTATACCATAGTTTCGAACGATAGGGTTACGAAAGTTAAAAAATTCCTATATGATACTCTAGTTGATTCTATTAAAATTACCGAAAATCCAAATGAAAACAAAAATTACATAGCGGCTATTGGGAAATACAATTCTACATTGACTGTAACCCAATTCAAAAATGGGACACTTCTTCTCCAAGGAAAGGAGGATTTACTTTTTGATGAATGTTGCTCACTTATTGAATTAATTGCACAGATTTCCGAAAGAGAGATAATATTAAGATTTCTTTCCGGGGATGAGGAAACATTAAAAGAAGTATCTGAAAGATATACCCCAGAATTAATAACTCAGGCAGAAAGAAAAGTGCGAGCAAGGTTAGGGGTAGTCTTTGATTATCTTGAATCTCACGATCAAAAATATATAGTCGCTACTGAATGTTTATGTCTATCTCAAATCCCACTGCCGGAATATTCAGCTTTAGTTATGCCCGCCTCAAAAGCTTTTGAGGGGTTTTCAAAAAAATTATTAGTGGGTTTGGGGATAGTTCCATCATCTCATTTCAATTCCGTTAATGCTAATTTTAGTCCTTTAAACGATCCGAAGAATCCAGGTAGGATAGCAATTTGTTCAATAGAAAAGCACGCAGATAAAAAATTACAAGAATGGTCCCTTTCAATCAATAAATTTCGACATTTCATGATGCACAGCGATGATAGTTTTGTGACAAAAATTGATTTTCAAGCGGATGCCGAGAAAAAAATTCAAGCGATTTATGATGAGATGAATGACAAGTTTGGATATTTCAGCAAGATCCACAAATTGACTTAAGCGGTGTTCATCTTGAATGATGATAAATTAATAGAATTCTATGACTCGATTAAAATCGTCTTATTATCAAATAATTTTAAAATCGACTCGTATAAACTAATTGATTTTGGATTACAATTCAATTTTACTCAATATGATAAAAGTGGTCTTATTAGAATTTATCAGAATCGCAAAGGAATTTTTAAAATTGACTATTCCCAAATAAAAAACCAAGAAATTTTAGATAAAGTTCAAAAATTATTGGAAAATCGGACATTAGATAATATTTTTTTACCTCAATCCTCGGATAAAATAGATAATAAATACGATTTGGGATACCCGATAATTGGAACAGATGAATCTGGAAAAGGAGACTATTTTGGCCCACTTGTGAGTGCCGCCGTATATGTTGATGAGAATACCGCAGATAAATTACGATTAATCGGCGTGAGAGATAGTAAAGAATGTAGTGATAGGGAAATTGCAGAAATTTCGAAAAAAATTATTCAGTTGTGTGCTGGCAAGTTTGAAGTAATTGAGATCTCTCCAGAGAAGTATAACCGATTCTATGCGCAGCTAAAAGATGAGAGAAAAAATTTGAATACAATGCTTGCATGGGGCCATGCAAAAGCTATCGAAGAATTATTACGGAAAGTAGACTGTAAAACGGCGATTGCCGATCAGTTTGCCGATGAACATTTCATTCTCGGAAAACTTCAGGAAAAGGGTAAAACGATAAAATTAATTCAAATGCATAAAGCTGAGCACAATGTAGCAGTTGCTGCTGCTTCGATTTTAGCCAGAGCCAGGTTTTTAGAGAAGATTGCGAAGTTGTCAAAAAAATATAAAATGATTTTCCCCCTAGGGGCATCTGATAGTGTAATTAACACTGGAAAACAATTCATCATTAAATATGGGCTCCTCGATTTGAATCTCGTTGCAAAAATGCATTTTAAAACTACTTCAGAAATTCTGAAGAAAGAGAATTAACATGGAAAATATCTTTGATCTAAAAAAGCGTGCAAATGAATTACGCAAAGCAAAAAATATCCAAGAAGCACTGCCGCTCTATGAAAACTTATGGAAGATATCTGGTGATAGTTACGATGGCGCTGGGTTGCTTCATTGTCTACGGAAATCTCAAAAATTTGAACAAGCGATACCCTTAGCAGAGGAATTAATAGCGAAATTTGATTCTGAAAATTGGATAAAAAATGAAGTTGTTTGGACATACATTTTCGGAATTCTTGAAAAAATGGCGGACGACACGCATCTCCAAAATATATTAGACAGAGCTCAAAAAATTATTGATCTTAAGCCAGATTCTCTCGCGAAAAAAGTAGTGGTTTTTAAAGTATTAAAATCTGCCAAACGAGCCGGGAAATGGCATGTCGTTTTAGAATGGACTGATATGTTAGATCCTAACCTATTGAGCGACACTCCCATAATTATCAATGGAAAAGAAGGGTGGTGTGATCAGGAGACATATTACAATTACAAAATCCGAGCTTTGATCGAAACGGGAAATGAGCAAAGAGCTCTTGAAATATTAGAGACGGTTATCGGAAAATATCCTAGAAATAACAAATTTTTTTTGAGGCTGAAAGCCGTGGCTCTGAAAAATTTAAACCGACTTTCTGAAGCAGAAGTTTTATACAAATCTCTTTGTCAAGGGAGAACTCCTGATTGGTGGTTACTTCATGAGTATGCTGTTGTTCTGTCGCTTTCTCCAGATAAATCCAAAAAAGAACTTTCTCTCATTATAATGTACGAAGCTGCTTCAAGTTCTCGAAAATTGGAAACCTCCGTTAATCTGTACGAAGATATTTGTGCTGTATGCATCAGTCTTGGGAAATATCCTGAAGCTCGGGATCATATCCTTTTATCCAAACTCGTAAGACTTGATCATGGGTGGAGTGTATCAGAAGAAATTGAGAATAAAATCATTTATTTAAATCAGAAAATTGGAAATGAACCCCAAAACCAAAGTTTACATCATGTACTTTCAATTTGTAAAGATCATTGGAATAAGGCATTATCAAGTGAGTATTCTGAATCCCAAGATTTTGATAAGCAACCCCAGATATTGAAAAATTTGACAGGAAAAATAACGTTGGGTCCTCGTGATAGACCGTATTGTTTTATCAATACTCCTGATAAAAAAGCGATTATTTGTTTTAAATCCGAACTTCCCGGGGATATTTATGATGGGGAGGAGGTAATTTTTGACGCAATTCCGTCCTTCGATAGAAAGAAAAACCAACAATCTTGGAAAGCAAGGGGCGTGAAAAAACAAAATAAATGAAATGGCAAATATCTTGACGTTTGAAAAATCTATGCTTTGCCACCATCTTCCGAATTATGTTGGATAATGCTTTATAACTGCATACTCAAATTAGACATAAATGAGTCCATCTCTCCTCGATATACTAAAAAATAAAATTAGACCTTTTTTTACGAAAGATAATATCGACATTGAGTTGTATGCTGAGATTCCTTTGTTAATAATTGGTGGACCGACGATCGGTCTGGATATCCGAAAAAAAAGCGGATTAGATAATCTAACCCCGGAAGAAGCAGAAGGGTTGAGATTATTAGCTCGAAATGTTGGAAAAACAATTGAAGATCTCACTGACTCGATTAATAACGTTCTGAAAATTTATTCTCGTGAAGACATACTGAAACTATATAATATATTGGAAAAACTTGAACATGATTCAGATGATCTACACAAAGATTTTACCAATATTCGTAATTTACTGAATCCGACGATCTTACTCTCTCCTAGCGAATTTGAGTTAAGAACGGAAAATCGAAGTATTCATAGTAGTTCGTTCGTGAAATTTGTTGGACGGAATTCTGAGGTATGTGACCTCCGACATTTTTTAGAGGATGATCAAAAAGTCATATGCCTTATGACTGGACGGGGTGGATCTGGTAAAACAAGATTGGCTCTAGAATTCTCTAAGATAATCTTCTCTCAATTTAATGAATGGGATGTATTTTTCATCGACCGCTTTAAAAAATTTGTCACTCTCGATATAAATAAAAATACACTACTGATTCTTGATGAAACCTCTCGATATTTGTACCGACCCAGCCTGTTATCTTTTGTTGCAAATTTTCGTATAAAGGGTTTATCACTTAAGTTGCTTCTAATTGACAGACCAATCTTTAAACAAAATATTACGGCCGAACTTAAAGAATTCGATATTAAACCCGTAGAACTTCAAATAGCAAAAGCGGAAATCAAGACGGCTCTGATTCAAAATTTCGAAGTTTCCGAAAAATATGCAGATTTAATTGAAAAAAATTGTGTGGATAATTTTATATTTGCCGAGATAATTGTTACATTTTTCAAAGAAACAGGTTCGATTAATTTACAAAATGCAGTGGATTATCGAATATCAAAATACGTGAATGATCTTAATCAGAAATTCGGCAATAAATATGATGTGACCAACATAAATAAAATTTTACAATTTTTGGCATTAATTCATGAGCTTGATCCAGAAAGTGATATTGAATTGTTAAAGAATTTTGAAAAAGCAAACAAAAGAACCTATACAATTTTAAAAGATCTGCTACTGGATTCGGATAAAGATGAATATTATGAATCCGATTTGATAATTTTCTCTGAACTTGGAAAGTATAGTATCATATTCGATCCTCTTGCTGATTATTTTGTATATCAATATTTAAAAGAGAATAATCAGAGATGGGACGTACTTAAGAATAAAATTCTTGAGTTAATTAAATATAAACCAGCCTTTGTAATCAGAAATTTTTTAGATTTAGTCTCTGTTGAAGAAAATTGGTTTTCCATCGACGATAATGACGTAATTCTTATTCGTGAAGTACTAACTACCATCTGGGATGATCTCAATTCGACCCCGGGAGGAATTCCAGAATATTTCGAGGCAATTAGAGATTTATCTGCATATAATTTGGCAGTCGATTCTTCTTTGAATTCAAAAACAAATTATTTGATTTGGGAAGAATCTTATAACCAAATTGTCATAGCGTATCCCTCTCTTTTTATTGATACTACCGCAAATTATGCAAAATGTCTATTTAATGCCGCATATTTAAAGCAAGATGAAAATGAAATCCTTGGAATTCAGAAAAAAATTAAAGTTTTAACAGAAAATTCCAAATCTGATATTATTAAAGAAATTTATGCCAAATTTCTCGTCAATTGTATAGTATGGCTTCAAGATAGTAACATCAAAACGGAACTTGAAAAAGTATCGTCTTCTGAACTCCTAAAAATATATATTGAGAATCCCCAATCCGAAGCGATTACTATTGAATATACAAAGTTTTTAGCAAACAGGTTGAGATTTAATCGTGGGGTGATTCACCCCAAAGATCTTATTGCAGAGATCGAAGAAATCAGCGTCATTTATGATAAAATTAAAAATAGTCAAATTTCAATTATATATTCAAACTATCTTCATAGCGCTTCCTACATTCTGGTCTCATCAAAAAACACAGAGCAACTCCTCTTGATTCATGAAAAAATTAAGACGGTTTTCATTGAATCAGAAGAGTTCGAATTGATCGGTATTGAGTACGCAAAATCTCTTTTCAATCTGTTATTTCATTTTGCTATTTTCAAGCAATCGGACAAAATACGGCCGATCATTGAGGAATTAAGTATCTTTTACGAAATTCATCCTAATTATGAAGATCTTCCAAGGGTATTTTCGATCGGTTTTAAAATGTTATTCCGATATTTTGAAAAAGGAAAAAATTTGGAAGGTTATTGTTATGCAATAGGTTTCTTTCGAAACCTTGTCAAAGAAAAATCACATTCAGATCGAATGAAAGAAATGTATTTAAAATCCCTTTTTTCTTCTTTAATATTCTTTGCAAAGATTTCAAGGAGGAAATATCAGAAAAGGACTACCGAGGAAATTAAAAAAATTTATACTACTTTATCGCTATCTGAATATCTTGTTCAACTATACGCTCTTTTGTCGTTAGGCATATTCGATTATTATTTTAGGAATGGGTTTAGTTGGCACGATCAAGATGAAATTTTAGTCATCCTAAAAAAAGCGGCTGCTGACAATCCAAAATCTGAAATGATTTCATATTGTTATGCCGACTGTTTATTCAAATTGTATTTCTCCAAAAAGAAGAACGCATTCCCAGAGAAATATGTGTCAGAATTATTCCGTATGAGAAATCTAATCCCACAAGAAAAACAAAATCGTGAAAATATGATTCAAGAAATTGAACAGTATGCAAGAGTGAAATTGGGCACTTATTAGTAGATTTTGATGTGTGTTATGTCATTAATTAGCGACTGGACAAATAAAGAGGAAAAAATTTGTTTATTCTGTGGTGCCGGATTCTCTAAATGGGCCGTTGGATTACCAACTGCGCGAGATTTGTTCGATTTTAAAATAAAAATAAACAAACGAGAAACAAAAAAATTAGCTCTCCTTGTCGATGCGAAAAAAAATTGGAACCTTCAACATCCCGGGGGTCAAGCTGAGGAATTTATTGACTTTATGATTAATTCTGAAAAAAAAGAAGATTTAGTAACCTGGTATATTGAAAGACGATTAGCAGATCCGTTTATTTGGGAAGAAAATCGCGCATTCCGCCAATATCGCCATGTATTGATGATTGACGAGAATAGGAAATATTCGGTTAATGGAATTCGTAAAACAAAGAATTTTCTAAATTTTTTATCTGGTTCGGCATTAACAGGCATTATTACAACAAATTATGATATGGTTATTGAATATGCTCTCGGAACAAAGGGGTTTAATTATGGTCAAAAATACCAACCGCTACATGGACGAGGTCCTTATCCGGTTTCAACTTTTCAAAAACCTGTCATAGTGTCTGGTAATCTTCCATTAGTAAAACTTCACGGAAGCATTTCTTTAACCGAACACGGTTATTGTTCCGATGGGCGGGGTGGTATTACAGGAAAGGCTCTGATCATCCCTCCAACAAGAAATAAACACTTTAGGGATCAGGTAGCCTTCGAATGGGATCTCGCAAGAGAAATCATCCAAAAATCTGAAAGAATTATTTTTTTTGGATTTGCATTTAATCCCTATGATCAAGATATAAATGAATTATTAGCCGTTTCGAAAGACACTATAAAGAAAATTAGGTAGTGTCTCTATAGTGCTGTAAATTCAGCCACAGTATCCAAAGAGATCATCTCACTCTTCACAGATAAATACCGGTTACCCGTAATCCATTCCTCGTTAATATCGATAAGGATTGATACAGCCA
>Ga0315282_10006447_pt1 | contig 19652 bp, 21 predicted proteins | sample YL17G07_20_MG_FD_203693 | JGI IMG/M metagenome (GOLD analysis project Ga0315282, IMG submission 203693) | Sediment microbial communities from Yellowstone Lake, YNP, Wyoming, USA - YL17G07_20 | ecosystem: Environmental > Aquatic > Freshwater > Lake > Sediment | place: USA: Wyoming | collected... | reverse complement strand
CTCAACACCTTCCTTTTGCCCAAAACAGTGCACCTTAACTTGAAAAGCACGCCCTTATCTGCCGAAAAAGCCAGCAGAATAAAGAAGACTTTAACCTACAATAGGTGGCGTCCGTTATAAGAGATTGGTAAGAAACAAGAAAAAGGTGATAACTGCAAACTATCTATTAATCTGAAAGAAGAGTTCGATCGATCGGTGGTGATAGCACAATGGGAAAGAATAGAAAGGGCATCCAACGAAAGGACAAAAAGAAAAAGAAGATTCCTCGAGCAAACAAACGAGGACATGAAGCGCAGTTGAAGTGAGGTGAGAAGCAGTAAAGAAAGGGAAGACTGAAACGCCACCAGAAACAAAATGGAAGTCGAGGCTGGAACTGTTCGATTCGTGCGCGCGCAACACTACAAAACTACGGCGAAAAGTATCCTATGGGGTACGCGCATTCGCTGTAGATGATGCAACCGCAAGGAACCTGAAGAAAATGCTCGTGGCTACGCGTAGGCTCGATGTCGTTGTTCTCAAAGTTCAACGATACATACGAGGAAAAGATACACTAAGGAGCTATGACGCGGGTAAAACCAAGTCCGATTTTAACCGCGTTGGGAGGGCTCGCTTAGGTATTTCCTCATAGGATCTGCGTGTTGACTACAAGCCTTTCGATCGATTGATCACGCATGGTAACGCCGACTTCGACCTCGCGCGCCTAGCAACCTCCAGTGTCTCACGAATACTGTTAGCGCCAAGACCGCCAAAGGGCTAACAAAGTTTAGTGTTCAAGAAGGGTTAGAAATGACATCGCGCGCGAATAACTACTGGCCGGTAGGATCCCATCAAATCGGATTGAGGTATTGAGCATAAAAAAGGGGAAGTATATGAAAGTCCAGACTATCATATCCTCCGGGAGATTCGAACTCGTGTCAACCGCACGCAATCAGGTATGCCTAATGCAATTTGTGATCCATGAGCAATTAAATAACAAAGAATATCAAAGAATCAAGTGCCCATCAAAGGAAGGATTACTAAGAGAGCTTCTGCAACACCTTTAATATCATTTGGATGCATTTCTATCCGATTGAAATGGTTACACGACGCGAGTTTGCAATTCTCGTTACGCTACTAATAATACTCTTTCTGATCAATGTGGCAAGGCTACCCAATCCAACTCTTTTTGTTACGAACTTAGCTTGCATCATGTTCTTGTTAGGATTTGCCGTGTACGTGGCGATTAGGCCTGAATTGACCGATCGTCCTCGCAGCTAGCCCTAGGCAGAGAATGCGACTTATTAAGCCTCACGAAAATATTAATTGTGCCAAACATAGCCGAGTTGAGGGCCTCAGGTGAAAATCAGTGAGCAGAAACTACCGAAGCGGCGTTTCAAGAGAAAGCTACATCAAGAAATTGTTCTGGGACTACGGAATCCCTTGTTTCAGGCCTTACCACTCAGCTGGAGGGAGACCCGGGGCCAAGATCAAGCCCGTTGACCTAGTGGCTCTACCAAGGGGGAGACCTCCACTTCTCATCCAAGTTTCGAAGAAAATAGGAAGAGTAAGTGAGGCTGAGAAAAACGAGCTGAAGGAAATAGCGGACCAATGTAATGGTTATCCTCTTTTAATCTACAAGTGGGAGAATAGCTACTACTGCAAAATAATAGGCGAAGACTCAGATCGTGAGCTTGAAAAGCTGCTACAAGATATTGAGAAATTGAACTTGACGCAGTCTATTTGAGAGACATATTGGCCTAGACTTCCTGAAGGAAAGTTAACTCGGACTCCTAGGCGGAACGAAAGAAACTAATGCACTTCTATCTTGACTTTGTCATATGCACGTTTTTGACCAAAACATATGGCGACAGTGAAGGCGTTTCTGCCTCTCCCCACCAATGCACATGCTGTCTTTCCTTGGAAATCGCAACAATGTTATTCAGGATGCTCAAGGCGTTGTCACTTATCCGCAAGTCCCTCAACGACTGCTTGACTTCACCATCTTCAATGAGGAAAATGCCATCTCTCGGAACCGTTGAAAAGTCGCCTTTCACCGGGTTTTGGAAACGCGTGTACCACGTGTTAGTCAAGTAAAGTCCTCTTTTCACTTCCTTGAAAAGATCGTCCCTGCTCACATCGCCAAGATCCATCTCAACATTCCACGCTTCCGGAAAAGGCAGTCCGGCGTTGCCCGTTGTCTCAGTTTTGAAGATCTTGGCCGTAGATGTGTTGTGAAGATATGTCTTAAGAATGCCACGATCAATGAAGACAGTCTCCTTTGTAGGCACTCCTTCATCGTCGAAGACACGGTTGGCTAAGGAATAGGCAGCGGGATTATCCTTCAAGGTCACGATTTCAGGAGCGACTCTTTGACCCAGCTTATCAACGAAAATGGATGATTGAATCATAACGCTGAAAGCTGAAACCATGTCGGCCCAAACGTCAAGCATAGAGCCGAAAATCAAAGGATCAAATACAACATCATAGACTCCCTCCTCGCCTGCCTCAGGACTCCTAGCCATTCTAGCAACCTCACCGGCCTTGGCACCCGCCCTCGACGGCTCAAAACCCGTAAGCGTAGAACTACATTCGACGCCGTGACCTGATGCCTCACGCTCAGAGAAAACCCTTATTGAAAGCTCAACACCCGAACGACTGTCAACCCCAATCGGCCCCTCGGAAGACACCAAGTAAACATCTTCAAATCCTGTGAAGAGTATTCCTCCGCTTTCAATTTGAGAACCTGCCTCTTCTTGAGCAGCATCTATCGCCTCAAAAATATGCCTCGACGGATCTTCTAAATCAGGCAGCCTCTTGTCCGCCATGCTTTTCGCGTAGCGGAAACTGCCTTTTGCGTAGCCTCCAAAGGCGGGATTCTCTTTTGAAGCCTTTGCTAGCTTCAAAAGCCGGTTGATCTTTGCGTCTATCTCTTGGAAGTCATTTATCTGGGTTGCAACTACGCGCTTCTCCCACGCTAAGGAGACGTCTATAATGTAGTCGTTCCACGCAACGGTAGTGTCTATCTGATTGTTACTGAATCGCGTCTGTCTGTATTTGCCAAAAGTCGTCTTGGCTACAACTTCGTCTGCTCCGAAAGCCTTCGCCTTCTTGACTATCTCTTCGGTCTTGCCGAGTATGTCCGTCATTTGACGTAAACTCCTCTAAGCCTGATGCAAGGGCCACCGTCGTAGACTGGGACTATCTGTTCCGGGTCTCCTTTCCCGCAGCTTGCTGCATCAAACTCAACTTTTTTGGAGACCGCGTCTACAGCCATCCAAAACTTTAGAGTGGTTGTTTCAATCACCGGCCTTGCAACTGGATCCTTCAGCTCTCCTTTCTCTATGATGTAGGCTTCGCTGCCGACATAGCGTTGATTGAAACGTCTGTCGTCAATATTCCATTCCGTGAAGGATTTCATGTAGATGCCCTGCTTGACACCCTCGACAAGCTCCTCTTCCGATAGGTCGCCGGGCAAAACAAACGTGTTAGCCATTCGAACAATGGGTTCTGTCTGATAGCTCATCGACCTCGAAGAACCGTTGCTTCGGGTTCCAATCTTCGCCGCTGACTCCCGGTTGTGTAGAAACTCGTTGATCAGCCCGTTCTTGTATAGGTATCTTCTTCTTACCTTGACGCCTTCGTCATCAAAGGCATAGTAGCCGTAGCTGTGTGCAACTGTAGGATCATCGACAACGGTGACAACGTCGCTCCCGATTCTTGTTCCGATCCAGTATGGACCGCCATTGTAAATGAACGATCTTCCGGCTTGACTCATCTCGCGGCCCAGTATTCTGTCAGCTTCCATCGGATGCCCGCAGGACTCATGGGCGGCTATGCCGGTGACTTTGGGACCGCAGATCAGATCCGTATTTCCAGGCCTAACGGCTTTTCCCTTTACCATAACGTCTCTCAGAGCTTTAGCATCATAGACCATTTTCTCTGAAATGTTCCATTCGTCGAGGGCCTCCCAGCCGCCGCTGTACCCAAACTGCTCATGGGTCTGTTCAGTTTTTCCCTGTTCGACAACCGTAATGAAGACATATGCGCCTATTCTCGGAACAAACGAAGAAATCCGCGAGCCTTCCGTATTGACGAAGTACTTTGAGACCAGACTCGTTGCGCATTGAGACAGTGTCGCCGTGATTTTCACGCCGCAGGAAGCCAGCGCCTTATCGATCTCTCCGAAGCTTGAGATTCTTTCTTCTAGAGGTACATCCTCTATGTTCTTCCTTTGATCAACGGTATATTTTGTCTTAACACGCTTCTCTTCTGCAAAGCTTATCGCGTCCTTTCTATGGGCAGTTCTAGCGTACTTGAGAGCCAAGTCCACCACATTTCTTGCTTCTTTCTTCATCCACCTGTTCGTTGAAGCGAAACCTATCCCGCCTCCCGCAATAATTCGGACACAGAATCCGCTGTCAATTGCCGAAACAGACTCTTCTAGAACTCCGTTTCGAAGCACGAAACCTTCTATAACCTGACTCTGCCCCCTGACTTCAGCGTATTCAACTCTCCTGCTTTGTGCGTACCTTAAAGCGTAGTCGAGAAGGTCTTTGTCCAACCTATCACCTTTTCATGAGAGTAGTCACAACTCAGCACGGCAGTTTACGCGAGAAGAACAGCAATTATACCGCTTAGAAAGACGCCGTCAAAGGTGCCGGCCCCTCCTATGCTCGCGACTGGTGCGCCGAGTTTGTGAATCACGTGTAGGTTTGAGAGGTCCCCACCAATGAGTGTTCCCAAAACGCCACCGACGTAGGCAACTATCTGCGGCGCTTTGAAGAGCAAAAGATAAGCTGTAACGGCAGCTACCAGCGGCGATATCAAGACAGGCGAAACTACTCCGACACCTCTGACAGGTCTGGCAACAAGGTGTGTGACTAAAGCAACGACTGCAACATCGATCAAAGCGTACGTTATGTCGGAGGGAACCTTCCATAATAGATACATTGAGACTATGGTCGGAATCAAAGCGCCTCCGACGTTGACGGCTAAAAAAGTTGTTGTTTCGCCATACTCGGTTTGCGGAATTCGATATACGATGCCAAAGAAGCTCACAAACCTATCTCTTACGATCGGATTCACCGTCTTAATCTTCAAGAGCGGAATATTGATAGCACTACCCAAAAATGTGGCGATCAGAATCACGGCAGTAGTTGTAGAGCTGAAACCGACTCTTTCAAAAGCTGTTCCTAAGGTGCCAATGAAAAGCCAAGCTATTGCAACGGCGAGAATCAGCACCAAAAGAGCAAACATCAAAAAGTTGTGAGGGTGATAGAAGATTCTCTTGCTCATCAACAGCTGTTTCCTCAAGTCTTCCAAACCGATGGCTTACTTTCCTGAGATATTGGAAATAAAGTTTTCCTGTAAACCGACCTCTCCAATTGATATATACGCATAATTTGCTTTACCAGCTTGACGGTGTTTTGATTTGAAGGAATACGATTTGATAGTGGTAGGCACGGGTTCTGCCATGAACGTTGTGGAAGCCGCGATACAAGAGAACCCAAGGATCAAGGTAGCAGTCATAGATAAGGATGATCCAGGCGGAATCTACCTGACTCATCGTTGCATGCCCTCAAAGATATTGCTGTACCTTGCTGAGGTGGTGGAAAAGACCTTCGGCTCTCTCATGCCGTCAGAGCAGTACCGTCATGTCATCGAGCACCATTACGGCATCTCTGTCTAATAGCTAAAAGCGTTCAAAGGTCACACGTGGTCATGCTTTTTATACCGTCAGCACGGTCGTAACATTATGAGCAAACAACAGTTTCCTGAACCAACGGTTGGAGCATTAATCTTCAACCAGGAAGATAAGATCTTTCTGATGAAAACGCACAAATGGAGAAACAGATACGCAATCCTTGGCGGCCACATTGAATTAAGGGAAAGAATCGTAGATGCATTAAGAAGAGAGGCAAAGGAAGAGACGGGCTTAGATATCTACGATATCCAGTTTATCGGTATTCAAGAATGCATCTTTGACGACGCTTTTTGGGAAAAGAAGCATTTCATATTCATAGACTACGCATGTAAAACAAAATCCACGGAAGTAAGGCTGAATTCTGAAGGTCAAGATTACATCTGGGTCTCTTTAGACGAGGTATTCAACCTTCCAATCGAACCATACACAGAACGGGCAATCAAAGAATACATGAAAAAGATCGGTGCACGGCAAAAGGCAAATTAGTTAATTTGTATGATGTCGTCATCCATCATCACATATTACAGATCGACCTTCTCTTTGCCCCGATGCGTGCATATTGGATTCAGGTTTTGTCAAATTTTAGGTCGGTCAGTGATCCTGTAAACTATTGGTTTGTGCCTCCTAAAATTCCAGGGAGACCAGTCCCACGTAGCTTTCGAAGTGCTTTTGAATCACTTCCCAAATCTTGAGACTCGCGTCTTTCGCAACTACTTCAAAGTATTTAATGGTGTGTTTCAGAGTCTTTTTCTCGGGATCATAACCATCAATCGTGACATATGCAGGTAGGTTTAAACGCTTTAGTTCATCATTAATCTCATTTTCCAACTGTTTGAGTTTTGGTGCTAGTGGCAATGATTTCGCCTTTTAGTACGAAGTATCGAATAAGAGAATATAAAAACGCTACGAAGTGAAAGGTGGAGGGTTATGTTGAATCTTACTCAGTACCCTAAATCAACATTGACGGAAACACAGATAAATGAATCCTCGCGTTTGCAAAACAAATCTATCATCGTTAAGGACGATGCGTCAACATGGTGGCAAAATATGTTGTAATCTACCGTTCGGCTGTAGAAAGCATCCTAAGCTACGCGAAAGCCCTTCATCCCAGAGAAGGTGTTCTGCTGTTAAGAGGAAAAGTGGACAAGGATAGAATCGTAATTGAAGAGGTCGTGGTTCCTCCGCTTGCAGCGCATGGACGCGGTTTTTCAAACTTCCCCCTGCACATGCTTCCAAACGATTTCTCGATTGTGGGGACGGCTCACTCCCATCCTTCAGGCGTCCTCAAGTCTTCAATCGAAGACCTGAACCACTTCTACGGCAGGATAATGATTATAGCAGCTTATCCTTATGATTCAGAGCGGCAAATATCCGTACTTGATAAAGACGGAAACGCAGTAAGGTACGAAATCGTTAGCCTTGAAGATGGCAGAAAAAACGAGGCCTTCCGATGAAGAAGGATCGTCAGTCTTCCTTAGACTTGATTTCCCTGATAACCCTGAGTATTGTCGCCGTGACTTGGGCGGCGTCCTTCATATTCATAAAAGTTGGCTTGGCAGAGATCCCTCCAATCACTTTAGCCTTCATTCGATTTGCGGTAGCTTTTCCTGTAATGGTGTTAATTACGCTTCTTACCGGATCTAACAGGGGAGAGAAGTTCAGATTCAAAAAAGACTTCGTTTCCTTCTCAATACTTGCCCTGACAGGCGTTACCCTGTTATACATCTTCCAGTTTTACTCATTAAGATACACCACGGCGTCTGCAGGGTCTATTCTGATCAACACAACAGTTATTTTCATGGCGGTCCTATCCGCGGCGTTTTTGAAGGAAGAGTTGAACACTAGCAAAATCGCTGGCATTCTTGTAGCATTCTTTGGCTTGTTCATCATTATTTCAAACCTTAGATTGGACATCTTCAACTTGAATCCTCAGGAACTCCTTGGAGACGGTCTGATGATCGTTTCAGCGATCATCTGGGCCATATACTCGATATACAGCAAGAAGGTTCTTCAGTCTCACTCACCCATAGTTGCTACAACGATTGTCTTTGGCCTTGGAGCCCTCTACTTGGTTCCCTTTACCCTTATCGAGTTACAATCGTTAACAGTGACGCATGTAACTTGGCTGGGCTGGATCAGTATTCTATACTTGGCATTGATCTGCTCATCTTTTGCCTACGTAGCATGGAACAGAGCATTGTCCAAAGTCGAGACTGTAAGGGCAGGCATGTTTCTATACTTTATACCCATAATCACAAGTATTCTGTCACATTTCTTCCTGGGCGAAGAGATAGGTATCGCAACGGTCGTTGGAGGAGCCTTCGTCCTCATCGGAGTTTATCTTACGGAAACAACTTATAATCCCTGATCGATCAGTCTATTGACTCTGAAGAATACCTTGTTCTCTCGGCAAGCAACTTTTGTGACGATCGCACGCGATGGTGGCTATTGGCGAGTCTGAATGCAGGCCAATTGATTGATAATGTTGGTTTGGTTCTAAACTCAGACGAGGTTGGTGAGAACGCTCCAAAGTACATTCAAAAGCTGAGGGAAAGGGGGAATGTGAGTATGTTGCCTTTTGAATTGTATGAATCTATCCATGCTGAGAACAGCAATTATCTGGGCGGAAACTGGTTTGGCGATGCAAAACCTAGAGGTTTATTGGATCCTACTAGTTACCTTAGATCAGCCTCGACTACGTAAGCAGTCTATCATAATGCATATGAAGCTTTCACCGATACCGTTTAGAATTGTGGGGGAGTTCTAATGCGAAGAGGGCTGCAAAAACTGCTAGTTTTCTGTTTCATTGCTCTATTCTTGATGATGAGTATTCGAGTTAGCGGCGGCGAGGACTACGTTGTGGTGAGAATTGAAGGAAGCGTGGTAAAGGTCGCTCAACTTGTAGGCGACTTCGACAGAGAGAAGAACCGGTCGACCGTGAGTTTAACGTCTACAAGGTACGGTGTATTGGGTACAGATCTTGGTGTATCGTTTGAATACGGTGATAAACTCATTTTCTTATTTGGCGACACTGTAGGAAGACTAGGTTCACAGGATAGTTTTGCGTACTGCACCGACGAAAACCCGGACGACGGGCTCAATCTCACCTTCTATACAGCTATGGACGGCAGGTTTCTCCCACCGCGCGTCCCAGGTGTATCACAAGGCGCATTCGAGGTTCCGATGGAGGGCATCGACATCGACGGCGTTGTTTATGTGTACTTTACTTCAAACCACACGGAGGAAAGAACGATGGGAAGCTCGATTCTAGCCAGACTCGACGAGAACTCTATGCTTTTCAACTACCTGTACACGCTTTCCACAGACAAATTTCTCAATGTGCAGGTTGTAGCGATCAACAACTCAGACATCTCTGGGCTTCCTGAAAGCAGCGGAAGAGGCTTGCTCATTTGGGGGAGTGGAAAATACAGGAAGAGCGATCCATATCTGGCTTACATGCCACTTGAATCGATCGAAAACAAATCAACCATCAGATATTTCAGAGGCCTAGACAGTTCAGGTAACCCAGAATGGAGTGAGAAAGAGGAGGAGGCCATTCCACTTTTTGACGATCCCGTCATCGGAGAGTTTTCCGTCGCTTGGAATCGATTTTTGCAGAGATGGATTATGCTGTACGATGGCGTATCCATGAGGTCTTCTGCTTTTCCATGGGGTTCATGGTCAAGCAAACAAACCTTATTCGACACTTGGAAAGACGAAGGCTTCGGACACTTCATCCACTGGCCAGGACACGATAACGTGTCCGATCCTCACAGAGAGCATGAGTGGGGAGGACCCTATGGACCTTACATGATAGAGAAATTCACCAAAGGCGACAGCGGGAAGTCTACAATATACTTCACGCTTTCCACTTGGAACCCGTATACCGTGGTCTTGATGAGGGCTGAACTCGAATTCAAACCGGTAAGCGGAGATACTATGAAGCCGCCTGCGATCCCAGGCTTTCCCTTGGAAGCCACAATTCTAGGAATAGCTACTGCCGCAATCGCATTACTGTCTCAAAAGAGAAGACCGAACCTACATTCCGCAATTTCCAGATGACAAAACTCCAGAGCCCTTTTTTCGAACCCATGTTTAACATAAAAGTTTATTGTGTTTTGATTCTCGAATTCCGTCCAGACATGAATTTCGAGCACATTCACGCGCAACGACGTTTTCCGCACGAATTTTATTAAGAGTGACCTTACACTATGAAATTCGTGTGTATAGGGGAATTGTTGTGAGTGGAACTAAGCTTTTTGGGACATCTGGGATTCGCGGAGTAGCCAATGTGGAAATGACCCCCGAGATGGCTACCAAGCTTGGAGCCGCTTTTGCTTCCCTTTTAAATAATGAAGGCGTGGTTGCAGTCGGAAGAGATGTTAGGTTGCCTGCCGAGTCGTTTCAGCACGCGCTTGTTTCAGGGCTTCTTGCAGGCGGTGTCAACGTAGAGGACTACGGTCCTGCTCCCACGTCAGCGTTGCTTTGGGCCGTAAAGAAAAGGAGTCTCGACGGCGCGGCTGTTGTAACCGGGAGCCATACTCCACCGGAGATAATTGGATTCTTATTCTTCATGAGCGATACGGCTGAGCTTTCTTATGAAGAGGCGCGTAAGTTTGAAAAAGTCTTTTTTGATGGACCAAGATTATTGTCATGGAATGAGACGGGCAAACGCACCGAATCCGAACTTTTTGACCTCTATCTTGAGAGCGTTATGGAGCAAGTTGACCTTCGAAGGATTTGTTCGGGTTTCAAGGTTGCCGTTGATCCTGGAAACGGAGTCGCGGCTCTTACATTGGACAAGATACTCAAAGCTACTCAAGTTGAAACCGTGACGATAAACGGGGAGGTTGATGGAACATTTCCAAGCAGAGATCCCTATCCGAGACCCGAGGTGTTGGGGGACTTAATGCGAGCAGTCAAAGAAAATAAGGCAGATCTTGGAATTGCCACCGACGCAGATGGCGACAGGGCCATATTTGTTGATGAGAAGGGCAAGGCTATGTGGGGTGATATCTCCGGAAGCGTCTTCGTTGAGGAGGCCTTGAGAGAACATGGAGATGGGGTCGTAGTTGCCCCCATCAACTCCACACAGTTGCTCAAATGGGTTTGCGATAGGTTTGGCGGAAGAATCATCTACAGTAGGGTTGGGCCGCCCGCCATTGTGAGCGAGATGAAGAGAGTTAAGGCTGTGTTTGGGTTGGAGGAGACGGGAAAATACGTTTGGCCTAAAAGCCTACTTTACGGCGACTCGGCTTTGGCGACTCTGAAGATGCTTGAAATCATATCTAAAAAACAGAAGACTTTGTCACAACTTGTGCAGGAATTCCCTAAGTTCTACAGCATAAAGAAGGCTTTTCACTGCCCTAACAGGCTGAAGCAGAAAGTTCTAACTAAGAGCTTGGAACAATGGAGGAAAAGAGAAGAGAAGGCAGAGGTTGTGGACATCGATGGTCTGAAGTTTATCTATCCTGACGGCTCATGGATGCTTCTCAGACCCAGCGGCACAGAACCCGTTTTTAGGGTTTACGTGGAGAGCGAAAGCTTTGACCAAGCCAATCAGCTTGCGAAGCTTGCTTCAAGCTTGGTCAAAAAAACCCTTAGATAACCCACATTGATTGGGCGTGTTCGCCTTGACTGCTCTACAGAAGAAGCGGTTCTATGTTTTTGAGTCTGCAGAACTCCGTCAAGTCTTCCGTGAAATCTCCTAAGGTCAGAACGTGATGGTTTCCAAGCGTTTTTGAAACTAGATCTGTCACTTTTCCGTCGAGTCTTACCTCGATCTGTGTTCTGCACATATCTGGGTCGTTCAGATTCTTGACGATCTTTCCTGTGAGAATAGTCATTTTTTTCAATTCGTCCCCAATTCTGCATATTGTCACCTTCTGCGTTGGAAGTTCTCCCTGAATAGCAACTCCGATCTTTGACTCAAAGTGCGATCGCAGAACGCGCTTTCTGCATAGTAGGGTTGAGACTGTGCAATGCGTCAAGATTATCGTGTTGTCCTCTACGTTCAGATCGTTCAGATTTGCCATGAAGGATGGTTGGTTTGATAGGCATCTCAGAACCATCATTGTCAGAACAGAATCCACGTCTCCCTCGCACCCGGCGACCAGCCCCTCGTCGTTCAAGAGGGACAGCGCCAGACACGCGGTGTTCTTGGTTGTTTGGATTAGATCAAAACACCTTATTGTAACTGAGTCCAAGTCTTTTCTTCTCAATAGTCTCTTAATTGCTAGATAGATCGTTACAGCATCTAGGACATCAGCCTGCGTTGGCTCCACTACCTCGTCGAACCTATCAAGGATTCCTTTGTAGGCTTTTTTGGCTTCCGGCTCAAAGACCTCTGAGCTGTCAAGAACCTCGCTTAGCTCTATCTTAACCGTTTTCACTCCCAGTTTCTTTCTAATGAGAACCTCATCCTCTGTTGTGGTCATCAGCCAAGGTGAGGCGCCTCCGACTATTCCAAGCGTCGAGCCTCCCAATCTCTTGATCGCACCGATGAGATTGGTGTAGAAGCCTATTCTTTCGATGCCCTTTTCTTTCTTTTGAAGAATCAACCTTACGTTGCTCCTCTTCCTCCGACCTAAGACCTCCATGCAGGAGGCAAAGGAGTTGTTCGCAAAAGTAGGATACAACAGCGTTAATGCGTCAACTTCATCGATGAGACTGTGAATGAGCTTTTCCGTACCTCCTGTGGCTACGGATATTATGAGAAGATCCGGTTTCTTGATCGCTTCTTTCAGAGAGCTTACTTCATCAAGGGAAGTAGCTAAACCCGAGTTCTTGATTCCAAATCTTCGAAGGGCTCTATCGCACTCGAAGTTAGTCTTCTTTCCGATCTCCCTCTGTTCTCCGATAGACGCAGAAACAGTAACTAAGTTGATTTTGACACCGTTTTCAGCCAAAGACATCACTTGGCAAATCGAATGACTGGTTTTTTGCAGGCGCCTTTTCTATATGATTTTATGTGTGGGCTATTAACTTCTCTTATCAATCAAGATACGGAGGGTCTGCGAAGTGAAAAACCGGGAGGTAGCGAGAATATTCTTTGAAATCGCGGAGTTGCTGGAAATGAAAGAGGTGCAATTCAAGCCTAGAGCATACAGGCGGGCCGCTCAGACCATTGAGAGCCTGCCCGTCGCGATTGAGGAAGTCTATGGGGAAGGTAAGCTTGAAGAACTGCCGGGCGTCGGTTCAAGCATTGCGAAGAAGATTGAGGAGATAATCAAGACCGGCAGGCTGGAGTATTATGAGGAGCTTAAACGCGAGTTTCCAACTAGCGTTCTTAGTCTAGCCTCTGTTCCCGGTATAGGTCCGAAGAGGGCCAAGATCCTGTATGAAGGACTCGGTGTGGAGAATCTGGACGATTTGGAAAAAGCGGCTTCGGAACACAGGATTAGCACTTTGGAAGGGTTTGGAGAAAAGCTTGAGCGTGAAATTCTTGAGGCCGTCGCCTTGGCAAAGAAAAAGAAGGAGCGAGAACTTTTAGGCTTTGTTCTACCCATAGCCGAGGATATTCAGAGAAGACTTCAAAGCCTCAAAGAAGTTAAGACGGTGGAACTCGCTGGATCCGTTAGGAGAAGAAGGGAGACGGTGGGCGACGTTGATATTCTAGCGGTTTCAACGAGTCCCCAGAAGGTTATGGACCTCTTTGCTAATATGGAGATGGTAAAGGAGGTTGTTTCGAAAGGCGATACGAAGTCATCGGTCAGACTCGATATCGGCTTATCGGCGGATCTGCGGGTTGTTGAGGAAGAAAGCTTTGGCTCCGCTCTCCAGTATTTTACCGGATCCAAAGAACACAGCATCAAGATTCGAAAGATAGCAATCAAGAAGAGGCTGAAGCTGAACGAATACGGTGTGTTCACGAAGGCTGGGAAGAAGATAGCTGGCGAGACCGAAGACGGAGTTTACCGTGCGTTAGGACTGCCGTTCATTGACCCAGAGCTTAGAGAAGACAGAGGCGAGGTAGAAGCAGCCTTGATAGGAGAGTTACCTAATTTGGTCACCCTTTCTGACATCAAGGGAGACTTTCACGTACACTCCAAATGGAGCGAGGGGACGGCCTCGATTGAGGAATTGGCGGAGTATGGAAAGAAGAGGGGATACGAATACCTTTGCATCACGGATCACACAGGCACTCTGAGAATAGCACATGGTTTGAGCGAAAAAAGGATCCTGGAACAAATCGAGGAGATAGAACGGGTGAATAATCATATTGAACATTTCCACGTTTTCTCAGGGGCCGAGGTCAACCTCATGGCAGATGGTACGTTGGATATAAGCGACAACATCCTGAAGCAACTAGATTTTGTAATAGCCTCCATTCACACGGGTTTCAAGATGAAGACTGAAGCAATGACGAAGCGCCTCATAAGAGCGATCGAGAACGAGAACGTCGATATCATTGGACACCCCACAGGGCGAATCATAAACGAGAGAGAAGCTTACGATTTCGATTTCGATGAAGTCTTTGATGCAGCGAGGAAGAAGGGCACATGCTTTGAGATCAACGCGTTTCCTGATAGATTGGATCTGAATGATGTCAACGCCCGTACAGCTAAGGAGAGGGGCTTGAAGTTAGCTATTGGAACAGACGCGCACAGGCCGGATCATATGCGATTTATGGAGTTTGGCGTGGCGGTAGCGAGAAGAGGGTGGCTTGAGAAGCGTGACCTTCTCAACACCTTGAGCTCAAAAGAGTTGTTAGGGACTATAAAGAAGTGAATTGACTAAGGCTAATGACTGAAATTGAAAATCGCATTTCTTGGTACAAATGGCTGGTATTCAACGGTTTCAGGCAATACGTCCTGTGCGCTGATAGATTCGGAAAAATACTATGTTGTGCTTGATGCCGGTGACGGAATCTATAAGCTGGACCGGTACGTCAAAACTGAAAAACCTATCATTCTGCTTCTGAGCCATTTGCATTTCGATCACATTGTAGGATTTCACGCGCTCAGTAGGTTCAGGTTCAGTCAAGGGGTAAGCATATACGGATATAAAGGCACAAGAGAAGGCTTGGCGATTATCCGCCACCCATACGCGGCACCATTCAGCGAACTGCCAATCAAGGTTAAAATCCACGATTTGAATGAAGGCAGGCACAACCTGCCTTTTCCTATAACCTGCAAGCTCTTAGTTCATACTGGCCCATGCTTAGGTTATAGGCTTGAATTGGACAGCAAAGTTGTCGCGTACTGCACAGACACCAGTCTGTGCAACAACGCATACGAACTGGCGAAAAACGCAGATTTATTGATAACCGAATGTTCGTCTAAGCCAGGACAAGATGAATGGAGATGGCCACACCTAAAGCCAGAAGATGCGGCAGACATCGCTAGGAAGGCGAACGTTGGAAGACTCATACTGACTCACTTCGACGCCGACAGCTATAGAACTATAGAAGATCGAAAACGGGCGGAGGCCACAGCGAAAGAAATATTCAAGGAAACGATCGGCGCATATGATGGCTTGGAAGTGGAATTCTAACTTTGAAAAGAACAAGATTGAATATCATTCGAATGCACGAATGATGAGTCGTTGATGAACCATTCTCTCAATCTTTTTGAAGATCTTGATCCACATATCCCATGTGAGTTTGCCCGTCTGCGTGTTCTGCTTACTGGGATGGTAGGAAATCGCGAGCAAAGGTTTTCCATCCATTTCATAGAGCTTTCCGTGCTGGAAACGAGGCTTAGGCCCGGCGACCCCTGCGCAAGCGTATTTCAAGTAAGTGTTGAACGCGGTTCTTCCCAAAGTCAGGACCACTTCAAGCCTTTCGAGGAGACGAATTTCCTCCAGCAAGTATTCGGAGCAATTCTCGATTTCTTCGACAGCAGGTTTGTTTCCAGGCGGCGCGCAACGAACCGAGGCCGTCATGTATGCGGAAGTTAGCTCCAGGCCGTCGTCTCTGCTGACGCTCGTCGGTTGGTTGGAAAAACCCGTTTCGTGGAGCGCTTTGACGAGCCAGTCTCCTGAGCTGTCCCCCGTGAACATCCTGCCTGTCCTATTTCCGCCGTGAGCTGCTGGGGCTAGACCAATTATCAATAGTCTAGCGTCGAGATCGCCGAAACCTGGAATCGGCTTTCCCCAATAAGACCAGTCAGCATATCTGCGAACTTTTGTCTTGGATATCTCTGAGATGTAGCCTATCAGCCTTGGGCATCTCCGGCAAGACGTAATTCTTGCCTTAAGCCTCTCCAATGTGTCTTTGCGGTTCTCCATGATAGTTCCACCCATAAAGAAGTATCCAATAGATACATATTGGGTTACTTAGCTTCAATGAAAGAGTATGAGGAGGTGAGAAAATGGTTCGTGAGTTTATGGAGGTCAATGACCCGCAAATCTTCCAAAGAGTGGCGGAGCAAAGCCCCTTGGTTATCCGCAGGGACCCATTCCTATTTGCACAGTATTTTGCCATGATGTTTTTCATCAATCTTGCAAGACTAGAAAAAGGAAACGTGAAAACGCTCTTCGAGACGTTGAAGGGTAAATTGATTATTGTGGAGAATATAGTTCAAGCGTCAACCATCACTGAATTCATAGAAAAAGGAGCTGAACCATAGTCGCGAGTGCCTTCTCGCCTGAAAGAGAGTTCGAAGGCTTACTCAATTCTTGCACTCGATTGATCGAATAATGCGCCTTTCATTAATGCCCTCGCCAGTAACCTTGCTACTCTGAGGGGTTCTGAAACCGCTCCATGAAGCGTGAACTTGTTTAGGGTTCCCATCGCCTCCTCTTGGCTCATGCCTAGGAATCGGGCGTATATGAGGTGACCTGTGCGAAGCTTCATGGGAATCCTCGCCCCGTTCCTATGATAGACTTCAACCCTAGATCGCCAATCTTGGGGAAACAACTCCTCAAAGTATTTCTCAAGGCCCTCAGATTCCTCATACGTTACACAGATCAGGGGTAGGGCTGTCGCCTCGGCTAGGTGATGGAGGTCTATAACATTATACCAGCTGATGACGCAGCCGTTTAGAAGCATTAGGTTGATGTCGTCTCTCTTCAAGGCTTTGTACAGCTCTATAATCTTTTGGGTGGCATCCATACCTCCCACTTTCGCCATCGAGAAGGAGAACCCGTCCAAAACCATGTCCGCCCTCATCACCACACCCGCCAGAACGGATCTCTCGCTCACTCCCTTTACGAAGCTCTCCGAAACTCCTAGAGCCCTTATGGCCTTCTTATGAACACGGACAGGCATTACCACTCACTGAAACTATCCCGTGAAGGCTTGCAAGACGACCGTCCTCAAACCCATTCTATCTCTCTGGGATTGATTATCAAGCAAACTGTACTATAAAGGATATCAAAAAGGAATTCAGTTAAGAGCTGGAGAAAGCTTCATCGAAAAACGGAAGTGTTGAATCGATTATAATCATTTGACGGTTGACTCAGAGATGCACACCAGAGAGATGAGGGAACACTTCAAAAGGATTTACCCACAATGTTCCACTCGTGAAATTGAAAACCTAGTTTCAGCCATCGCATCCAACAAATACTGGAAGGTTCACTCGGAGAAGAATGATGCACTTTATGCGGTAGCTCTAACTCAAGCAAAGATCCCACACAAGGATGGTTTCAAGGCAGAGTCTACAGCTCCAGGAACCGTTACTGTAGCCCCTAAGGCCGCAAGGTTCTGCAGGCGTGGCCGAGTCTTGGTTGTCAAGGGTAGAGGTGGAAACCTTGTGTCGGACACTGTTGTCGAGTGGCCAGTCTTCGTAAGGCTGATACGGCAAGATCAAAACATGATCTATAAGTTTTTCATTGAAAATTATGATCCACCAGTGTTCTTGAACAGCCGAGCCTTCGGGAAGATCCGAACGATATTTGAAGCGTACGCGCATGAAGATTAGCGGCAAAACAGTCGAAGCCATGATGAAATCTTGTGGGAGGGGGAAGTTTTCAGGTTTTTTTGGTTGTTTGACTACTCCTTTCTTTGCAGTACTTTGGAACAAGACACTCCTTACATTTACTTTTTTTGCAATATTCTAAGCCCAGCCGCACGAGAGCTGACTCATAGAACTCCACATCTTTTAGGCCTATTCGCTGAGCTACCTCAGTGGCTATTCTAGAAGGCCCTGGTTTAGCCTTCTCCCAGATGCTCCTTAACTCCCTTAAGAATATGTTGACGCCTACCGGTCCAATACCTACGAATTCTTGTAGACGCTTCTCCAGGTCCTTTGGGTCGCTGGATTGCCTATGAATTTCTTCCAGATCTCCATATTTCTCTTTGAGTTCCTTCATGATTCTCAGGAGGTTTGAGGCTGTGGAGAAGTCGTATCGCACATACCCTCCGGAATCCAGCACCTCAACCAAGCGGTCCCATCCAGCCGCCAGTATCTTTCCCGGCGTAGTCAATCCTTCATCTTCAAATCGGTGGTAGGTTTTCTTAGCGATCTCCGCTGAGATCCTTTTTGCGAATAGTAAGGAGGCTAGGAACCACTTGAATCTGTCTTCTGGCTTAGATAAGTCCAATTCCAGCTCTTCTGAATAGGTAGGTAGCTGGGAAAGCTTTTCCTCAACGCCCAAAGCGGTCACAGCTTGTTCATTTGAATCCGAAAGTCGCTTCCTCTTCTACTTTTCCTAATGTATTCATAATGGCTTCAGAGAAGGAAAGGGGAGGATGTATTAACTCTGCCATCTCCCGCGCACCTATCCCCTTAGCCATAGCCAACGCTATTTCAAATATCAAATCAGTTGAGCCTAAACCAGCTATTGTAGCTCCCATTTTCGCTAGTCCAATGGCTACGAATTCTCCTATGCCAGAGCCACATCCTGTAACTAAACAGATTCTACCTTTCATTACCTACTCATTTATATGCGTGCGAGTCTACTCTTAAGCGCCTTCCTAATTGTTTTATATCAGAGTATTAGTGATTCTATTGAGGGGTTTTCTAAATGACCGCTCTTGAGTATCTTGAGAAGATGAATGATTTGTTGAAGAGGATAAAGACTACGCAGATGGACCGCATCCTGCAGGCAGCCGATGTTGTAGCCGACTCGATAAGTGACGGCGGACTCGTTCATACATTTGGCACAGGTCACTCCCACTACGTTGCGGAGGAGCCTTGTTGCAGGGCGAGCTCGCTCATGGCGGTGAACGCTTGGCTGGTGCCGGGCCTAATGGGCAATACGCAGGCTGATTTGTCTTACAGTCTTGAAAGGCTTGAGGGCTATGCGAAGCATATACTGGACTACTTCAACCCTTCGAAGAAGGATGTGCTTATCATAGTATCAAATTCAGGGAGGAACGCAGTGCCCATCGAGATGGCGATGGAGGCGAAGAAGAAGGGAATTAAGACGGTAGCGATCACATCCTTGGAGTATTCTAAGGGCGTACCTTCCAGACATTCGAGCGGTAAGAAGCTCTATGAGATCGCGGACATAGTGATCGACAACTGCTGCCCTCTTGGCGAGGGTGTCGTTGACGTTGAGGGCGTTCCCTTCAAAGTCGGACCATCCTCAACCGTGACAGGAGCAGCCATCATCGACGCGATTATGGTGCAAGCGGCGAGGAACATGGCGGATAAGGGAGTTGAACCTCCGGCCACCATGAGCGGGAACCTTCCAGGCGCAGACGAGTACAATGAGAAGCTCTTCGCGAAGTACAGGAATAGAATAAAGATGCTGTGACAAGAGATTTGCAGCCGAGAGACGAGGGTTTGAGTCTGTCTACGAAAAACCAAGACGCAGGAATCTGCTGTCCGGCCTTTTTGATACAGTACTTATTATATGTGTGGTTCTGGTCTCTCTCCACATAATTGGTTTGATGCCGGAGTCCAGCACGGTAGAAGATAGCCTTGCCAAAACCTGATGCTTGACCTGCTCTATCTCGGCATATTCTTGCTAGTCTTAGGCCTTTTAGCAGGATACGAGATTGGAAGATATATTGAAATGAAACTCGGTGAAAGGAGAGCGTCGAGAACACGAACTGAAGCGACTGCACGCGATTAAATGA
>Ga0315282_10006446_pt1 | contig 19654 bp, 22 predicted proteins | sample YL17G07_20_MG_FD_203693 | JGI IMG/M metagenome (GOLD analysis project Ga0315282, IMG submission 203693) | Sediment microbial communities from Yellowstone Lake, YNP, Wyoming, USA - YL17G07_20 | ecosystem: Environmental > Aquatic > Freshwater > Lake > Sediment | place: USA: Wyoming | collected... | reverse complement strand
TGCCCGTAAAAATTCCCAAACCGTAGTAAAGGCCGGTATTCCGGAAGGCCAGGGCCATCAGGACCGGCATGAAAATACCGAAGGTGGGAAATCCGACCAAATTCCTGAGGATGCTGACGATGAGGGCGGCAATCGGGACCAGAAGAAGAATCCGGAAAGCCTGCTGGAATTCGGCAGGAAGATGGAATAAAGACAAGCGGTCAAGTAAGCGGGAGGACCCTCGAACATGCTCGAAATGGAGGCGCCAGTAGTCCTGCATTCTATGGCTGATGGTCCAGCGGAACTCCGACAGATCGCCCCCGGTTAGAAGAAGGGGAGGGTAACCGCCGATAACCAGTGGAAGCAGTTTGGAAGAATCTCCGTAAACTTTTCCCGTTTCGAGGGAGAGGCTTTCCCATTTTTTCCCCATCCATACCTCCAGCCAGAAATGGAAGTCTTGAGTGACGGTATCATCCAATAAAAGGCCTTCGTCGATCCGCGCCGGAAGCCCGGCGGCCCGGAGCAAAATTAAAAAAGCCATCCGGGGGCCGAATTTTTCCCGGACAAACGCCCATTCCTGTAAGTCGGAGGAAGCGGGCGGGGTATTTCCCCATTCCCCCAAAGCCGCGTTGGCTACCGCGCGGAGGCGTTCCGGGGGCGACAGGCCTTTCCATCCCGCTACCAAACGCTCAGCCAGGGCTTGTTTTTCTCCATCAATCCCTGCCGGATAGGGTTCAAGGGCCGGCGGCTTTTCCCGGGGCTTTCTGGAACGGACCAGGACCGAAGCGTGGTAAGAAATGGTCTGCGCGGCGCCGATGTCAACCGGGCCGGACCAAAAGCCGAATCGGTTCGGCGCTTCATTGAAGAAGTTGAAATCCAAAGTCCCGCTCGTAACTTTTTCCCCCATCACCCTGCGGCCCCCGTAATTGGCGGGAAGGCCCATTTCGACGGCGATTTCCTTTTCTTTCGCGATCACTCGGGCCTCCATGGCGACATGCCAGATCTTTCCAAAGGCGACCGGGAAAAATGGGTACCGAAGAACAAAAACCCGGTAGGAGATAACCGATACCGGGATGAAGAACAAGATGACGGCGAAAATAATCACCGAACGTTTCATGGCATCCTTTCTGGAGAGCAACCGGCCGGGTGGATGTTCGCTTGGCTAACGTCTACGAGAAAGTTCCCGGCGAGCACTGGGACCCCGACAAGCATGGGATACTCCATCTGTGCCCGATTATTTAAGGTGACCGGGGTTTTGAGCTTTTTCGTTCCCAAACAGACCTCCATCTCCACTACAGGCCTCCGCCGTCCGGCTGTTTCGGCTGATTTCACCCGCCGCCATCCCAGAAGGGGCAACTCTAATTCCATGCCGCCTGCTCTGTCAGACAATTTGAACTTAACCTTTTTCCGCCTCACAACGAAGTCGCGAACATCTATTGAAGACAAGCAGGCTCCGGTATCGATCCGGGCGGAAAGGGTCACCCCCCAGGGCAGAAGGGTCACCTTTTCCACCTCTCCGATGACGACTTTCTCAGATGCTTGAATGGTCTGAGTTGAAATTCCCATAAAAAGTATCAATGAAAAAACAACGATCATCCTTTTTATCTGCATTTTCTTCTCTCGGGAGCACGCTATGTTTTTCGCCCCGGGATAATTATTTTTGTTCACGTTTCCCCTCCTCGCTTTTCTGCAAAATGGGGCTTATTCCTTCGGAGTTCCCCTCCTCCAGCCACTTGTAAAGCGTGGGCAAAACGAGGAGCGTTAAAATCGTCGAGGTAATCAGCCCGCCCACCACTACGATGGCCAGAGGCTTTTGAATCTCGGACCCTGTCCCCGAGGAATACAGGATCGGAACCAGACCCAGCATGGTAACCGCGGCGGTCATCAGTACCGGCCTCAGCCTCAATTCCGTACCTTTCCTTACAGCCTCATCCAGGGGTAGGCCCTCCTTTCTCAGCTTTTTTATGTATGAAACCAGGACGACTCCGTTCAAAACGGCCACTCCAAAGAGGGCGATAAAACCTACCGAAGCCGGGACATCCAGGTAAAAGCCCGAGAGATAGAGGGAAAGAATCCCGCCGACCAGACTGAAAGGTACATTCAATATGATCAGGAGGGCGGTTTTTACGGAATCGAAGGTCACGTACAGGAGAAAAAAGATCAGAAGGAGGGTAATGGGGACGATGATCTCCAGACGCTTCATGGCTCTTTGTTGATTCTCGAATTGTCCTCCCCATTGCACGGTATATCCCTCCGGAAGCTTTACCCGAGAAGCGATCTTTCCCTGGGCTTCCCGGACAAACCCGTCGATGTCCCGGCCTTTCACATTGCATTCAATCACAATTCTCCGCTGGCCGGCCTCCCGGCTGATCTGGTTGGGCCCTTCCAGGAGGGAAAGCTTGGCGATCTGGTTCAACGGAATCCCCCTTCCTTCCGGAAGCGGCGCGAGTAAATTCGCTATCGATTCCGGGTTATTTCGACGTTCTTCCGGAAAGCGGACCCGGACCGCAAAGCGGCGGTCGCCCTCAAGGACCGCCGTGGGCTCCCCGCCGGCGATCGCCATCTCGATGATCTCCTGGGCATCGGCAATATTGATTCCGTACCGGGCAATTGCCTTGCGGTCAAAATCGATATGGAGATAGGGCTGGCCGGAAATTTGCTCAACGCGGAGGTCTTCCGTCCCTGTGGTTGAAGACAACACTTTGGCGATTTCGTCTGCTTTCTCCTTGAGAATGGCCAGGTCGTCCCCAAAGATTTTGACGGCGATCTGCGATTTCACGCCCGAAATCAGTTCATCCACCCGGAGGGCGATCGGCTGGGTGAAATTAAACCCGACCCCCGGCATGGCCGATTCCAGCCGATCCCGCATCCTGTCCATCAGCTCTTCCTGCGTATGCGCGGTCTTCCATTGCGCGCGGGGTTTGAGGGTAATAACGGGGTCCGAAAGCTCCGGCCCCATGGGGTCGGTGGCAATCTCGGCGGCCCCGATCTTGGAAACGACGGTCTCCACCTCCGGGAAGGAGAGGAGAATTTTATGGAATTTCTTCTCCACCGCGATCGACTCTTCCAAAGAAATGCTGGGAAGGCGAATCAGCTGGATGGCCAGGGTGCCTTCCTGGAGGATGGGCATGAATTCCCTGCCGATGAAGGGGAGAATTACAAGACTTAGGAGAAAAAACGACAGGGCGGTCCCGACGACGATCCCCCTGTGGCGGATGGCCCGGTTCAGCACCGCCCGGAACATTCTTTTGATCAGAAGAAGGAGCTTCGTGTCCTCTTCTTTCCCCCCTCTCAAAATGAAGGAGGAAAGCACGGGAACAACCATTAATGAGATGAGCAGCGAGGTGACGAGGGCAATGGTAACGGTAATGGCCAACGGTTTGAACATCTTTCCTTCCACGTCCGTGAGGGAAAAAAGGGGCAGAAATACAACGATGATGATCAGGATACCGAAAAAGACGGGCCGCACAACCTCTTTGGTGGATTCTGCCACCGTCAGGAGGCGAGGCGTTTCTTTCTTCTCCGACAGGTGCCGATAAACATTTTCCACGATGACCACCGACCCGTCTACAATCATCCCGATCGAGATGGCCAGTCCGCTCAGGGACATGAGGTTGGCGGTCAGGCCGATTCGTTCCATGATAATGAAGGTAAAGAGCATGGTTAGGGGCAGGGAAAGGGTGACCACCAAAGCGCTGCGCACATTTCCGAGAAAGATGAAGAGCACCAGGATGACGAATAGCGACCCCTCCATCAGGGCACTGGTTATGGTCGAAAGGGCCCGGTTGACCAGTTCTGAACGGTCATAAAAGGGCTTGGCCTTAACCCCAGGGGGAAGCGTTCGGTTGATTTCGACCATCTTTTCTTTGACTTTCTTCACAACTTCCCGGGAGTTCCCGCCCTTGATCAGAAGGACGATGCCGGCAACCGCCTCTTTCCCGTCTTTGACAACCGCCCCCAGGTTGAATGCCGGGCCCAGTTTGAGGTCGGCGATGTCTTTGACATAAACCGGCGTGCCGTGGGATGAAGCGACGACGATGTCGCCGATATCTTCCAGCGTCTTCAACAACCCCAGCCCCCGGATGACGTAGCGTTCGCCCCCGATGTTCATGAAACTGCCGCTGGCGTTCGCGTTGTTCCGGGCGATGGCATCGAAGACCTGCTTCAGGGACAGATGATATTTGATCAACTTCTCTGGGCTCACGATGACCTGGTATTGCTTTACTTCTCCCCCGAAGGAGTTCACATCCGTTACACCGGGAACCCTTTTCAGGAGTCTTCGAACTACCCAGTCCTGCAGGGTCCTTAATTCCATGAGGCTTTTGCCCTCTCCCTCCACGGTGTACTGGTAGATTTCGCCAAGGCCGGTGGAGACCGGTCCCAGAACCGGGTCAACCCCCTTCGGCAGCCTCTCTTTCACCTCGATCAAACGCTCCAGGACAAGCTGCCTTGCGAAATAGGTGTCTACCTTATCCTCAAAAACCAGGGTAAGAACCGAAAGGCCGTACTTGGAGAGAGAGCGAGTCTCCTTCAACCCTGCCAGGCCGCTCATCTGCAGCTCGATGGGAGTGGTCACAAACCTCTCGGTCTCAAGGGGGGACATTCCGGAGGCCTGGGAGATGACCTGGACCTGGACATTCGTCACGTCCGGGAAAGCATCAATCGAAATATTCTTGAAGGCAAAGAATCCACCCCCGATCAGCAGGGCGACGCCGATGAGAACTGCCAGTCTTTCCTTTAAAACCAGATCAACGATTCGCTGCATTCCATCTCCTCATTCGGCCTGGAGAGATTTCTTTTTGAGTTCCGATTTCAGGACAAAGGCTCCCTGGAGGACAACCGGGTCTCCTTCCTTGAGGCCGCCGGTTACTTCCACTCTCCCGCCGATGGTGCGGCCAACCGTAATGTCCGTTCTCTGGAATTGATCTTTTCCGATCTGCACGAAAACATACCGGGTGGAGCCCTCCATCAGGATCGCCTCGGCGGGCACCGCTATGATTTTCTCCGACTGGGAATCGGGAAACGCCTCCATGGAGACGGTGGCGAACATTCCCGGTTTCAAGAGTCCAGAGGAATTATCGATGGTCACCCTGGCCTTGACGGTTCTTGTCTTTTCGTCCATCACATCGCTGATATAGGAAAGGCTGCCTTTGAAGTCGCGGTCCGGGTAAGCCGCCACCGAAACCTTCACCATCATGCCGGTCTTGAGGCGCGGCAGGTCCCTTTCATAGATGTCGATCAAAACCCAGAGGTTGGCAAGATCGGCAACGGTAAAGAGAACCTTATCGGGGCTCACCACCTCTCCATGGCTTACGGACCGCTCCACGACCACCCCGCCGATGGGGGATGAAATCGGAATCAACGGAGGCCCCTCTTCGCCCCTGTTTCTCTCCTCTTCCATCTGCGCAAGATCGATTCCCAGGGTACGGAATCTCCCCTTAACCAACGCCAGGTCCGCCTCTACCTCGCTGAGCTCCTGGCGGGCCTTTAGCACGTCCTTCTCGGGGGAAATCTTCTTTTCATAGAGCGCTTCCTCTCGTTTCAGGTTCTTGAGGGAAAGCTCCCGCCTCCCTTTGAGCTTGATATATTCCGCCCAAGCCTGGTTGAGTTCCACGGTATCGAGGTAGACCAACGTCTGCCGGGCCTCCACTCGGTCTCCCTGGGAAGCCCGAATCCCGCGGATCCTGCCGGCCACCCGCGAGCTAACCCGGGCGATCCGATCGCCATTGAACTCGATTGCCGCCGTCGCGGATAGAGGGACCGATACAGATTCCTTTCTAACCTTTTGTACCTTAATGTCGGCATCTTTCAATTTCTCCCCGGCAAGGAGGACCACCCCCGCGTTTCCTTCTTTCTCCTCCACCATCGGGGTATTCTCCTCTTTTCGTTCTGGACCCTTCTTCTCGCATCCTCCCACGAAAAATAAAGCAACCAGGAAAACCAGGAGAACCCTTGCGAGGGAGCCAGCCTTTTTCCTGCCTGAATCGTTCATTGCAGATTACCCCCGATCACTCTCTCCAGGGCGTGGAGCGCCCTCTGCCCCCTGTATATCGTATCCAGATAGGCGAACTGAACTTCGACCGTCTCCCGCTGCGCCACCCGCACGTCAAAAAAACTGATCTTCCCCTCCTTAAAGGCCATGTTTAGGAGGCTTAGATTCTCCAAGGCTTTCCCCACGATCTCGCTTTGAAAAATGGATACCTCGTCCAGAGAAGTCAAGAGGTTGCCGTAGGCTTCTTCAAATTCCCGGGCAAAGGTTTTTTCCAGACCGCTGCGCCTGATCCGGGCTTGTTCTTCCCTGGCTCTGGCCTCCATCTTTTCGGCCTGTTTTCGGTCAATCACGGGAATGGGGATGGAGAATAAAAGCCCCACCTCATTTCTGCGGTCATCCCGGCTAAAGAAGGGGCCCAGAGTTACGTTCGGGACCGTCAGTCGGTTAACCAGGTCAACCGCCTTTTGGGTCGCCTCGACCTCGACAGAAGCCGCCTTTATGTCCGGCCGCCGCTGCAGGGCCAGATCTTTCAGCCTTTCCTTATCACCCAAACGAATATTCCCCAGGGATATATCCCCTTCCACTTTGACGGCGGCATCGGGCTTTATCCCCATCAGCCCCTGCAACGCCAAGAGGGCTTCTCTCCGTTCCCTCTTGGCCGAAAGAAGATCTTTCTTCGCCCTCCCCAGTTCAACCTCCGCCAGATTTACCTCCAGGGCCGAAACATCACCGGCCTTAAATTTTATCGTGGTGAATCCAAGCAGCTCCTCCTGCAGCCGGACAACGGTCGTTGTCAATTCCTCTCTGCTCCTCGCCAGCAGCGCCCGGGCAAAGGCGTCTTTGATCTCGTAGGTCAGCGTCCGTTCTTTGTCCTGAATGATCAATGCAACCCTGGAAAGGTTCTTTCCGGCGAGGTCAATTCTGACCCCTCTCTGTCCCGCGATCTCAAATTCCTGCAGGAGACCGACCCCGTAGTTTGTCACCCTTCCGGTGGCGTCCGGGCCTTCTCCTTCCCTCGTCGACAGCCCGCTTTGAAACGTGGGGTTCGCGATCAGCGGGAGCTTGGCTTTCTCCATTTGCCCTCTCGCCACTTCTTCTTCCCGCTTCAATGATTGAAGTTCGGGATTATTCTGGAGCGCAAACCTTACCGCCTCGTCCACCGTCATGGCCTGGGCCGTTATAGAAAAAGAAAAAAAGACAAAAAACGCAACCATCAGATGCAGCATATCCACAAACCTCCGCACGGGAATTCCTTTAGAATGAAACTTTTCCAACAAATTGGTTTTTTGAAAAGCTTCTTTGGCTATCATCTCTATTGTCATTCCCCCTCACGCCCTCTCCCCCGAATTCTTCTAAATTCTTCGGGCTGGTGCGATTTCCCCCCTCTATCTTTCCTCTTTCCTGGCGCGTTCGAAATAATGAATATATGATTTTTTAATCATATATTCATTAATAGCCGCTGTCAACAACAATCGGGAATTCGCTTTTTTCCTCCCTTGATACTCTCTTGCCATGCGGGACACCCTTCCCATCTTTTCCAAATAATCTTTGCATCGATGGCAACGAGAAAGGTGCTCCCGCAGAACCCAAGCCTTCCTGCCTCCCATAAAGTTGCAGTGGTAAAGAATCGAAGCGGCTTCAAGTCCTCCGCAGGAATACATCCTTTTCCCCTCTCGTGCCTTCCCGCCCTTTCATCCGTCCCAACCTTTCCAACAAGAGAGACAATTCCTGCCAGTCGAGGGGCTTGGAAAGAAATCCATCCACCTTCGACTTTTTCAGCCGATCGCCCAATTCCTCCAGGGGCACCCCGGTCACCAGGATCATGGCGAGCATTGGGGCGATGTTTCGCGCTTTGCCGATCAATTCCAAGCCGTCCATCCCCGGCATTCGCAGGTCCGTGATGAGAATATCGAACGCCTCCTCTTCCAGGCAGGCCAGGGCCTCCTTCCCGCAGGAACAAGAGCGGGGTTCATGCCCTAAACTTTGCAGGAGATGCTCCATGGCCTCCCGGAGGAAAGCATCATCTTCGACAATCAGGATTTTTTTTACCTCCATGGCTCCTCCCCGCTTGCTGCCGGAAAGGCGGAAGGGCGATTCCTCCCCCCGCCTACCGGCCAAGCTGGCTACGGGTTTATCACCTTGAGAATATCAGCCCGGAGCTTGATCGACTCCTGCTGAAGGGCGCAGGGGGGGCGGAAGATTTTCCGCCCCTCTTTTCCATTACCACCGCCCCATGCGGCCCATCTTGCCCATCCCGGGCCCTATGCCCGGCCCATAGCCGAAGGCACCCATTTGAGCCTGCTGCTCAGGGGTCAGAACCTTGCGGATTTCGAGCCTCACATTGGTGGCCTTTTCCTGAAGCTTGGGCTGGAGGCTCAGGATTTCCCTCTGCTTGGCCGCAATCGAAGCCTGGTCGGGCTTCGGGTTCAGCCAGAGGCTACGAAGCTCGGTCCTCTTGGCCAGGAGCTGCTGCTGAAGCGGCGCAGTCTCATCCAGATAGGCCTTCTGCAAGGCCTGGATCTTGGAAGACTGCTCCGCTGTCAGGTTGGGAATGGCAGGATAACCATAACCCGGTCCCATCCCGTAACCTCGCCCATAGCCCGGTCCCCAGGCCAGCGCCAGAGAGGCCGTGACCAGCAGGGCCGCCGTAACAACGATCCCGATCGCTGTTTTCTTCATCTCTTTTCACCTCCTTTCTATTCAGATTTTGCCAAACCCGGAACTTAACCGGGTCATCAAATCCGCTTAATGACTCTGTAAAGATGGAATTACAATGAATCAGGGAATAAGGAAACGACCCGAGGGAAAAAAGGAATCAGCAGCGAAGGGGAAGTGAATCAGGGAAGATGGCAGGAAAAACAGGGGATAAAGAAAGACTCTTTACCTCAGTTGCGGAATCGATGACTTCCAAGCCAGATAAAACGACAGGAAATGCTCCCGTCTCCTGAGGATTGTCTTTGGAAAATAAAACATGATCCCCGCAAGGCCCGGATTTAATGATCGTCTCCGGGTGAAAAACATTACAGGCCGCGGGCAGCTTGATCGCGAAAGCCAGGGGAGGACCAACCAGAAATACCGTTATGATAAGAGTTGCAACGATGTATATATATGGTCTCCAACGGCCCGACATTTTCCAAACTCCATTCTTTTGATTTTGTCCTTATTTAAAAGCAATATCGATGCCAAGGATCAGCAAATCAGAAAATAAGCAATTACTCTGACTGGTTATGATTTATTATGGGGAATCCATACCTACAAAAAAGGGAAAGCTCCCTCGACAATTTTTCCGAGCCTCAATACATAAAAACAAACAACTTTATGTTATTAAAGGAATGTTGCTATCAACGAGCATCGTCGAAAATCGACCATCTTGTCGAAATCCTAATAATCCACATTTGACCAAATGATTCCAAAAATAATATTTTGCTTTTCTGACCCGCATAATTTATCTCCCAATTATTTTTCACTTTTAATCATCTCCGAAAAATGAATAGCATGTTTTCAGACAATTTGTTTGAAAATAGACAAAGAAATATTTCCAATAACATTTCAGCTTTTATCAAGCGACAGGCCGGCTTTTATCGGCCGTGGTGCAAACGGCCCCGAAGCTGACGCGCTGGGGTAAGAAAGCCAAGTGCTGAGGGATCCTTTTTTTCCTGTTGTTCTTTTTGAGTCCGTCTTAACACCGATCTCACGAAATCTCCACCCTTAATATCCCTTCATCGAACAACTGTATATCTTTTTCGCTGCGCAAATCCGGATGTGATAGCCCTCTTTCTTTCTCTGTCTCTTTCTAAGTGCAATCCCTTTTCCAAGTCCCCTCTCTCCGCTTCTCGCCCATTCTCAGCGCATAGCAGGCGGCTAACAAAGATGGCTATCCCGTGTGACCGCCTTCATCTTCTGGATTTTGTTCCCCCCTTGCGGTAAAAAATCTTGTACAAAATGCTTGACATCATTATGAGCATATGCTTATAATAATCTTCGAAGGGGGATCTGGAATGGCCAGGCCGAGAAATTGCAGGCGAGTGGGTTTCATGCCCAGCAGTAATTACTTCAAACCAAGGGGCATCCCCCTCTCGATGTTAGAAGAGGTCGTTTTAGCGGTTGACGAGTTTGAGGCTCTTCGGCTTGCCGATCTTGACGGTTTATACCAGGAGCAGGCAGCGGAAAAGATGAAGGTCTCTCGCCAAACCTTTGGGCGGATTATCGAAGCGGCACACAAAAAAGTGGCGGAGGCCCTGGTGAAAGGTAAAGCATTGAAGATTGGAGGGGGTGAGGTTGAGATGGCTGCGATGAGAAAATTCAGGTGCGATGAGTGCCAGCACTCTTGGGAGCTGCCTTACGGTACAGGCAGACCCGGGGGTTGTCCTTCCTGCAAAGGTGGCAACATTCACAGGGCGGAGGCGGATAGAGGATTGGCGAGAAAGGCCGGAGAAGGGCCAGGCCGGTGTTGCCGTGGAATTCAGCAAAAGCAATAGCGCGGGGAAATTGGGAAGTCTTTAAAGAAAGAATGAGTAAATTTCTGAGAACAAGGGTAAATTAAAGAGAGAAAGGAGAAAGTTCATGAAGGTATGTTTTCCGGTTCAAAAGGATGAGGGAGTTGAAAGCCAGGTTTACGACCATTTTGGCTCAGCCCCGGTTTTTATTGTCGTCGAGACGGAGGAGAAGGATGTCCAACGGGTGGACAACAGTGACCAACATCACGTCCACGGTGCCTGCAACCCGGTCATGGCTTTGGGTGGACAAAAGGTTGATGCTCTGGTTGTTGGAGGAATCGGGGGGGGCGCCTTGGTGAAGCTAAATGCTATGGGGGTAAAAGTATATGAGGCGGGGTCCCGGACCGTTAAAGAAAACCTCGATCTGTTGAAAGAGAATAAGCTGCAGGAGCTTTCCATGGATCATTCCTGCCGAGCTCATGAGGGCGGGTGCGGACATTAACAGGATATTGAAGAGCGATAAAAAACAATCTTTCAATAGAGAAAACCAATTTTGAGGATCATACGGATGCCTTGCAAGGAAGGCAAAATATCTTCACCTTCCTTGCAAGGCTGACGAAAAAATCTGAAAGGACATGCGGAAGGAGAAGGTATGCCGATATTCGAGTACCGTTGCGAGAACTGTGGGCGAACGAATGAGTTTCTAATCCTTGGCAAGCAGGAGCAATTGCATTGTCGGCACTGTGGGGGTGAAGACCTCACGAAGCTGATGTCGGCTCACAATACTTCCAGCGCCTCCCCGGAGAGATTTGCCGAAAAGGGTCCCGGAAGCTGTTGCGGGTCACCCAATTCATGCGACACGCCCGGAGGGTGTTGTTCCCGGTAATTGGTTGGTGTCTCTGGCCACCAAATCCTTTTTTGCATCCGGAGAATTACCAGGGGGTCTCTTCCTCGGTCACGATTTCATTTTTCACGAAAACCAATAACTCTTCCAGCACGGGAAGCACATCGTTTTTGAACCTTCCGGCGACGAGCAGGAGCATGATATTATCCCCGACCTTCAGATTCCCAGCGTTGATCCAGACCCTTACCTCGGCAATCCCTTTTCTCTGTTTAAAGATGGGGATAATTGATTTTAGCTTTTTTTCATCGAACGAAAGCTTCATGCCCCGCACGGGTTTCCCCGACTTTGAAGTGCCCCTGACGATTCCGTTGTGAACCAGTATCATTCCGAGCTCTTCAGGGTTTGTCGTCTGTTTTATTTCTTCAACCCATCTGTCGATCATTAAGGCCTCCTTCGCATTGCGTTCCCATAGGATCCCTTTCTCTCAATCTGGATTATCTTCAATCTTTCAGAAGCAATAAGAAGGTGTCAAGTCGAGGCGTCTCCAAAAATGAACCCTATCTTGCGAATGTTTGCAACTTTTCAGAATCATTCCTCATCAACAAAGCGGGGCCGCAATTTGCCTGAATATTCCGCTGCCCTCTGGATACCCAATTTCTTCATTTTTCTCCAGAGGGTGACTCCGGAGATCCCCAGTTCCTCTGCGGTCTTCTTCCGGCTCCCCCCGTGCTTTTCCAGAGCCTGGAGGATGGCCTGCGCTTCGGCCCTCTTCAGAGGCTCCGGCGAAATTGCGGCAGGATGGGCCTGTTCTTTGGCCTTTTCAATCAGTTCCTTCGGCAGGTGGTCCAACTGGATCCGGGAACTATTGCAGAGAACGAAGGCATGCTCAATGGCGTTTTCCAGTTCCCGAATGTTTCCGGGGAAATCATAGGGCATAAGCAGTTCCATGACCTCGGGGGAGACCGAATGGATCCGCTTGTTCATCTTGAGGTTAAACCGCTTGATAAAATGATCAACCAGCAGGGGGATATCTTCCCTGCGCCTGGCCAGGGGCGGAAGCTCGACCTTGACCACGTTCAGCCGATAATAGAGATCCTCGCGGAACGGGCCTTCCTTCACCAGCCGGGTGAGGTCTTTGTTGGTCGCGGCCACGACGCGGACGTCGGCTTTCAGGGGCTTGATCGCGCCCAGGGGCTCATACTCTCTCTCCTGGAGGAAGCGCAGGAGCCTGACCTGGAGCGCCGGAGAGATGTCCCCCACTTCGTCCAAAAATAACGTTCCTTTTTCGGCCAGGGCAAAACGGCCGGGTTTATCTTTCTTCGCGTCCGTAAAAGCGCCTTTCACATACCCGAAAAGCTCGGATTCCAGAAGGGTATCCGGAAGGGCCCCGCAATTGACCACCACATAAGGTCCCTTCTTCCGGAGGCTGAGGGAATGGATGGCCCGCGCCAGAAGTTCCTTGCCTGAACCACTGGGCCCTTGAATGAGCACGGTACTGCTGCTCTCCGCGATGCTGGGAAGAAGAGACAGGATCTTCCGGATGGTTTCATTCTTGCTGACCATATCCCCCGTGGCATACCGATTGGAAAGCTCACGGCGTAGCGTCTCGAGGCTCGAAAGGTCTCGGAAGGTCTCGGCGCCCCCGATAATCTTTCCCCTGCGGTCGCGCAGGACTGCCGCACTGATGCTGATGGGCAGGGTTTCTCCCCGGTCATTGAGGATGTCTACGGGCAAATCAATAATCTCCCTCCCCGTTTCCAGGGTTTGCTTCAGAGCGCAGGCGGTCTGGCAGATATTGGCATGGAAGACGTCGAAGCATTTTTGGCCGACCGCTTTTTTCCGGGACACACCCGTAATGCGCTCTGCCGCCCGGTTGAAGGAAGTCACCCGCCAATCCGAATCGATGGTGAATACTCCGTCGGCGATGGACTCCAGAATAGTCGATAGCCGGCCTTCTTCTGCGCCCCCCAACCCTTTTTTCCCCGACAGGCTGCGATTCATGGTCCCCTCTCTCCAATCTCTTTTTTCCCATTATAGAATCCACCCTGTGCCCCGTCAAAGCCTTTTCAGCAATTATTTTCATTTTTGAAATATCATTTCATTTCAACTCTTCACACGTGAAATGGGCGACCCCCGAGTCTTCCTCCGGTAGAGACCAATCTCCCTTAACCGTTTGGTTTTCTCAAAAGTCATGGTCCAGAAGAAACGGCACGCTCTTTGCTAAATAGGTAGCAGAGGGTTTTATGAAAATCGCCATTCCGAGCTTTGGGCCGAGGGTTTCACCCCGCTTCGACTACGCTCCCAACCTTCTTCTCTTCACAGTGGAGAACGGAAAGGTAGTTGAGCGCGGGGAGGTTTCCCTGACCCACTTGGACCCCTGGCAACGTGTGGAGCAACTGCAAACACTGAATATTCAGGCCCTGATTTGCGGCGGGATCGAAGGACGCTCGGCGCAGCTGTTGGAGGCTCAAAGAATTCAAGTGATCGCCCGGGTCGCGGGTGAAACGGAAGAAGCCTTGAAGTGTTTTCTCCGGGGGGATCTGAGGTCCGGCTCGTTCCTCTGCCCGGGGTGCGGGAGGCGACGGGTTCGAATGAGAAAACGAAGATTTTAACCAAAGGAGGTTGCCATGCGCATTGCTTTTGCCAGCGAAGACAAATTGGGAATGGAAGGAGAGGTCAGCGCCCACTTCGGACGGTGTCCCTACTACACCTTACTGGAGGTGGGGGAGGGAAAGGTGGAAAGCTGGAAGGTCGTGGATAACCCCTACCTCGGGAATCATGTCCCGGGGAAGGTGCCGGAGTTCATCCACTCCCAGAAGGCCGACGTGATGATCGCCGGGGGGATGGGTCCCCGGGCCATTGAGTTTTTCGATGGCTACGGCATCGAAGCCGTCACCGGAGCTTTTGGGAAGATCGAAGATGTCCTAGACGCTTATCTCCGGGGAGAACTGCGCGGAGCCGGAGGATGTCACCACGATCATCCGGAAAGCTGCGGGCATGAGCACGGGTAGTTTGAAGCCGACAAACTTGGTTGCAGACGTGCTGAAGGCCCATCCTCAAGGCGAGGAAATTTTACGCCGCCATTTTGGGGAAAAATTCTTAAAACAAAAAAATGCCCGGATTTTGAGCCTCAGCATGGCCTCTATCCTTTCGGGTGTCAGCCTGACCAGCCTGATGGACGAGCTCTGGAGGTTGCCTCCCGAAGAAAGAGAGGATTTTATATGATCATTTCTGTGGCCAGCGGCAAGGGAGGAACCGGTAAGACCACCGTCGCCCTGAATCTGGCCTTTTCTCTGGCCAATGTCCAGCTTATGGATTGTGACGTGGAGGAGCCGAACCTTCATCTTTTCCTCGCCCCCCGGGAGAGGCGAACGATCCCGGTCACCCTTCCAATTCCGAAGGTGGATGAAGAAAAATGCACCCATTGCGGGAAATGCGCGGAGATCTGCCAGTTCAACGCCCTGGCCGTGATCAAAGACCAGGTCCTGGTATTCCCCGAAATCTGCCACGGATGCGGCGGATGTACTCTTATTTGCCCCGTGCAGGCCATACAGGAAAGCCCCCGGGAAATTGGTTACATTCAAGAAGGGAATGATAACGGTCTTGGCTTCGTCCAGGGGGTTTTGAATGTGGGTGAACCCATGCCGGCCCCGATCATCCGCAAAGAGAAGGGGCGAATCGATAAAGACAGGACGGTGATTATTGATTGCTCCCCGGGGACATCCTGCCCGGTGATCGAGGCGGTTCGGGGAAGCGATTTTTGCCTCCTGGTCACGGAGAACAGTCCTTTCGGCCTGAATGACCTGGAACTGGCGGTAGAGATGGTTAGGGCTCTGGGCATTCCCATGGGCGTCTTCATAAATCAGGCAGACCTGGGGGATCGGAAACTCCCAGAATATTGTCAGAGAGAGAATATTCCCATCCTGGGAGAGCTCCCCCATGATCGCCGGATTGCCGAGGTCTATTCCCGGGGAGGAATCGTAGTGGAAGAATTGCCCCCATACCGGAACCTCTTCCTTTCCCTTTTCCAGCAGATACAGAAGATCGTTTCCGGCAGGAGTCGAGATGGATTGGAAAGAACTCTATAAGAAGGAAGACAGCGAGGAATCGGCCCTCTACGAACCCCTGGTGTACACCCCGAAGGCGATGGAACATTTCCGCAACCCCCGAAACGTGGGCCAACTGGAGAAACCCGACGGAAAGGGAAGTTTCGGCGACCCAAGTTGCGGGGATTACATCGAAGTAAGCATCCGGGTGGATGAAGAGGAGGATCGGCTGCGGGATGTTAAGTTTCTCATCCAGGGTTGTGCCGGCGCCATAGCCACCTCGAGCGTGATGACCGAGCTGGCCATCGGAAAGACTCTGAATGCGGCCCTTTCGCTCACGGATGACGACGTCATCCAGGCTCTGGGCGGCCTGCCCAAGAGGAAGCAGCACTGTTCCCTTCTCGGCCTCCAGGCGCTCCAGCAGGCCGTCGCAGATTATCTTTTCAAGAAGCTTATGCTCCGCGAGGGGGTCGTGAAGACGGAAGAAGAATATGAACGCTTGAAAGCCCAGCATCGATTCATTTTCCAACCGCATTCCTGCGACGGAAGCTGCGAAGAGGAAAAACCATGAAACAGATCACCATAATCAGCGGGAAGGGGGGGACCGGCAAGACCACGATCGTTGCTTCCCTGGCCACCTTAGTCAAGAAAGCTGTTCTTGTGGACGCCGATGTGGATGCGGCCGATCTTCACCTTTTGCTGAAGCCCCGGGTTCAGCGCCGGGAGCCTTTTTTCGCCTCCAAGGTGGCCCGGATCGACCCCGGGCAATGTGATGGATGCCAGAAATGCCGGGATGCTTGCCGGTTTGAGGCCATCCAGGACCTGAAGGTGGACCCGATCGCCTGCGAAGGCTGCGGGGTTTGTTTTTACATCTGCCCCCGGCAGGCCATCTCTCTTAAGGAAGTGCAGAGCGGGGAATGGTTTATTTCCCAAACCCGTTATGGGCCGATGGTCCATGCCAAACTGGGCGTAGCCCAGGAAAACTCGGGGAAGCTGGTGACCTTGGTGCGCAAAGAAGCCCAGCGGATCGCCCGGGAAGGGAAATACCCGCTGATCCTCATCGACGGCCCACCCGGAATCGGCTGCCCGGTGATCTCCTCCCTCGGGGGAGTGGATGCGGCGCTGGTGGTGACAGAGCCATCCCTCTCCGGGATTCATGACTTGAAAAGGGTTCTGGGGGTATGCCGCCATTTTCAAGTTCCAGCCTGGGTTTGCGTAAACAAGGCGGACATCAACTCTGAAAATACGGAAAGAATAAAAGAGTTTTGCCAGGAAGAAGGGGCTCCGGTAATCGGGGAAATTCCCTTTAACCCCATCGTCACTAAAGCCATGGTCTATGAGAGCACGGTCGTGGAGTATACCAGCGGAAGGGTTAGCAACGAGATTAAGAAAATGTGGATGCGGCTGGAGCGCTCGCTGGGCTATCCCCTGGACCAAGACCGACCCCCAAAAGACGGGAGGGCCATGAATATTTAAAGGATCGGGGGCGAAGGCTGTAGGAAATTCGCCCGGGGATAATTTTTAGACACTTCAATTGAAGGAGAAAACATGGAAGAAAAGAAAAAATGCGACACTTCCGAGGATTGTCAATCTTGCGGTCAATCCGGGAGTTGTTCGGAGGATGACAAGCAGGCACACCGGGACCAGATGCTCAAGGAGAATCTTTCCCACATCGAGCACAGAATCATGGTGATGAGCGGGAAAGGAGGGGTCGGCAAAAGCACGGTGGCGGCGAATTTAGCAGTCAGCTTGGCCCGCAAAGGTTATGAGGTGGGCATCCTGGATGCCGATGTCCACGGGCCGAATATTCCGAAAATGTTGGGGCTGGAGAAGGAAAAGCTGATCGGTACCCCCCAGGGAATGCTTCCCATCCCCCTCCCCCTTTACCCGAACCTAAAGGTTCTTTCCATGGCCTTCTTGCTGCCTAACTCCGATGCCCCGGTGGTCTGGAGAGGCCCGTTGAAGCACGGGGTCTTCCAGCAATTTTTAGGGGAAGTGGAATGGGGCGATTTAGATTACCTCATCGTGGATCTGCCCCCGGGAACCGGGGATGAGCCTTTGTCCATCGCTCACCTGATCGGCCAGGTGGATGGGTCGGTTATCGTAACCACCCCGCAGGAAGTAGCGCTGCTCGATTCGCGCAAGGCGGTAGTCTTCAGCCGGATGGTCCATGTTCCGGTGATCGGGATCGTGGAAAACATGAGCGGGTTCAAATGCCCCCATTGCGGCAAGGAGATTGACCTGTTCAAGGTCGGGGGCGGAGAGAAGGCGGCCGTGGAGCTTCAGGTTCCCTTCTTGGGCCGGATTCCCCTGGACCCGGAGATCGTCCAGAATTGCGATCGGGGACAGCCTTTCGTCGTCGCCAACCCGGATTCTCCTGCGGCGCAGGCCTTCAGCGAAATCACGGACCGGGTTGAGGAATTCGTACACCACCGGGAGAAGGCAGGACCAAAGGCATCCTCTTCGGAGAAGAAAGAGAAAGCGGGTCGGGTTTCGAAATTCAAAGAAATGTTGAAGTAACCTTAATTCCCCTCAGGATGCAGGAAGGAGGTGTGGCCATGCCCGCACGAGATGGAACGGGACCCATGGGAATGGGCCCAATGACCGGCGGAGGCAGAGGGTGGTGCAATCCCTATTATGCAGGGATCAGACCCCCGATTGGGGGCTATCCCACCTTTCAGCCTTTTGGTGGGGGGATTCCCTCCAGGTTTGGAATGTGGCCTCTGAACCCCTATTATGGAGGATTCAGAGCTTTTCCCCGTCGTTTCTTTGGCCGTGGCAGGGGCCTGAGGAGATGGTGGTGGTGAAAGAAAGGAGGTAAGAAAGATGTATTACGGACGAGGATACGGAAGGGGTTTGGGCATGGGTCGGGGCGGAGGCATGGGGTTCGGCTTCCGCGGCTCTTCCCCGCCATGGCCTTATGTAGGAATCGGCCGGGGAGGACTTCCCCGCTGCTGGGCCTACGGAGCATACAGGACGGGTGCCTATGGGCCAGCGGCCCCCTATACGCCGGGTCCTTGGGCATTCGGTGGGGGACCTTACTCCCCTCCGGATGAGATTCGCTTCCTTAATGACCAGGCGGCTATGATCAAGGAAGAACTGGAAGCTATAGATGCCCGGATCAAGGAGCTGGAGAAGGAAAAATCGCCGGGGGGTGAATCATGAAGATCTGCATTACCTCAACGGGCCCCGCACTGGATTCAGAGATGGACCCCCGCTTCGGCCGCTGCCAGTATTTTATCATCGTCGACCCGGATACCTTGACTTTTGAGGCAGCCGAGAATCCCAACCTTGGCGCGGCCGGGGGGGCCGGGATCCAATCCGCTCAGTTCATCTCCAATAAAGGAGTCAAAGCAGTAATCACCGGACAGGTGGGCCCCAATGCCTTCACCACTCTCCAGGCAGCCGGGATCAAGATTCTGACCGGGGCCTCCGGAACCGTAGATGAGGTGGTGGAGAAATATAAAAAGGGCCAGCTCTCTTCTTCTCCCCAGGGTCCCACCGTCCAAGCCCACTTCGGAATGGGCATGGGAGGAGGAATGGGTAGAGGAATGGGCCGGGGGATGGGTATGGGCAGAGGCTTTCAGCCCCCCTCCCCTTCCCAACCTTCAGCGGCTGCTCCCCAGGAAGAATTAAAGGCCGTGAAAGAACAGTCCCGGCAACTGAAAGACCAGTTAGACAGCGTTATGCAGAGAATCGAAAAGCTGGAAAAGAAAAAATGATGAACCCCCATTTAATCAATACCCTCTCCCCTCGTTCGGGGAGAGGGCCAGGGTGAGGGGGGAAGGAGGACTAAATGCCCAGAGGAGACGGAACCGGACCCCCAGGAGGGAGCGGCCGGGGAACAGGAAGGGGAATGGGCCGGGGGGGTGGTGCGGGTGCCGGCCCAGGAGCCGGAAGGATGGGTGGAACGAGGGCCGGCGCAGGCCCGGGAGGAGAATGCCTGTGCCCGAAATGCGGGACGACTGTTCCTCACCAGGCCGGAGCACCCTGTTTTCAGATGAGTTGCCCGAGCTGCGGGACCAAGATGGCCAGAAAATAAAAAAAGATTAACCGCAGAGAACGCGGAGAACGCAGAGCAGAATTGAAATGTAAAGACGCAAAAAAGAACTGGCCTTTCTTGAATTTTGTCTTTTGAATGATTTGATCCCGCTCGGAGCGGGACGATCTCTGTGTGCCCTGCGGTGAAAAATTTAAAGAAAAGAAAGATTTTTATAATTTCCTAAATAATGACTGTTCTCATAACATCGATAACTGATTCTTAATGCTCAGAATTCTCATAACATCGATAACTATTTTTTCTTTTTTCTGTAAGGAATCAAAGGATCAATGATTTTGGCTGTAATAGGAAAGACGA
>Ga0315282_10006445_pt1 | contig 19655 bp, 9 predicted proteins | sample YL17G07_20_MG_FD_203693 | JGI IMG/M metagenome (GOLD analysis project Ga0315282, IMG submission 203693) | Sediment microbial communities from Yellowstone Lake, YNP, Wyoming, USA - YL17G07_20 | ecosystem: Environmental > Aquatic > Freshwater > Lake > Sediment | place: USA: Wyoming | collected... | reverse complement strand
TTCCTGTTGAAGCTCTGCATACAGCAGTTGATTTTGTATCTGCTGGACATGCTGCACTTGATCCAGTACATGTTTCTTGTGCATCACAAACACCTGCTGATGCTCTGCAAACAGTTAAAGTAGGTTGATATTTAACTTGGCAATCTGAGGTTATATTACAATAATAGTCTGCACATGTTGTATCTGGTGAACATAAACCATCATTAGGATTATGCTGGCAACTTCCAGCAGTGCAAACATCATTAGTACATCCTATTCCATCATTACAGCTAGCAGAAGCTGCTGGTTCGTCGTCAATAACACTATTGCAATCATCATCTTTATTATTGCATGTTTCAGTCGCCCCTGGATGTATGTTTGCATCATTATCATTACAGTCGGCTTGAGCTCCGCATGCTTGGTTATGTGCAACTCCACAGCAGCTTCCTCCTCCATTTACGCTATATCCGTCAGCATCATTATCAGTACACACTGCTGATGTTGCTGAGATATCAAGTTCATGGTAGGCTCCTTCTGCCCAAGTTGGATCTCCGCTGACAACAGACGCTAAATTCCCGTCTATATAGAATTTGATTGTATCTCCATTTACAGCACCTTCATCTATAGTTGTTGTGTCTGGGTCATCACCTGCACAGTTAAGTGAATATTCACCTTGCGTGACTACAGTGTAACTTCCACAAAGAACACTTTGCGGATCATAGGCAGTAATAACTGCACCTACTGGAATGGGTAATCCATTAAGTTTAGAGTTGCCCGCCCATGACCAAAAAGTAGTTGGCTGAACTGGTCTGGCAACAGCAAAAGGAACTAATGCCACTATTAATATTGGTAAAATTGAAAATAATTTTGTGTATTTCATTTTATTATTCACCCCATGTTTGATCAGAATCAACCTTAACCCAGTAACTCTTACCTGCATTAATCTCCTGTAAAGTCCATGTGAATGGCGGTGTACCACTATTATACCTCTTCCATGTGCTTATCTGGGTATCATAATAATCTACAAGTCTGGTTCCGGTTAACTGCGACATTGCAGTCTGTACTGAATTGTTGTAAAGCCTGAAGCTCACTAGATTCCATCCAGTTTTTAATGGCACAGAATTTGGCGTTGATATTGTACCTACAATACTCCATTTCTGGTTTGAATCAACCTTAAGCCAATAACCCTTTCCAGGCTCCATGCTAAATAAAGTCCAAGTGAATGGCGGTGTCCCACTATTATATCTTTTCCAAGTGCTTGAACTAGTATTATAATAATCCACAAGTTTGGTTCCGTTAATATATTCTAAGAGATTTTGTATACTGTCATTTAATGACTGGCTAGCTAAGCCGACCATGTTCCAGCCTCCATAAAGCTGCACTTGTGATAAGATCTTTTCATTTATTGACTGATTATCCCCCCAAACAATGCTTACAGGGTTTCCATTAAAATTAATTATGACCTTGTCTCCACTCTTAGGCCCCTCAACACAATAAGTTTCATTTGTTGGATTTGTAGAACATGGAATACATGCTTCACCACTAGCCCAATGTGTTGCGCATGTTGGATCCGCTAGATATGTCAAAGGACTGTCCCCACCAGTCAGAATAATATCATAATAGCCACTTGCGACTGTGGCATTTCCGTAACTGGAAGTTACCTTAGTTCCATCTGCTGCGAATTTTCCATCGATTAGAGCCCTGCCCCAATATTCTGTCGGTATTGGAGGCGGTGCATTGTCTGACGCAAAAACAAAAGTAGAAAATATAGCTATTATTATCAGTCCTAAATTAATTTTCCATTTCATAGATAACCCCCTCACTACTTTCGGGAAGTGACTCTCATTTAAATAAATTTCTATACCCTAATATATGCTTCTAAAAAATCAAATAATATTTTTTTGAACGAAATTATTACGGAATCTAATTTTGATTCTTAATGGTTATATATGCTCATAACCGACTATCATTTTTATGTTTTAGGAAAGTTTAAATAAAAATGGTTATTCCACAATAATAGGGGTGTTAGACTAAAATCTTCATATTATGGAACCCAAACTTCCATAATATAATCTTATCGATACATCATTATACAATATAGGGTATGAATAATGGAATTAAAAAGAAGTGCATTGTATTCCATAGTTGCATGTATGCTCTTCGGTATACTGTATGGGCCTGAAAGTATTCAGCACATAGACCATCTCCGTAAACGTTTTCTAGCTTGGGATCAAGCACGGATGATCAATAACGTAAATCATTATGTTGCTAAAGGTGAACCTAAAAGAGCAAATCCCACACTTTACGGCAAAGATGATGCCTTTCGGGATCTTGCTTGGGCATCTAGTTTAGACTATTTGTTAAAACAAGGAATCCTTGATTATAACGATGTTGTAAAAGCTATCGAGGTTACAGGCTTTATTATAGATAATCACTTACATGATCAGTCCTTGGAAAAAATAGCTTTGAATGTAGGAGAATCTGCTCCTAAAGGACAATATCAAGGATCTTGGAAAGCAGCCTCTTCTATGCATGATAAAGAAAAAGAACAATCTACCCTTCTCTCCTTGGTCGATATCATCTTAAGTAAGGATCACCTTGAGGATACTTATGAGGGTATCACAAAACTGAATCCTTCAAGAGAAAAAGACTTACGTTTGGAATGTCTTTCTGAAAGACACATACTAAGAAAAGAGTATGATATAGCTATTAAGAGAGCATCCCCTATAAGCGACTATAATATCAAAAATAGGCCCATTGGTAAAGTTGCTCGATTATATGCTGTTGAAGGTAAATACCAAGAGGCCTTAGATACAGTCTCTTTGATGGAGGAAGAAGCAAAAGAATCTATGACCTCATCTTCAGTCCAAATTTCTAATAACCATGGGATTGAAGTGAAAACCAAGGAATCTACAACCGCATCTTTAGTCCAAATCGCCATTAAAAATGGCCACCTGGACTGGGGATACAAATTTGTAGAAACAATGAATCCCTCTCAAAAAAAAGATTTCTGTCTGGAATCCCTAACTAATGCATATATACTTGGACATAGATATGATAAAGCTCTTGAGTCTGCTTCTCCTATAGGCAATCTTTTTGTGAGGCATAATCATATAAGTGAAATTGCACGATTGTATGCTCTCGAACATAATTACCAAGAAGCATTACACGCTGTCTCTTTGATGGAGGAAAAACTAAAAGTCCCTGCTAACTCATCTTTAGTCCAAATTGCTAATAGCAATGGGGAGGAGATAGAAACCAAGGAATCTACAACCGCATCTTTAGTCCAAATCGCCATTAAAAATGGCCACCTGGACTGGGGATACAAATTTGTAGAAACAATGAATCCCTCTCAAAAAAAAGATTTCTGTCTGGAATCCCTAACTAATGCATATATACTTGGACATAGATATGATAAAGCTCTTGAGTCTGCTTCTCCTATAGGCAATCTTTTTGTGAGGCATAATCATATAAGTGAAATTGCACGATTGTATGCTCTCGAACATAATTACCAAGAAGCATTACACGCTGTCTCTTTGATGGAGGAAGAACTAAAAGTCCCTGCTAACTCATCTTTAGTCCAAATTGCTAATAGCAATGGGGAGGAGATAGAAACCAAGGAATCTACAACCGCATCTTTAGTCCAAATCGCCATTAAAAATGGTCACCTGGACTGGGGATACAAATTTGTAGAAACAATGAATCCCTCTCAAAAAAAAGATCCCTGTCTACTATCTCTTTTTTTGGGATATAAAGATGTTAAGGATTATGATAATGCCCTTAAATCCGGATCCGCGATAGGTAATCTGGACTTACAACATAAATGTATTGAGGATCTTTTTTGGATCCATATTGTTAACAATGACCAGGAAAACGCATTTAAGGCAGCAGGAATTCTTCCAACTGATAAACGTTATGAACTTACAAGATCAGCCACACAAAGATATGTGGACTTAGGCCAACTTGAAAATGCAGTATCAGCCCTTTCAACTATCGATAAACCTGAAGTAAGATTAGGTCTTCTATCAAATCTGACAACTTATTATATTAAGAATGGCGAATTAAGCAAAGCAGCCTCAATAACTCCCTTTTTAGATGAAAATGAAATTACAGATAATGGTGAAATAATAGAGAAACACGCACTCAAGGATTTTTTTCATGCACAACTTGCAACAATTTATAGAGATAGAGAAGACTACCGAAAAGCGAATGAAAAAGGTTATCAACCGAATTACGAAAAAGCCCGTGAAATGGGTTATAGGGTAAAAGATAAAACGTTATGTGAAAAAGTCATTAAATCAATTCCAAAGGAAGATTTGTCTTCAAGCGATGTAAATATGGAAGAGCATTCTGTCAGTAGGTGTTACGCGAAACAGCCAGACCTTCATGCGCCACAATCGAACATTTGTAGAAACATAGGAGTTTATCGAACAGGACATCGTCTTGCTTCCTAAAAAATTCATCTCTAATTATATTATGGTATTACGACAATTCCAAATGTTGCCTTTCCAATAAAATCCGTAATATCATTTTGGCAGTAATATAGTATCTTTCCACGGAGCTTTTACTCCATATTCTGGAGCAGTAACTACATAACCATATAACTTCTCTCGAATCGCTGCATCTCGTGTATCTCTACGTACCTGATTTGCTACATCTGTATTTAGTGTGTCACAGGTAGCTACTCCAATTACTCTGATTCCAGGATCATCTTTCCAGTCCTTATAATGGTTTATAGCTTCCCATGGTTTTCCCTCGCTAAACGCAAATGGTTCCTTCAGCACATAATCTCCTTTTTTCAGAAGTCCGCTTAGTCTTAACCAGCCTGGGAAGTCTGAATTTATGAATACACTTATACCCTTCTTTCTGCAATCTTGCAAGACATGATCAAGTCTTTCATAATCTACATTATAATTTGGGGAAGACTCATCAAAGAAGATACCATCCACACCCATTTCATACCATGCCTGAATCCTGTTTGTAAGCTCTTCTCGTGACTGATCATCCCTTCCTGGACTGAGTCCACGAAACCCAAGATTTACATATCCAAATGTAGTTGTCCTCCCTTTTAGATTTTGGATAATCGCTATAGTATTTTTCTTATCAGGATGTGCTTCTGTTTTATGATCTATTGGTATCTCAATTCCTGCGCCAAAAACAATACAGTCAAATCTGGAATAAAGTTTAGATGCTTTAACAATATCTCCAGCTGACCCATTAGCACAAGAAGGCCAGGCATAATAGATGGCAAAATCCTTTAGGACTTTTGTCTCAATAGTCTGCCTAGGTTCAGCAACTGGTGTTTTCGCTGGTTCAATACTATCGGATCTTGTACTTGGTTGCAAAGATCTGTCTAAAGTTTCAGTATGACTAGGTGCTTCCATTGGTGCAGTAACAGATGTCTGTTGCAAAGGATTTGAAGTTCCTCTTTTAGAATCATAATACGCTCTTAAACCTAATCCCGCTATTGCTGCTAGACCCCCAAATATAACCACTTGACCCGCACTGCTTCTCAATAATCTCATGATGCAATTGTGGCTGAGGAAACATATAAAAACTTTACCTTTTTTTAGTGGTATACTTTTTTGAAATACCTCAAATATGCCCTTCTTTATAAATCTATAAACCAATCCTTTTCTTGTATATTATAGAAGGATGCAGGAAAATGTCTCCTATCAGCGACGAATTATCTCATGCTATTGGAACTATACTTCTTAATATAATAATACTTATATATTAATTCCTATACCTAAATAAAATCTAAAAAATGGGGGTGTGAAAAATTTATAGTAATATGGTTAGGATGACTCATGCAATTTTACCAAATATCAGATACGGCATTAGGAAAATTAGTTGTGTCAGATGGCCGAAAAATCAATAAACCTGGAATTCTATCGAGAGCTATATCTTGGATGCCTTTTTATCTCCGACCAATTATTTTCTATGGACTCACATTACTGGGTGCAACTTCTTGCATACCAGATTCTACCAAAAAGATTGTAACTGATATACATCAGCCGGAAGGAATTGTAACAACTGATACAGGCCTTCCTGTTGCGATGGATTCACCTATACAAGGTCCAAAATTGATTCATGATTCTCAGGGGGTCGCAACAACATCTAATCAATCAGTTAATCTTGAGTCAAAGCTTGATCCTAATTTGCCTGCAATCGATCTTACAGTGCCACCTGCTATTAAAAATCCGCCTTTCTTTAGTCCAGAATATAAGGTTGATCCAAATGTTAACAATCTAGATCTACGTCCAGTACAAGATTATTATAAGTTTGTTGGCAATCTGGCAGCTTTTATAGGTTTAGAAAGACGAGATTTTCCTATTGGACTGTATGATGGGACACCTATGGGCTTAGAAGGTTCCTTTGGATACAATATTTCCAAGACTAATAGGGATGAAGGTAGAGTGATATTTCCCAATGTGCGGTTTCGTGCATTTGGCAATAATCCCGATTATCCTTGGGGAAACTATGGTGAATTCTGCTTTGGTGTTTTATTAGAAAAAGAGGGTTGGGGTATAGGTTTGGAAGGTGGGAATAGGCAACCATTTCGACCAGGAAGCGGTTCCGATAATGTGCAATGGTCATCCTATTTGGGTCAGGAAGCACAGGATTTTTTTAGGGCTTTTTTTACATATTATAATAACTGGAATAGTAAATCCATACCTCAATTAGGGAGTACCCATTTTTTTGAGTTACAATTTGACAGCTCTATAGATAACCTTATTTTTGATGGGAGAGCTGATTTGCACTATAAAATCTTGCTTTTAGGTGAAGACAAGACAAAAGCAGGTAAATTTTTAGGTGTTGCAGTTAGTCCGTTTCTTGGGTCTATTCTTAATGCGGATAGTAATAAGGAACCTTATAACGGGCATTTTACATTATCAGCTGGCGCAAATATTGATGTAGCGCGCTTAAATCTGTGCATTGAGATCGGGGAGAGATATTCATTCAATGATGAGCGATATGCTGGGCCAGTCTATAGGTGCATCCTTCAATTGAGGATGCCTCTGGATTGTGGCAGATATACTTCACGACCATGACTACCTTATAGAGGTGTGAACTTTTGAAAGGCTGTAATTTTGTTGAAATAAAGAATACGATAGGAGAAGAGCTTATTAAAGAACGGCTTGTTGAAGCAGCCCAGGATGACGTTCAAAAAAGACTGTTTAGAAAAGCATTATGGGGCGTAACCAAGACCGGAATTGCGACCCTAGGTCTTACTGCAGGGATTGGTGCTTTAGACTATTACTTGCATCAGCCTGGCCTTACTCATAACATAATTGAAGGGATTGCTGCTGGCTACCAATACCTGCAACAGATAGATCCTGCTACAGGCAAACCTTTGATAGCTGATATCTATAAGCCATGGCTTCTGTCTGGATCTATTTGTGCATTTACTGTTGGTTCATTGGGTTGGTGGGCTTTGAATTCCATTGCTTCTACTACATATTCAAAGAAAAATACAATTGCAGATGCTGTCCTCAGTGTTTCGCATCAATCAATACAGAGCGAATTGGATACTTATGCAAGGATAACTCATAAACCGGCTTACAGATGGGAACAGATAAGGGCAGATTATTTTGATGTTCTAGTTGAATTAGCACAGCTTAGTGAGGCAGTCCTTGTAGCAAAGGATGGTAATCTCTTGTTGAAAACAACCTATCCAAAAAAAGCCTCTAAATATGCATACATTCGTCCAACCCTTGAGCAGATAGTTGATGGTTTAAACACAAGAAAAGACTTCGAACATATGGACATTCCAAATGGTAAAATTAGAAGAGTGACCTTTCCGTTGCCTCTTGAACCTAATCAGGCGCAGATGTATTGCGAAGCATATATATTTCAAGATAAAGATAGGGAAGCAGCTAAAGGATTCCTGGGTTTTGATGTATTTTCCAAGCGAATCTCCAATACAGAATGGGTAATTGGTTCAATAGGGCCGCAAAGACCCAAGCATTATTCTTTGAATTTCAATACACGAATTAAGTCATTTCCAGATGTGGAGACTATTAAGCGAGGAATATTAAACCCCTTATATTATAGAAATCCTCCTCAAGATGCAGTTGCTCTTGCATATATAACAGAAGCAACCTATCCAGTTGCAAGAGGCGGGGTTTCTTCAGTAGTGCATCAGATGATAAGGGACCTCAAACCAGAGCATCTTAACGCTCAGAGAATTCATAATGAGGTTGTGCCGCTGATAGGATTCCCAGGTACATTTAAGACAAGGATTTCATATGACCCCACAGATAACACTCATATAAATCCTGCTATTGTTCTTTACGGGCATACAAAGAATCCCTCATTAGACATCAAAGCAGATATTATAGGTAATCAGTTATTTTCAGGAAGGCTCATAGGTGAAACAGAAGAGCGCTATAGAAGTCGAGAGCTAAAAAGGCTGATTTTTGATTTTGAAAAAGCTTTTGCAGAACACGACACCTCTCTTTTTTATGATGTTGCAGACCGCATGCAATTTTTTTCATTGGATGAGATACTCAATTCAAAAGAAACTCTTGAAGTACTCCATAATCTCTATTATCAGATACATGATGAGGAAAAGCCCGATTTTAAATATTATCAAAATGAATGGCGCGTCCTTAGGAGAGCTCCGCTGGTTGTAATCAAGAGCAAAAAAGTTGAAGCTGATGTTTACTACACATTGCTTACAGGTGTTGCTGGTGTATATGCTGCTCTTGCCAAAAGGGAATATGGAGAGAAATTTAAACAGAAGAAAAAAGTTGTCCTAACTGAACATGGGATTTTTGCAGAGGATATCCGGGTATTTCTTGCCAATACCTCAATGCACCCTTACCTCAGGCAGATGTGGGAGCGTGCTTTGGACTTTTATTCAAAGATCACATATCAAGCTGCAGATAAAATAACAACCCTTTGCACAACCAATTATAATAAACAAATTAGGGATGGAGCACCTGCCGATAAGATGGAAGTGATTCCAGTAGGTATCGGCCTTGATCCTACTCCTATAACACAAGAGTTTCCAAACTTGCAGGATCCTCGGTCATTTAGTTTTGGACTGCTTGGTAATGTACAGCCAGTCAAGCGGATTGAATTAATTATTGCTGTAGCAGAAAATCTTCAGAATCATTATGGAAAATGTGTTGATTGGAATTGTTATGTTATGGGAAGAGATGATGAGGATTCTCCGGCTTATGCCAGACAGATACATAGTGCAGTTGACCACTCTTCTGTGCTAAAGGGTATATTTCATTTTAGGCCCTATTCAGGAGATTATCGTGTAGCATACGGGCATCTTGATACAGGAATCCTGTTAAGCGCCTCTGAAGTGATGCCTGTGGCGATCATAGAATTCATGTATTGCAGCAAGATACCTATAGGGCGTGATGTAGGAGCTGTTGACGAGCTTATCAATGGCCATGATAATTATGGGCCTGCAGGCTTAGTCCTTCCTATCGATACTTTTGAAAATGAAGTTGAGAGCGCTGCAAATGCGATCCTCGCGCTTTATCTGAGAAAATACTATAAGCTTACAGGGCAGAAGAGCACAATTGATCCTCCTTTAGGATATGATATGGATTGGTTGCTTACACATGATTTTGAATCAATAGGTCTTAAACGTACTAAAGAACGCTTTAACACTACAATTGTACTTCCAAAATATGGGAAAGTATTATGTCCAGAGGTTCGAGTAGCATGAACAATCTTCTATTGCCAAAAAGATTAAAACGGCTTCGGGATACTCAAAACAGGGAGGTTGAATATGATGTCCCTCGCATGATATTTGCACATGGGACACATGAGGGGGTGCTTGAGCATCTTGTGCTTTCACTGCTTTTTCGGGGAGGAGGGAAAGCTATAGACAAACCCTACTATGTAAGGAAAATTGAGCAACCGCTTACCTACTTTTTCGCTGGCCAACTTGCAATCAACGACGTATCAAACTATCCGCTTGAAGATGCAAGTTATGCTGCGCAATACCTTGCAAGTGAACATGTACTGATTGTGCCAAGTAAATGTTCGGATAAATTAAATGAATTACAAGCCAAATTTGAAACAACCTTTATAGCGCTTAAAAACTGGAAAGCAGGCAGTGCAAGTTTGGATGATGCTATCAATTCATTGCATGAAACGATTGTACCACGTTTTGGAGTCCCACCAACGAGGTTAAGAATTCCAGAAATAATAGGTTTATTCAATTGTTATTTGAGTAAATATAATGAGTATAAAGAGCGTAATGATCCAGTCTTGACTCCTCATATGGATGAGTTACGAAGAGATATTGAAAAATCAATCCAGGATACAAAAAACAGTTCAATTGCAACCATTGTTAAACTGGCAGACGATTTTGAACATAAGCCTACTCTTAGAATTGCAAGATTGATAGATGTTTTTACACTCAATCATCTTCGACTGGATCCAAAAGCATCAAAAGAGCAATTTTATGGTCAGGTTCTTGAATCATATGATAGGCTAACTAGATCACTGGATGGAGACGCTCAGATATCGGCTTATGCTTCACTTATTGTATATGATATTTTACTTAATATAAATGCAAAAGAAACCCATTTAAGACAGCTGCAAGCATTAGCTCCAGAGCATCCAAAAGCTACCTTTATGGAGAATCTTGTAAGGGAAGAAAAAAAACAAAATCTCTGGGCTTCTACATCAAAATTATCTTTAGTCGGATTGGAACCCCACTATCATCCAGATCTATTAGCCATAATGGTAACTATGCTTACATCTTATGGCGAAGGAAGAAAACATCTTAGTCCGTTCCCGGTTGATAGGGTAGAGGATTTGGTTAAATATGCCACAAAGACCAGGCGCTATAGGACTTATTGTATGCAAAATTCAGACGGAGATAAAGTATGGTGTTTGGAGTTTAATCAGGATCCTATTGTTGATTTTAAAGGAACTTTTCATCGTGAACAGCAGGAAGGGAGTTATGTTATTTGCGTATCAGCAAATGGAAATGCGCCTTTGATTGGAACGAACATAAATGACTATCACGTAAAAAGATTTGCGATTGGAAAACCAACCATTGATACGCTTCTGGCAACAAGTGTTGATAGATATTTGCTTAGAGTTCCAGTCTTTAGGTTAGAAGGGCCATCTCCTGGTGCTAGGTGGATTACTATGGGGACAAGAGGATACTGAATTAACTTAAGAAAGTGAAAAAATGGGATTAGAATTGGCAAAACATTATGGGATTACTGAGACACTAGACTCGGCCTTATATCAGGTACATAGAGCTCCAGCAGCACTTGCTCATAAGGCATTTGGATGGTCAAAATATGGGATGGCAGAAGCACTGTCCCTCGTTGGGTACGCTGCACTCGCAGGATACATATCCAGTGCAGCATCTATTGTCATGTCCAGGGGCACAATATCAATTGATACTATTGATGAAGCAGTTATGGTAGGAAGTGCTCTGATTGTAAGCAGTATTGGAGGTCGTGAGCTTTATAAAAATATCAGGCAAGGGGAATTGGCACAAGCCCGTGCAGAGGCTTTGGATGCACAAAACCTTTCAGAAGTAGTTGCCTTTGAGGAGCAATTACAGCGGGATAGAGGTGTAAGACACCTTGGTTGGTATATGGCTTCATTGCCTATGTGGTGGGGAATTATGAAGTTATATTCATGGATGGGTAGTATTGATATGACAGATCCGTTTGTTAGAGGTATCATCGTCTGTGCGACAGTTGGTACAGCGTGCATTTACGGAGCACGTTATATCTTTTCATCAGACATAGGTTCCTATTCATTGAAAAAAACATTAAACAAATCGGGGGATAAAAATGAAAAATAAAATGACTATGTTAAAAATTGGAATGGCTTTAGTCCATTTTGTATACCTTATGTCTATTGTCAGTGCACTTAATATCAGTATCTCTCCATCTATGGAGCCAGAGTATACAACATCTACAATACCTTTGAATGTTGTAATAAGTGAGAGCTATCGCAACTGGGGGTATTCAATAAATAATAACCATAATGTGACAGTCTGCAGCTACAGCAGCTCAAAAACTGTAGACGTTAGCTATAATAATGGAACCTTAGGAGATAGCTTCCTTCTCGATGGTGATAATGACATCAAGATTGAATTTGGATCATCAATTGTCCCTCAAATCCCGCATCAAGGCGTAAAAATATGCTTTTACCTATATGATAATGATCCATCACAAGAAAACAGTTTTTTATTTCGGGTAAACAACGGAACTAGCTACGGCATTCCGGATGATCAATCAATCCCTGCATATCAATGGACTTGGGTATGCAGAGATCTAAATCCCTCAGATTTCTCAAATAATTATACCATAACAGCATGGTATGAAAACCGCTATACTGGTGGAGGGCTTTCTATAGCTAATAGTAGAGCGACCACGGGTTCATCCTCTTATTTTGATTCAAGCAGCAATAATCTTCCTGGAGGTAATATAACTTGGATCAAACTTGCAGGTGACAGTGATTGGATGGTAAATCTTTCAATAATTACAAAACCACAAGAATGCCCTCTGGTAAGTTCTACGAATCTTGAAGCAATATTAGGTTACAATACAGTTAATGTCTGGGCCAATAGCTCAAATGGGACTGCTCATTCCTCACAAACATTTTGGGTAGTTAACCTTACTAATATTTCTTTATTGCCAAGGACAGTTTTATATGGTCATAACGTTAACATCTCTGCAAAAGTTATTGCTGATACAATCCTTTCTGTAACAGCCTCTGTTACAATGCCAAACGGGTCAGTTAACGCTATTACAATGCTTGATGATGGATTTCATAATGATGGCGGGGCAGGAGACAAAATCTATGGCATCATCTATAATGCCACTCTTCCTGGATCTTATACAATTCTAATCCAAGCTGTAACACCTTTTCATACTTTTAATTTCTCTGGCGCATTCTCAGCTATAAGCTCAAATTTTGGCATAATTAGTCCTATAGATGGCGCAACTCTAAGCAAATCACCAATAACCTTTTCAGTAATCCTTCCGACAAATGTAACCGAATGGGGTATTTCTATTGATAATGGACCCAATACAACCATCTGTAGCTATTCACTTCCTGTGCAAGATGTAGACATTAATTTTACAAATGGTAACGAATCAGGTGCTTGGAACCTAAATGGCAATAATGAAGCGCGGATAGTATTTAAGAAAAGCGATCTTCCACCAGGGAAGCATAAAAACGTAACCTTCTGTTTTTATCTCTATGATAATGATTGGGCCCAGGAGGAGAATTTTCTTTTTCAGGTTAATGGTAGGGGTATCTATAGCATCCCTGATAATGCATCTATAGTAGCAGGAGAATATCACTGGGTGTGCAAGGCTATAAATAGTTCAGATTTTAGCGATAGCTATGTTGTGGATTTTTGGTATTCTAATCGGTCAACTTCTGGAGGCGTCTTTATTGCAAATGATAATAGCACTCCTGGTACATCTTCATTATATGATAATTCACCGACAAATCTACCAATGGCAGACGGGGCATCTATGAACTGGGTAACTTATTTTGATAGCACTGATTGGATGGTACAAGCCATCGTTACAGCTGATGAGTATTTTTGTCCTGAGACATATACAACTATGATGCAAATTAATCCCGGATTCCATAATGTTACAACCTATATAGAAAAGGGGACAGAGACATTTTCACAATCAGTCAAATTTGAACTTATAGATGTCCAGGACATCACTATTTATCCAAGGAGCGTGAAACCTGGTAATACAATCAATATTCAAGCGCATGTTTTTGCCTCAAATATTACCAAAGTTGAGACCATCATACAACCACAGATAGGCCTTCCAATAACCATACCTATGTATGATGACGGATTGCATAATGATTGGGCTCCGTTGGATAAAGTATATGGTATTAATTACACGCCTTTATTTGCTAATCCTTATAATGTTACTATTAAGTTAACAACAGGCGATAATTCAACAGTTCAAAAAACAGATTATTTTGTAGCGAGCAATACAAGAGTTGCCATAGTCCACTCGAGCACTACTCTTAATTCTGCTATCCCAGCTGGCAGCATTAGTGAGATGGAATATATGGGATGGATAACATCATTACAGCATTTATTTGCAATGGCAGGAGTTCCATTTGAAGTTATCAATGAAGATAATCTAAAAGACTTAAACCTAATTAGGCAGTATGATGCGATTGCATTGCCTTCATTTAGGAATGTTCGTTCCACTGACCGCAATCAGATTATAGCTAACCTAGAAACAGCGGTCAAGGATTACGGTATTGATATCCTGGCTTTTGGTGAACTCATGAGCTATGATGAAAATAATACTTTATATTTTGATGCTAATGTGCCATTTCAGAAAATTCTTAATATAGAAGAAACAGGTATTTACGGTGGTAATACGACAACTTCAGTGATTGTTAATGACAATACTCATCCTTCAGCTTGGAGATTTAAACAAGGAGAAGAATTGATCTCTTATTTCGATGACTTTTATGTAGAATTTAAAGTATATGATACTAATGAGCAGTATGCATATCCATATCTGGTCATAGATCAAAGCATCAACAGTACGATCACCAATGTCATTGCTTCTACAAATAAGAAAGGAAGAGCATTTTATTGTGAAAATCCAGATTATCTTATTGACACTGCAATGGGTAGAGATGCGATACTTTGGCTTCTTTATGGCTATAATCCGCACATTGGTGTCAAGATGACTGACAAGACGGCGATATTTACAGCTCGGGTAGATGCTGATGTCTCATATGATACGCCTCAAACATCGCTTGCCATGCAAAACTATCTTCTTATTTTGGGGAGAAACAATATGTCTGCAGGCTGGTATATAGTTACAAGACACTCGGGAAGTGCTCAGGTTCAATGGGAGCAACTAAAAGACGATTACTGGAATCTTTTAAATGCAGGGCATGAGATAGGTTCCCATTCCTTAACACATCCAAACGATATGAATCTGCTCTCTGATGATGCGGCCTTTAATGAGATGTATTCTTCCAAGATGGAGATTGATCGGGAGCTTGGTATTGATATTAAGGGACTTGCAAATCCAGGTGAGAGCCCAAATCAGACAAGATTATGGCACATCGCTGAAAAAGCAGGATACCAATATTACAGTCCGCTTGATGATGGGCTAAAAAAAGGGCTAGGTTTTGTTGATGACAAAGTAAAAGTAGTCAGCATACAGCAAAATATGATGGCTGATTATGATCTTCTTGTTGATCAAAATAAGACTATCCCAGAGACTATCCAGGCATGGAAAGACCAATATGATAATTACTATAGGCAGGGAGATGGTATTGTTGTTTTTGCTATCTGGCATGATTACTACCTAGATGAAATTCCTGAACTTTTTGGCAGTCTTGCTGATTATGTTAAAGCTACAGATTCTCAAAGTCTAACCCCTGGTCAGATAGTAGATAGTTTTGTCCAATGGCGAAAACAGGATCTTATCATAAATCAGTCAGGAACCAGTTTCTTTATCACCAGGACAACTCCTGATGCAAAGTACGGTCAGATTACCTTACCTCCTGGAAGCAGGATATTACGGATCAATGGAGGAACATACAGAAACACAACCGATAATAAAAGCATCTCGTTTACTTTTGATTCTGATACACTTGAAATAGTGCTTGATAACTTTTTATTCCTTGAGCCTATCTCTAACCAAACTTTATATGAGAACCAAACACTTGAAATAACCCTTTCTGCAGTATACTTTGGTACAGGAAGCCTAACATACGGGACAGATGCTAAGTTTGGCAGTTTTAATATAACTACAGGCAAGTTTTTATGGACCCCTAGCTTAAACGATTCAGGAAATTATATAGTCAAATTTAATGTGACTGATGGTATAATCTCATATGAACGAATGGTGTTGATTACAGTACTTAATGCATCCTTACTTACAGATGGCTGGGTCAGATTAGCTAGGATTGGGGGTACTGCTATATACTCTGAAATGTCTGACACTGAATTAAAAGCAATCTTAGATGAGCGTGTTTCTCAACAAGTCTCTGTGGTAGAATTTGATTCTAAATTATCAGACTACCTTACTGATGAGGAATTTGATAGGGAAGTCGCATTCCTTAATCATTCTGCCCAACTTGCACATGAAAGAGGGTTACGTGCTGTTATCTATTACCCTAGCCTAGAAGTTAATACTCCTGATGGTGAATACATCAACAAAACTATGTTTAAAGATCACCCGGATTGGCTCCAGTATGATATCAATGGAACTCCAAACGTATTCTATGGGTCTCTGGTATATTGGATTGACCCGGGTATGGAGAGTGCCTGGATGTCTCCTAATGGTCCATATCGAGACTATTACATAAATCGTATCCGTAAATTAGCAGCAACATCCCTCGATGGAATATGGGTGGATGTTCCAATCTATGCAGACATAATAAACACATGGAATGGAGCAGAATCCTATGCCGCAGGTGCTTTCCGTAATTGGTCAATTTCAAAAGGATTAGGTCTCCCTAGTGGATTGTCCTTGCCAACTACAGAGGATTTTAATAACCTAGCTTTCAGAGCATGGATTAGTTGGCGACACGAGAATCTGGCCGATTATATTGATGCTGTTCGGCAGGCTGCTCAGGCTGTGAATCCAAAAATTCAAATTGTCGTAGAGGATTATACTATCGATCATATGAATGCGCTTACCGCGGGCCTTGACGGGATGTATCGCCGCAGCACAAATAATTTTATGAGGGTATGGGAAGTTGATTCCATCTCAAATAGGCTTGCAATGCAGTGGTCCACCACTGAGGACTTCGATAATTTAATAGCAATGTTTAAGTGGTCAAGAGGGGCTGAGCGAGAGACTCCTTCTTGGGTCTTTTCATACGGCAATGAACAATTGGATGCTGGCCTTGCTTTGGGAGCAGCAGTGGCAACAGGTAATTCGCCTTTTGAGACCAAAGTGCCTAATATGACTGATTCTGTGGGTGCAGACTTTAGGTCTCGTTGGTTTGGATTTATTTACGCTAACGAAGATGCATTGCTCAATACCTCACGCTCTGCCAAAGTGGGTATATGGTATAGTTCTGCGACACGTGATTATCAGGATTATACTGTCGGCGGCTCCGTGGGTATGTACGCCAACACTGACCCACCAACTCCAGATCCAGACTGGTGGTCAAATGCTTCAGAAGATAGTGTTATAAATAAACCTCACCTAGGAGGATGGCGTGGTGCTGCACATGGCCTGACACAATTGCATATTCCCTATAAAGTAATCGGCGATCCTGGAGATCCAAGGAATGAACTAAAAGGGGTATCATTAGTATGGTTGCCAAGCGTTGCTGCTATCTCAAATGAGTCTGCTGCAATTCTTAAGAACTTTACTGCCAGTGGAGGTATAGTTTTGGCTACTGGTACTGAACCTGGCACGCTAGATGAATTAGGCAACACTCGTAGTTCTAGTATCCTTGCGGATCTTTTTGGATTCACAGGTAGCCCTTCAGGACCTGTTAACAAAAGCTATGGAAACGGAACAGCCTTTTATCGTCCAGACGTGACTGGAACTGATTTGTTTGGCATAGTAGGAAATGCAACTAAAGCTAATCAGTCACTAACCATTATTGAGCAAATCATACGTAGTAAGGTCCCAGACACTGTTCGGGTTAATACAACAGCTGGTGTCCATATAGAAGTAAGCGAGCTTAAGAATAAAGCTTACTTATATGTATTAAATTATCAAGGACTCAAGCTCCCAGCTGTATCAGACCCAAAGAGTCTGCATATCCAGTATAGCCTTCCAAAAGGTTATAAGGTAAAATCAGCCTCTATAACAACGCCAGACATCAATGGACAGTCTGGTGCGATAAATTTAATCAAAGAGGCAGACCCCTTCTATGGCTTCAATGTAGTTGTAGATCAGTTTGCCCTAATTACACTTGAGCTAGAACAAGAATCTGCAAAGGTTATTCCATTAAATAAAGGCTGGAATCTCATCTCCATACCTTTGAGATTACAAAACAATTCAGTTACAGCAGTATTTAAGGGGATAAACTATAGCAGCATCATCGGATATGGCTACAATTGGACAGTCCCGTCAGAAATTGACTACACGAAGGGTTACTGGATAAATTCGATAAAAAATCAGAACATAACACTCAATGGAACTATACCTGTAAATACATTGATTTCGCTTAATCCAGGATGGAATCTTATCGGCTATCCTACTTTGAATGAGTCTGAAGGGGATATAGTGTTCAAAGACATCAATAATTCACTAATCTCGGTTTTCAGTTATAGAAACGGAACGTGGTTTAGCTACTCATCAAGAAACGATATGCTAATAAAACCTGGCTATGGTTATTGGGTCAATGTTGACAAGAGTGTAAGTCTAGTTATTCCATAATAATTAATCTTTGCGAGGGAAATAGAAGGATTATTTTATAGTAGAATTAAGTATGTTGGATTAAATACAGTATAATTGTAAGAACATGAGGGTTAGAATTAACGAAGAAATATTTGAAAGACCTCATGGAAAAAAACTTCTTAAACTTATAAAAGCTGGATGTAAGCTAAGCATAATCTCCGAAGTTGGGGGTTTTTATTCCATATCTAAATCTGCATCATTTCTAAAAAATTCTGATTTGTACGAAATCTGGAAAGAAGCTAGCAGAAAAAGAAAACGTAATAAAACAGCAGATAGATTAGTATATAGCGGTCTTACACTGCAGCAAATTGCAGAGCTTAGTGGCTGGCCTGACCGAAGATTTGTTGATGAATACTATAGGAAAACTGGTCAGTTGGAAACATGGCGAGAATATCAACCAGGTTTCCTTAATCATGTCTCTTCCTGCATCCAATCGGTTGAAGATAATCTTAGAAATACATTAGCAGAAATCTTGCAGCTGGCACAGGCAAATGCATATAGGGGGGCATCTCTTGCGCAAAGAACAACATTTGAATATTTTCAGTTATGTCCTAGGTCTCGTATTAATTGGACTGCCCTTGAAACAACATTAGAAAGGTACTTCAGCGCGAGAGATGAAGGGAAAAGGTATTCTTTTAAAACCCTTGTCTATGGTTTGGAAATTAATATAAGGACCGTTTACAGGGTAATCAGGGAACTGAATCTTAGCCCACTTACAGAGCCCCATAGGCAGTATCTTCCAGAAGAAAAAGAGGCCGCAAAAAGGGCATTTTGTCTTAACATGTCTATTAGAGATATCTCTTATTTTCTTCCAACTTTGCCCTACAACTACCTACTATTTTTATGGTCAAAGATTGGAAACCGTCCTAAAATAGACACAAGCTTTTTAGGTGAGATCCGAAACTACAGAACAGCCAGTAAATTGTATGAGATGTATGACAACGGCCAAGTAGAACAGATAACTGATCAACTAACCAGAACAAAAATGAAAGAAGCTTTGGAAAAGAGGTACTTCTTAGAACCAATCATAATGCATGCGCTTAGAATAATATACTTGAATCCCAAAATAAATAAACCTTATTTGATAACTCCATAATTTTAATGTGCTTTGACAAATCCGAATAATTAAATACTTTTTAAGATTTTGTGTTAATATGAGTGATTGTTCAATTTCATAATTAGGTTACACTTCTAATATTTAGCTAAATTTCTGCTTCTCGGTGATATTATGGAAACATTAACCGAGAAGAAAAGAAAATGGATAATAGGGCAATTTAGATCTGGTAG
>Ga0315282_10006444_pt1 | contig 19656 bp, 27 predicted proteins | sample YL17G07_20_MG_FD_203693 | JGI IMG/M metagenome (GOLD analysis project Ga0315282, IMG submission 203693) | Sediment microbial communities from Yellowstone Lake, YNP, Wyoming, USA - YL17G07_20 | ecosystem: Environmental > Aquatic > Freshwater > Lake > Sediment | place: USA: Wyoming | collected... | reverse complement strand
AAATTAGAAAATTGCTTTTCAGCAATATCATAAAATCCATCCTTAAAGGCCCCCGTCCCAACCCATATCAATTGTTCATCTTCACTAATATTTTTAGAATGGCTTTCTTGAACAAAAAAGAAACCCGAGATAAGAAAGGGAAGAAATAAATAAAATATTATTTTAACTTTCATTTTCGGTTGCTTTTTTCCCTGTTTTAATCGAAAACAATTCTTCAGGTGTATTCACATTAATAAATGACTCTCTCAAGGGATCTAAAAAACCAAAATCTTCTTCTTTGACGATCTTAACTTTAACCAGGCTATAGAAATCAATAATTTTATATTTTCCCTTTTCAATTGTTTTTTTTATTGGATCTAAACAATTTTTAGAATAGATCGCATGTAAAGGCTGTAAACCATCTTTTGTATGAGGGACAATCACATCGTACTCATCTATATTTTTAATCAAATATTGAACCAACGATTTATTGATAAAGGGCATATCGCAGGCAACACAGAAAGAATAATGAAAATTTGAGAAGAACATTCCTGTATACAAACCTCCTAATGCGCCTTTATTGGGGAGAAGATCAGTATAAATTTTCGAATCAAAATTTAAAAATAATTCTTTCTGGTTCGTTACGATAATGATTTCTTGAAATAACTCTTTAAATAAATTGTAAATTCGATAGATAATAGGGACCCCATCAATTTCAATAAAAGCTTTATTTTCTCCCATCCGAACGCTTTTACCACCGGAAAGAATAATCCCTGTAATTTTGTTATTCGTCTCCAATATAATGTCTGATAAGATATATTATGTTAACTTTGGCGGTCATCCTCCGTGGAGGGAAAACGCCAAGCCCAGGGAACATACGGTACCCACTCCGTTGACCCTGGGGTCCTTCTTTTATCGGGCCATGGTCTTAGGAGTGAGATATGCACCTAATATCGTATGGTCCCAAAATAGGTTTGAAGTCATTTTACCAGAAACGGTCGGCTTTAACAAGAGTTGATACCCTTCCCCATATCTTCCGGAAGCTGCGGATACATCGTAACCTGACAAAAAGAGCATTAGCTGACAAGTTTTGCATATCTGAGGAGTACGTTTCTGCGATCGAGAGCGGTTCAAAATTCCCTTCCCTAAATTTCTGCCTTAAATGTGCCAAAGCGTTCGACGCTAATCCCGTGTGGGTTAAGACCAAATGGGCCAAAGAAGCGATTGAACGGTTTACTAATAGGCTCAAGAAACGCTTGGGCTTAGATGATTGAGGAGGTGTGCCATGGTCTCAAAACAAGAAGCGGTACTATATACCCTATTTGCTGTCGCAAAAAGTCACGGAAAGCCATATTGCTACCCATCACAGGCGCACATTTGTAAGCTGGTAGAGAAGTTCTATAAGCTTTCGATGTCCAGGAGGAACCTTAACCGGATACTTGGCATGCTTGTTGATAAAAAAGTAATTGTAAGGGTCAGGCGCCATCGGATGTTGAAAGACGGTGGAATTCGTTTTTGCTCAACCCTTTATAAGTTCAAAGGCAAAGCGTTTAACTACCTGGTTGCACTTGGTAAAAGGGTCCAGGGACTCTTTTCCTTCTTCCGTGTGCCAAAATGGGCACAATATAGAACACCTAAGAGCTTAGGGTTTGGTAGTTCATTGGGTGTAGGTGGTGATTCAAGGTTGTTGGAAAAGGAAAAAGGTGGGGCTTCGCCCTTAAAAGCATTCTTAACCCGCTCCGCGGGTCTCCTTTAAGGAGAAAGACTGGTTGGTTTATGGTAGGTCCGGATTATTATAACAGTGATGAATGGCACTTAATCAGGAGTAGTGTTTTAAGAAATTGGGATGGATTTTGTTCGATGTGTGGTGAAAAGGTAGACCATCCGATCATTCACCATGTTATACCCATTGAAGCCGGAGACAAGCTGAACCTGGCATTTAACCAAGTTAAGATTCGACAAGAGCTGGGTTGTGATGAAGAAACCGAATATCTTGTTTTATGTAAGGAATGTCATCATTTAATAACCGATGGGCTAAAGGACCCAAGAAATAGACTTTATAAAAGAGTTTGCGATGAGTGTGGCAAGCTCATCTTAATAGGGTTTGACGGCGATCAGCGCGTTGCCTATGAATTAGATGGGGCGAGGTTACATTATAATTGAGTACGTGAGGGGGCTTTAAATGAGATGGGTTTTTCTTGTTAACGTCGGCCGTTTGATTCTTAAAGCTCGAGAGCTCGGGATCCCATTCATTATTTTTACTTTCCATCGCTCTCCCGAAGAGCAGCTCGTTGAATTTAATGCAGGGAGATCCCGGACAAAAGATGGTCTTCACATTAAATGGTTGGCGATTGATGGGGCCCTTTGGGATGACATGAATAAAGACGGTACGGTTAATAAAGACGAGATCCGCTGGTCCTTTGATCTACGCTATACGACGCTGGGTCAATATTGGGAATCCCTGGGTGGCGTGTGGGGTGGCCGCTGGAAGGATCCTTGCGATCCGTACCATTTTGAGTGGTCGGATCAGATGCAGCCTTAAAGTTAAGGGAGGTGACAGCGTGAAGAATACGCTCAAGGTTCCGGTTAGGCCGCTCAATCCGGGAGAGGCACACACGCTTAAGGCCCGGGCGTACGATCTCTCCGAGCTCGCCGCCAAGCAAGCCCTTTATGGAATCATTCAAATTCTTTCGGTCAAGCCGAATGTGTCGAGACGGATATTTGAAGACGTTATCGACGATGCGGAGAAATATAACAATGTCAAAAAAGGAGGTGATATTTCATGACGGATCAAACCCACTTGGTGCCCGATGGCTTCCATAAGGTTTATGATCCTAAGTAGGGTTTTTGTTGGAAGGAGGTGATGTAGGATGAACGTTTTTTGGGGTAATGTTTTAACATGGGTGATGCAGATCTTCGCTGGTATCATTGGTCAGGTAACTCCCACAATCAAAGCCGAGCTCAACGCCTTCTTGACCAACCTCTATAAGAAGGCGTTGGCAACGCCGAACGTGTGGGACGATTTCTTCGTGGGGATGCTGTTGGACATCCTGGCGATTCCGCGGCCCCCTCCTGAATGATTTCTTAAATAGGTAGAGGTAAGGGGGTGAAAGCCCCCTACCCTCATCCTTGAATCTCGTTGAAATCGCAAAACCGGAAGTGCTGCACGTCGCATCGGGGGCAGCAGATCGGCGTGTCAACGGTGTGTTGAAATATCAGGCCGCACTCAAGACACTCAATCCAGAATAACATTTGAATCACCTCCTTCCAGGAGTGAAGCTAATCGCTTCAAGTGAAACACGTTTCAACCGTAGGTGTATTAAAATCAAACGTGTATTTATAAACACAACACTCAGTTTGATCACACCTCCAAACAATCAAACCCGCCCTACTCATCCAGCAGCAACCTAAACATTCAAACTTCAAACTCATCTCAAAAAACCTCCTCAAAGAAAAACATTAAATCTAATCTCCCTTTCTTACCGGAGGGTGGAAAGGGAGATTAGATTGACCGATGCTCTGCAACCCTTAAGACGGCCTAAAATGAAGCACGGCTTCAAAGGGCATGACAGCTTAAGGGTAGAGTTTTAGGGTCGGTGCTTTGACCGAACTCTTGAACTCGTTCAAACGTTTTTCAATTCAATGGTGGCTGGGCTAAGGGTTGGAGTGGTAGGCGACGACCAGACGACATTGATTTGAGGTTTGAACCCTGGGCTGGCGTGACCTTTGTCTTGTGCCACCCTATGATTTGATGGCCGTCCGGTTTTGTGGTATGGTGTTTTCGGAGGTGTTTTAAATGAGCGAAGCGTTGGAGTATTTAGACATTGAAAAAGTGGATCCTCCCATTGATGCAGCTCGAGATCTCATAGATCCTGAAAAGGTCAGGGAGCTCGCTGAGTCGATTAGGTCTCAGGGGCTTTTACAGCCCATTCTGGTCCGGCCTTTAAATGGAAGATATGAAGTGGTGGCCGGACACCGGCGCTATCTTGCGCACAGGCTCATTGGTGAGGTTAAGATCAAATCTCTCGTTAGAGAGATGACGGATGAAGAGGTAGAGGTCATCCGTGCGATCGAGAATGACCAGCGTGAAGATCTTAACCCCATTGAGAAAGCTAAGGGGTATAAGAGGCTGAGGGATAAGTTTGGAATGAGTCAAGAGCAGATAGCTCAAAAGATGGGCCGGAGTCGTGAGACCGTAATTCGATTTCTGAAGCTCCTAAAAATTCCGGAAGAGTTTCAAAAAGCGGTTGCTCGAGGAAAATTGAGCATAGGGGTCGCCTTGTGTCTCGATGCGATTGATGATGAGAGCTTTAAGAAATATTATTTTACTGCTGCGGTTGAGAACGGTGTCACCCTTGAGGTTGCCCAGGCCTGGGTTAGTGAATATTTAAAAACTAGGTCTGGTGGTGTTGAAGGTTTGGGTGGGGGTGGTCCAGGTGGAGCTCCAATTCAAGAGCCTCTTCCGATATATCAGACGTGCATTTGCTGTGTGGGTCCGGTTGAAGTGAGTAAAGTTCATTATGTTCCAGTGTGCCCTGAGTGTGAGTCTCAGGTCAGGGGTGCGCTCAAACCAAAATAATTTTAGCTGAAGGAGGTAAGGACCATGGTGATGGATGTAAAACAGGTTGAGCTGAATCGAATTGTTGACACGATTAAAATCAGGGGGTATGGGGTTACCTCAAGCTCCATTAAGGACGATCAAATAGTGATCGAGGCTCAGAAGATCATCCCTCCTGAATTACAGGCAACCAGGGATACTGAATCCACCTGGATTACGAATTTTCTAAAATCTTTTGGGTGGCAAGTTCAGAGCACTTCTTATCCTGAGGGAAAAATCAATATCACCTTTTCTAAAACGGTGGTGGCAGCTGGGCCCTAAGAAATTGTTTTTGTTTTAAACCCCGACGGTGCGCCCGTTCGTCCCCCAAACCGGCTCGGCTATTAAGCCTTTATTAAAGAACAGTACGGCACCGTCGGGAAAAGCATTGACCATCGTTTAACACTAAAGGGCAATCTCACACGCTCCGTGTGTCGTCGCCCTTTTTCCGTTTCTACGATCGGTCTGGGCGGAGTACCGATTTTAAGTTTGTTAGAATGAGGCTGTTCCTTCCCAGCCCGGGGGCCAAAATTCTTCAAATCCGGGTCCTGGGGTTGCGGGGTATGATGTAGTGTACGGGATCTCGAGCATTTTGAATTTTTCTTCGATCTCGAGGATCCCCGGGGTTTTACCATACTGGTCTGAATATTCGCGGATCCAGTTAATGAAGCGTTCTCCTGTTTCCTTGTTCACAGGCTTCGTTGGTAGCAAGGGTCCCTTTATCATTCTCCAGAAGACCTTCATTTCGTCGGTGTCGTCGACGTGGTATCTTGCCTCCGGATCCATCGCCAAGATGGTCTGAGGGATTAAAGAATCCATTGCGTATGCTGCCAACAAGCCATAAGAGTCGTTATAGTGTCTTGAACAGTAGGCGTGAAAGTTTGCGTTGCATGGATCTGTCGTGGCCTCTATATAGTCACCCACTGAAATAAATTTCTTTCCGTTATAGGGCCATCCGATTCCATCACCCACTCTTAGACCTGCGTCTTCGATCGCTGCGATCGTGTTTGGATCCTTTGGCTCCGGAGCGGGGATCATCATATCCGCTGGATTGATTACCAGGTCCGTGAGGTCTTCATCTTTGAAGGTACCGGCTAAGACCATTGATGAACAGTAAGCCGTCATATATGACCAAAAGTGCGTGAGCTCGGAGAATACTTCTCCATGTGAGTTTATTGCTGCGGCTGCCTTTAAGCCTCTTGCTCCCATCATTTGAAGGTTCTCTACTGGCGGAGGATCAAAAGACCACCTGACCGGCTCACCGTTTAAATAACGGTATGCTCCAAAGATTGAATCGGTGATAGCTCCCATGACTCCACCTAAACATAAACCTGCTCCCGTGAACTGATCTAAGACCTGGGCGACCTGGATGAGATCCGATAAACCCGCTTTGTAGTTTTTTATCTTCCGCGCGTTTTCTATTCTTGCGGCCTTGGAGAAAGGGTTACGTTTTTTTAATACACAGAGCTCTCTTTTAGATTTCATTCCGGTCAAAGGGGCTCTGCCGATCGCATTTGCTATATTTAAAAGATCATAGCCTACGCCGATCCATCCAATTACGGGGATGAGCTTGCCGAATGCCTTTGGTGCCACTCTTCCCAACATTGAAAGTAAAGGGTAGACGATTGACATGGTGTCCTGGACGTTGTCGATCCAGGTCATTACGCTGCTGTATGTTCTCGCCCACTCAGGGGCGGGGGACTCGAGGACACGGGTTAGGGCCTCTTTTTTTTCGGCTTTGATTTCCTGAGGTGTTTTGAATTCAGTTGGTGTCATGTGGACCACGTCATCCCATTGGGGAATCCGGACCGTGTATCCGTACTGATTTGTATAATCGGTTTTGAGGTCCTCAAAGTCCTTCTTTGCGAACTTGGGGAAGATCTCCCCTGGGACGTCTCGGTTTCCTATGCCTACCTTTTGCCATGCCGCTGAGTGTAGAGCTCCAAAAGTTAGGGCCATTGTGGTTTATTTTATTACCTCCTCCCCAACGTAGAGGACCAGGTAGTATCCATTGTTTGGTCCAACGTGAATGATGTTGAAAATTATTCGGAGATTGATGACTCTATCTAAACCCTTAGGCTTTTGGTAACTGGGCTGTGGTAATTGCATTTCAGACGTGGGGATCCCCGGCCAATCCTTTGGCAACTGAGGAGTTTCGACTTTGTACTGCGGTTCGCTCACCTTCGGGTATTTTATCTTGATGCAACTGAGGTACCTTAGCTTTCTTGCGTCCAGGACATATTTTTGTCTCAGCCATTCGATGATGTCATTCTTCTTCTTGAAGAACGCCATGTCGGTGATCGCCTTGTCAATCTCTTGATAGAGAGAAGCGGGTACACCGGTCATGAAAGCCTCTCTCTTCTCTTTGTCCATTCGTTCGGGGTAAAGGTAGTTGATGAGATTGCCTTTTCCAAACTGGTCCTCGAGGGAAGTCCATTCCTTCGCTTCATCCTTGGAGATATATTCTTCTTGTGACTCGCCCTTGGTTAACATTTCAAGAAGCTGCTCTGCTGATATTGGTTTATCAGTGAAGCGAAGGATGATCGGGTCATTGGCCATTGGGAAAGAATCTGATGTCATCAGATCGTGGGCGTAAACGATCTTTTTATTTGTCCGGTTCCAGTAATTTGGGTAGGATCCCAAATAGTAGCAAGTGAAGTGAGCAAGGTCCTGTGCGTCCATGGCCCATCCCCAGGGGTATCTTTTTGGTATGAAGATTGACCAGACCTCAATGAAGTATCTTGAGACGTTTCCCTTGATGTAGTCAAAGTGGTGAAGCCTGTGATTTGCTATTTGTGCACATTTGCCGATCCACTTTAGACGTTTCTCAAACTGCTTATCCTTGTAGGTTGCGGACCAGGCGATCAATCCCCAGACATTCCTATAAAAACTATAGGCATTGTAATCATAAGCACAGGGCACCGCCCTGAGCGCCTCAATGCCTTCTCAGCTGACTTCAAACAGCGAGTCGTAAAAGCACTCCATCGTATTCCAATGCCCTTCTCAGATCTTCATCAATAGATCTGCACACAAGTACTGCCTTTGTTGGTTTGATGATCTTAGGGTCCTCAAACCATAGGTTCCAGTAAACGCGAAGCTGTCCGGAAGCTCTTAAGCCTGGTCTGTCTGCCACTTCAATAATCCAGATCTCGTCCTTAAGCTCTCCCAGGGCGTCCATTCGCTTAGCTGTGTTTTGCCAAAACATCAGCCTCATCTTTTCGTCGCCGAACTCGGGACCAGGCATGACGCCTCCGATGCGGACGTCATAATAAATTTTCTCAAAGAGGTTTGGATTGCGATCGAGAAATAGCTCCCACACGGGGACGTCCGCAGGGAGCATGTGAGGATATTTACCTCTCCATGACTGTAAAAAGGATGGTCCTAACTCCGTTGGCATAAATCCTCCCTCTAAGTGTTGTTAGGATGAGCTGTGGCTTGCGATCGCACGGGGGTTAAAGGTCTGATACGGGGGTTTTGAGGTTTTTGAACTATACTTTTTGATTTCCCCAGGGGATCCGGATCCCGGACGCCTGGCTGCCGAGGCCTCTGAATCGAAATCTATAGTTTTGAAAGCCTGGTTTTCAGGCTTAGCCTCCGTGCGGGATAGTGCCATGACTGGTCAAGGTGTCGTGTGAGTCCTTAAGGTTATTATGTTCTACCTCAAGTTTTGTGATGCGGTGCTCGTTTCGGATTAGAAAACTTATGACCACGCCCACTGTTATTATTCCGCGGATGATTAAGTAACCCAATTCCATGGTCATTTGTCCTGTGAGAATTGGATCCTTGAAAATTTGAAGGCTGCTCCTTCCATTGCTATGGGGGTGTACATCAACATATCGAGCAGCCTTTCTGCGCTTGATGTACCCGTTGGTAGATGCGTGGTGATGCTTCCGATGAAGACTCCATCGGCATAGACATAGACTCCATTTCCAGGGTAGAAAATGAACTCGTAAAGATGCTCGTAAATATCACCAGGGGTTAGGCCGGTGAATAGAACAAGGTCTGTGAGATCAAACCCGTCTCCGCACCTGGCTATGATTTCTGTGGGGGTGAAGACTAAACCAAAACCCGTCGCGCTTCCGTATACGTCGCCGGTAGTGAAATAAAATTCTCCCGCTGGGATGTTTCCAATCTGGGAGTTTAGCCTAAAGCGCATCTGACGCCTTTTCTCCCATGTGTAATCGTATAGGGGGTAAAGGTCTATTTTCTGAAAGACGACGGAATCATCTATGTCCGGTCCTACGGTCGCGGTCCATGCTCCAGTAACAAAATCTAAGGTTGCTCCTCCGACTAAGAGTTTATAGAATCCGTCAATGGATTCCAGCTGCATATCTGATCCGGCATAAGGAGCATCCAGAACCGAAAAGGTTTGGATGTGTGAGCTGAGGTTAGGCATCTCAATACCATCCTATCGCTTGATAACGGGCAACAAGGCCGGCGGTCTTGTTCTTGACATTAAACTGTAGAGTCGTACAGTCGAATGAGTAAAACGAATCCTTCCAGACTTCGATCTCGTCGTCCCACGTGACGCCGTCCCTGGTCCTCTTGAAGATCGCACTCTGGTCGAAAACGAAGAGATCTACTCTGCCCATAGCTGCCTTAAATGCGATCGCTGCTCCGTAGGCGTCGGGTGCGTTTCCGGTCTTTGTTTCATTTCGTGTGTATCCTCCACCTAAACCCGCAACGTAAAGGGAACCGTCCTCATTGCAGCGGATTGGCACAGGGCCGAATGGACCTTGTCCTAAAGTCCGCGCAAAAACCCTTTGGATGATATTTGAGATATACATCCAGGGGACGTATTTTGGGTCAAGGTCGGTTATCTCAAAGAGGTTTTCAGATTGAAGTCTCTGAAAAATCTGTTTCGGGGTATAGCCTACAGGCTCATAGGTGACAATGGGCCGCAAGGCTTTTTTCTTTGTGGTAGGCTTTGACATGTGAAGTCTCCCTGAAGGTAGAGTAGAGCCTTATTTTATCAGCTCATAATTGTAAGTACCCCACACCTCCGCCATTGTTGCTCCGCATTTAATTGCTGCCTTAAAACCCTCACCCACGGGGATGTCAAGGCCAACTTCGATTTCATTAATCCTTGCGCCTGGCTTTGCATGGTTGGTACTTAAAGCATCCAATTCGTAATCTATGAGCCGGTCAGGGATGTCGAAAACAATCGCTCTTTCGTGGTATCCCTGGACACGGTTATCATGCATGGCGCCGAGGATCACCGATACAGAAAGGAGTTTTTTTTTCTCCGTCTCTGTGGACTTTATGGGGTCTGCATAGGCGATTTCAGAGACTACCCCTAAGATATAAAAATATTGTCTTAAGATCATTTTAAACCTCCCTTCTTATTTGTTTTTTACTTGGCGACCCTTCTCACCTTTTCGATCATTGCGATCATCACGTCAAGGGCGGTGACGTTTACAGCAGCGGATAAATCAACAAGCAATTCATCGCCGGCCTTAAAGGTGATGGGACTTGGCAATAGCTTTATGTCCGTATTGGTTTTGCGGATGGATCCCCAGGTAAAATAACTCATTCCCTGAGTGCAGTAGATTCCACGTCTATCTTCGCTCCACAAGACCCTTCTGTCCTTTGTGAGTCTGAGATAGCGCATGGTGTTGGCGGTGTCGTCAACGTCTCCTCCCCAATCTTTTAGGAGGATCCCGAGGATGTCGATTTCGTATCCCGATGGTACAACCTCACCAAATGGAAACGCGGGGTACTCTGCGGGGTTTTTGCTCTTGTCAAGCCTTCCGTATAAACCGGCGGCGATCTGTGCGGCGTTGGTGCCATAGTTGATGAACATGAACGAATCGGATTTGCTGCCGCAATCCTCTTCAGGCTTAACATCGGCGGCGTCCCATATCTCATATATGATTGCTCCAACGATGTCTGCTCCTGTGACCGCTGGCTTGATCTCAAAGGTCTCTCCTTCGGCTATTGGGTAGCCCTTAAATATACCGAGCTGCTGTAACCTCTGAAAGAGATTTGGTAGGGCGTCTGCCTCAGAGCACTGCTCGAGGTGGTTTGAATCGATATTCCCGATGTAAAAAAACCCGATGCTCAGCCGATCTATGAAGCACTCACAAAATCCGTGAGCGGCCAAAGCACCGATGCGGAGCTCTTTGATTCTCAAACCCTCCCCCACCTTGGCCGTGAGTGAAAGCGTGGGCGTGGCGCCGTTAAAATTCTCCTTGACCATGAACGGCTCTTTTAGTGCCATGTTGATTGACCTCCTTTCTGGTTATATTAAAAAGTCTTGAGACGGGTTAGCCGGTCTTCTTCTTGGCTAGTGCCGCATTGCCGACCGAAACTCTCTGGATGTTTCGGGGATCCCTTCTTGGGAACCTAGGCGGCAGGACAGTTTTTTCGATCTCGTCCCTGTAAGGAGCAAAGCCCTTCTCATAGTCCGGACCTGCGACCATGACGCCCTCAGCGAATCGCCCTGGACCTTTCTGTAATGCCTTTCCCTGCCACTTTCCAGTTCCGGCCTTAGTTACTCCCTTGGCAAAAGAGTCAGCGGCTGCCGCTGCCGCCATAGCCATCTTGTGGGAGTCCTTGGCTGCGACAGCAGACTTCTCCCAATCCCTTCTTGGGTTCTGTACTCCGATCTTATAGTCCTCCGATCGGAGCGGGGTAACCCTGGTCCACTTCTCCGTGATACGTGCTGCTGATTTAATCTCCATAATAGGTACCTCCTCCCTTTTGATCTATAGGAAATCCCGATAGAGCTATCGGGATTTCCTATTTGACAGATACAGCCATTCTGGTGTAAATGTCAAGGGATATTTTTTGGTGGTGGGTAGTGTGGCTGTTGAGTTTTCCGGTTTTTGTGTTGATGGAAGTGATTTACCTTGTGAGGCATCCGTGGGGCTTTAGTTGGTTGGCTGCCCTGGTTGGTCTAGGGATTGGAGGATTGAGCTATTTATTCATGTATAGAGGGGAGTCGCTAATTCTGGTCTTCTTTACGCAAGCGGTTGCTATTGTGGTGTACTACGTAATTAAGGGTGGGCAACAGAGGGGATAGGGTCCGATAATTAGATATATTATGTTAACTTTCAGTTTTCTACTTTAAAGAACCTTTTCCATCTCGGGTCCGATTCGTTCCGACCGTCTTCTCCCCTATCTTTCTTCTTACTTATTTCTTCAAATTCCTTTAAAATCTCTTCTTGCCTTTTTGATAAGGTTTTAGGTGTTTTTACAATAACTTGTATCAGTTGATCACCTCGCCCATGACCCCTTAATTTTGTGAAACCTTCTCCTTTAATTCTTAAAATTTCACCACTTTCAGTCCCCTTGGGGATGATTAAAATCCTTTTCCCATCTAAGGTCGGTACTTCAATCTCTGTTCCTAGACCAGCCTGAGGAAAACTAATAGGTATCTGGCAAATGATATCATCGCCTTCTCTTGAAAAAAAATCGTGGGGCTCCACATAAAGAAATACAAAAAGATCTCCCGGAGGTCCCCCTCTTTCTCCCTCTTCTCCCTCCCCGCGGATTCTTAATTTAGAACCGGTATCGATGCCAGGCGGTATATTTATTTGAATTTTTTTATTCTTTCTTATCCTTCCATGGCCACGGCACTCTTTACAGGGGTGAGAAATGATATTCCCCTCTCCACGGCATTGGCCACATGTCGTACTGATCGTAAAAAACCCTTGTGACCGTATTACCTGTCCTGTCCCTTTACAACTCGGGCAAGGAGTGGGATAAGTCCCGGGTTTAGCGCCTGTTCCTTTGCAGACTTCACATAAAACATTTTTGGGTATTTCAATCTCTGTCTCTTTCCCCAAGGCAGCCTCATAGAATGAGATTTTCAGGTCATATCTTAAATCTGCTCCTGGACGTGCCCTTGTCCGACGTTGATGGGTGGTCCCAAAACCAAAAAAATCTTCAAATATATCTCCAAAAGTAGAAAAGATGTCTTCAAACCCTCTAAAACCAGTAAATCCAGTTCCTTTCAAACCCTCTATCCCATAACGATCATAAATCTCTCTTTTCTCCGGGTCTCTCAGAACTTCACAGGCTTCTGAAGCTATTTTAAATCTTTCCTCTGCCTCTTTATTCCCAGGATTCCTGTCAGGATGGTACTGCATCGCAATTTTCCGGTAACTTTTTTTTATTTCTTCTTCAGAGGCATCCCTTGAGACACCGAGAATTTTATAATAGTCTTTATCTTCCATAGCTGGCTTAGAAAAGGTTTAACGGTTAAGGTAAAGTCGAAAACTCGACTCTACGAGATGCCATTTTCGTCAAAAGATTTGGGTGACGTTATTCGTCTTAAAGATTTTACGTAACCCTTGGACCCTAAATGAAACGGGCTTCCTAACCTTAACCCTAAAAATTATTTGAACCTACTTATTATATTCATCAAGGATCTTACCTGTCCTACCTTTTTCCACAATCTCATCCATTTTAGATCCCAAATCTACACCTAATTCTTTCATCCTTTTTTTAGCCCAAAGTCCGATATTTCGCGAATCTTTATAAGATTCATCTCCCCTCGGTTTTGAAGTATCAAAGTTTGCTAAACGGGACTCTTCAGTTTGATGTACAGAAAAAGAGGAGATGAGTTTAGTTAGGTTCCGGCTGTGGCAGTATTTGCATCTGACATTAATGATCTCTTTTGGGTTGAGAACTAATTCATTGAATTCTCTATTACATTGATTACATCGATACTCATAAATTGGCATAATTATTTTCCTTTTGCTTTCTTTTTTAGCCCTCTCTTCTTAGGTAAGATTTCACTGTCTTTTTTTTGTCCAAGCTCATCCAATTCAGCCGAGGTTTCTTCAGGATTGAATAATTTGTCGCTTACATCCGGCAATTTGGATAGGTAAAATTCATAATCTTTTTGAGCAATTACCCCGTTCTTGACATTCTTTGCAATATTTCTTTTATCAAACTTTTTACCTTCGTCGATGTGCATACCTTCCTCCTCAAGATTAATTAATTAAAATTAGCACAATTTCTTAATCCCTTCAAGAGGTTTTGTAATCTATTATAATTTATCAAAAATTCTCTAATCATCTTGGGTGAAAGCGCAAAAATTAACAAGAGTGTACAAAATTGTTGACAAATTCCAAAAATGTCTATAATAATAACCTGAGCCATTTAATTAATGGGGGTGACCTTAACAGTTATTAGTTTCTACTTTCCTTTTTGCGAAATCTTCCGTCTTTGGATCGAATAAAGGTACTAGGACCGAGAAAGGATTGCGATGGGGATGAAAATTCTCATCACTGGTGCTACGGGATTTATAGGAAGATATCTTACGGCTGCTCTATCCAAGAGCTACTCTGTAAGATGTCTGGTAAGAAAAACCAGTGACATCTCAGGAATAAGAAATTTTAATGTCGACATAACCTACGGAGATTTACTTGCCAAGGATTCATTATTGCCTGCTTTGGATGGAATAGATCTCGTCTATCATTTAGCTGGAGAAGTCTACTCCCGACGTAAGGACGATTATTATAAAGGAAATGTTTTAGCCACACGAAATCTTTTGGAGGCATGTAAAGAAAAAGGTACGAAGAGAATAATCTTCTTAAGCAGCATAGGAGTTTATAAACCAGCCACCGAGAAAACTTTGTTAACTGAGGAGTCTGAATGTGAGCCAATAACCTTTTATGGAAAAACTAAATTGGATGCCGAAGAACTGATCAAAAAATCTAATATCCCCTGGGTTATTGTCAGGGCTCCGGTAGTATATGGTCCATCTCAACCCCCAGTATTAAACAAATTATTTTTGAATGCCTTAAATAAAAAGAAAATGTACATCATCGGTGATGGAAATAATCTACGAAGTCTTTGTTTCATAGATAATCTCATTGAAGGATTAAGATTATTATCTGAAAAATGGGATATCGGGGGCAAGACATATATACTATCCGATAGCTCATCGTATACTTTCAATGGAATTATTGAAACAGTATCTTCAGTAACCAAATACAGAATAAAAATTAAACATTTACCGAATATCGTGGGAGATATCTCGTCGAGAATTCATAATCTAATGGATAGTCTATTTAATTTATATTTCACAGAGCTTTATGCTCTAAAGACAATGCAATTGAATTTAGGATGTGATATTGCCAAGGCCAAGACAGAGATAGGATACAATCCGACGGTGACTCTGGGAGCGGGTATCAAACATACTGTAGAATGGATAAAAAGCAATTTCTCCAACGAACATTAAGAATGCAAAAGTGGATTCGACTATGCCTTGTGCTTTTTCAGGAATTTAATAAATGAAAACTGTCAAGGACGTACTATCTCTGATTAGAGTTATTGGGATAAAAGAATTTTTAAATCTAGCAAGAAGTTTAAGACAGAATACTACCTACTTCAGGGGATTTTTTGTTTCCTCTTGTATTGGTACGCTCCTTAAAACGCCCTTTTTTGAAGAGCTTTTTATAAACGATAGAGTAGATCTAAGCGAATTTTGCAAAAAATATAATTATGATATTTATTTCTTGAAAGCAATTTGTGATTATCTGGTGTCCTTAAATTTACTAGATCTAGATGGCAATATGTACAAAATTAAAAAATCTTTTCGTATTGCTCATAGCATAGGTGGATACCTATTTATAAATGCATACTATTCTGTGTTCGAAAATTTGGCAAATCTACTAAGTAAACAAAAACAATATGGGGTGGAAGTAAATAGAGATATTAAGTACGTTACGATGGGAAGCGCACAGACGGAGAAAATAATACCGTACCCTTATGCAAAAAGATTTATAGAAAAGTACAAATGCAAATCAATATTCGACCTTGGCTGTGGCAATGGTGAATTTTTGATTTATCTATCAGATGTCCTATCGGAAAAAAGCTATGGGATTGATATATCAAATACGGCTGTCCAAGAAGCGATTAACAACATAACCAAACATCATTTAAGCGAACGAATTTATGTATTTCGATCGGATATTATGGAATTAGGTGATGAAATAAAAGTGAAAGCGGATGCACTTACCTTGGTTTATATCTTACATGAATTAGTGGGGCAAGAAAATGATGCGAGCAAAATAATCAAACTTTTAAAGGGTTTAAGAACATGTTTTCCCGGTTCGAAATTAATAGTCTTGGAAGCATGTAAGTATGGTGTTCCATTCTTGAAAAAAACAAAAAGCTTTCTTTTAGAACATCATTTGTTTCACCAGGTATCAAAGCAAACTCTTTTAACTTTCGAGGAGTGGAAAAACATTTTTTTGAAATCCGGATACAAGATATTGGAGTCAATAGAATTGAGAATTGTTGGGCAAGGGTTTTTCGTATTGGAATGACATAGATAACGAATTAGAGTAGCTTCTCTTCGAGATCCGAGACGAGGTTTTATGGACATTTTATAAGCTTAAGTCTCTTACGCAAATATCACCTTGAAGTGACCATCGGAGGGGTTTACATAAGAAAGTTTTTGACTTAATCGAAGGAATAAAGGCTGGAGAAATGGATAATAGAAGAGTAGTTATAACAGGAATGGGTGTTCTTTCTCCTAACGGTATTGGAATAGAAAGCTTCTGGAATTCCATGATTCATGGAATATCGGGGGTTAGAAAAATAACCCATTTCGATGTCTCTTCCTACCCTTGTCAAATTGCCGGAGAAGTAAAGGATTTCGATCCATTGAATTACATGAGCCCCAAAAGTGCTCGTCGTATGGATAGATTTTCTCAGTTTGCTGTAGCATGTGCACGGATGGCTTTAGATGATGCGAAAATCGAGGTTACGGAAAAGAACTCGGATAGAATCGGAGTAGCTCTGGGGTCTGCCCTCGGGGGTATACCTTCAGCAGAAGAGCAACACAGTATATTCATAGAAAAAGGATTGAAAAGGACAGATCCATTATTAGCCACAAAACTTTTTTTAGGAGCATCTACAAGTCAAATCTCCATTGAAATTGGTATAAAAGGCCATTCTAACACAATCGCTGGCGCGTGCTCGGTGGGCACTGATAGCATTGGCTATGCATTTTATGTGATTAAAAATAATCTTGCTGACATTATGATCACCGGAGGTTCTGAAGCCCCGCTCGCCCCTCTAACCTTCGGTGCCTTCTGCCAAATAGGGGCCCTTTCTACGAGAAATGGAGACCCAACAAGAGCTTCAAGGCCATTTGATAAGGAGCGAGATGGTTTCGTTATGAGCGAAGGAGCAGGGATTCTTATATTAGAGGAACTTGAGAATGCCTTGCGAAGGGGTGCCCCAATCTATGCAGAAGTGCTTGGGTATGGGACAACGAATGACGCATACAATATGACTCATCCTTTGCCCACTGGTGAGCAAGCCAAGAAGTCAATTGAATTGGCACTACGGGCTGCAAAAATAGATCCCACTGAAATTGATTGCATTAATGCTCATGGTAGTTCTACCCCATTAAATGACAAAATTGAAACGAAAATAATCAAAGAAATATTTGGAGAGTGCGCTTATAGAATCCCAATTTCAGCTACGAAGTCAATGATAGGGCATTCTCTTGGGGCTGCAGGATCAATAGAGGCCATTGTAAGCGTTCTTACAATAAAGAATCAGTTTATTTCTCCAACAATAAATTACGAATTTCCAGATCCAGAGTGCGACCTAGATTATGTCCCCAACAAAGGAAGGAGAGCCATTATCAATACTATTTTATCAAATTCCTATGGTTTCGGGGGGAAAAATGCAGCATTAATAATTAGAAAACCTCCCTCTTCAGCATAATTTACAAAATGGTTTAACAAATGAACATATCATACATAATCTCATCCGCGTTAACTGGAACACTGAGTGTTCTGTTTGGCGTTTTCGTTTATTTAAAAAATAGATCATCAAATGTTAATAAAGTTTTTATGTTGTTAACTTTAAGTGTCTCGCTATGGAGTTTGGGTATCTTTGGACGAGAGTTATCTTTCGAAAGAACAATTGCTCTTTTTTTTGTAAGATTGTCTTATTGTGGAGCGATTTTCATCCCTCCACTTTTTTTTCACTTTGTAAGTTCATTATTGAAACAGGTTAAGAATACCATAATTTTATTTGTTTATGGTTTAAGTTTGATTTTCTTGATTTTCGATTTCACACCATTGTTCATCAAAGATGTAGGCCCAATACTTTCTTTCCGTTACTATGGTATTCCAGGAACAGTTTTCCCATTCTTTGTACTTTCATTCATAATTATTATAGGCCACAGTCATTACATCTTGATCAAACATTTTTGGAAATCAGAGGGGCAAATACGAAATCAAATAAGGTACTTATTACTTGCAGCGATTATTGCGTTCTTTGGAGGTGTAACCACACTTCTACCTGTTTTCAATATTGAAGTATTTCCCTTTGGGTTTTATTTGGTTTCTGTATATGTGATCATTACTTCCTATGCGATTGCAAAGCATAGGCTGATGGACATTAGTATTGTCCTTAAAAAGGGAACCACTTATGCGCTTCTTATGTTACTCCTTTTTGTCCCATCTTCTCTCTTAATTCTCCTTTTCCAAAAGCTTATCTATGGACATATCCATTACCTTTTCTCTGGCTTTGTTTTTTCCCTCCTTCTGGTAGTGGCAGTCCTGTTCCATAGGATTAAACCTCAAACAGAAAAAGCCGTGGAACAGCTTTTATTTAAGAACCATTATGATTACCGTGAAACTCTGGGGAAGTTTAGTAAAGCCATGGTGACGATCCTCGATTTACAATCCCTTTCAAAAAGAATCATCGAAACAATTACCCAGACCATGGGGGTTGAGAAGGCATCATTATTTTTATGGAATGAGGAAAAAGGGGGATATTCTTTGTTCGAATCAAAAAATATCAAAATGACCGCTTCTACCCCTCTGCTCTCTAAAAATGACCCCCTCCCCCACTATTTGGAAAAAATCGCAGAGATTATCATACGGGAAGAATTGGCCAAAGGAGGCAATATTTCAGAATTAAATGAAGTCACTAAAAAAATGTCTTTATTAGAAGCAGAGGTAAGCATTCCCCTCATTTTAAAAGGGCAACTCCTCGGAATGATTAACTTAGGTTACAAGTTCAATAAAGATATCTATTCCCATGAAGACATTGAATTACTCAGCACCCTTGCAAACCAAACTTCAATCGCCATTGAGAATGCGAGGCTTTATGAAGATTTGAAAAGATCAAAATCCTATATTCGCAGGGCAGATCGTCTGGCTTCCTTGGGGACTTTAACAGCAGGTCTGGCCCATGAAATCCGTAACCCCCTGGTAGCCATAAAGACCCTAACTCAATTATTGCCAGAACGGCTTGACGATGAAGAATTTCGAACCCAATTCCTCCAGATTGCCTCCGGAGAGGTGGATCGCATCTCTTCGCTCGTCACTGAACTCCTCGAGTTTGCCAGACCCTCCGATCCAAAGTTGGAAATGGAAGATATCAACACTGTCTTAGATGGAATGATCCTTTTGGTTTCAACAGAAACGAAGAAGAAACAAATCAATATTATTAAAAACTATGCCCCTGATTTATCTCCTATTCAGATTGATCGGGAACAGATCAAACAAGTTTTCCTGAATGTCTTATTAAATGCGATCGAGGCCACTTCCGAGAATGGAAAGATTACGGTGAAAACCCGAACCTTTACGAAACCAGGCGGAGAACCCTACGCCCAGATCGAGTTTACCGACACAGGTTGTGGAATTCCAGGGGAGTATATAGAGGATATCTTTAATCCATTCTTTACCACGAAAAGTACAGGAAGCGGATTAGGGTTATCCATCTCAAATCAAATCATTCAAGACCATAGAGGATATATTGATGTGGAGAGTCAGTTGGGCAAGGGCTCTTCCTTTTTTATCAATTTGCCGGTCAATAAAGATTATTCTAAAAGACGAAAGAGTGATTTAGAAAATAATCAAAATATTCCCAATATCCTTGAGGGACGATGAATTACCCAGAGTTACTTCAATCCCCGCTCATTCCGTCTCCAATCATCTCGCTCACTCAGAAAGCCGCTCATAATAATGTGCCTGTTTTCATCCAGGGAGAGCAGGGAACGGGTAAAGAAATGATCGCGAAGGTCATTCATCACTCGGGAGATTGGAAATACTATCGTTTCTATAAGATCGACTGCAAAATTTTAACAGAGG
>Ga0315282_10006443_pt1 | contig 19657 bp, 22 predicted proteins | sample YL17G07_20_MG_FD_203693 | JGI IMG/M metagenome (GOLD analysis project Ga0315282, IMG submission 203693) | Sediment microbial communities from Yellowstone Lake, YNP, Wyoming, USA - YL17G07_20 | ecosystem: Environmental > Aquatic > Freshwater > Lake > Sediment | place: USA: Wyoming | collected... | reverse complement strand
CGCATGTTCGGAGAGGCGATCATGTCCAGGCGCACGGACATGATGCTGAGAGAGGCGACCCTGAAGTTCGTCCAGTACAACACGATGCTTGGAGCTGACTCAGGGGGGTGAATTATTCAACACAGTTACTCTCTCCGAAAGGATTAATATCAAAAATCACATTATCAGCAATTACCGTGTCAGTGCGCGGATTTGTGCGTCCGAAGCATTGCTTGCTGTACTACAGGAGGGAAAGCAACGAGGCTCGGAGAAGTGTTCTGCCCTCGGGCGACTTCGACGGGGAGCTGTCGCCTCCGAGATCGTTTTTGAGGCAAGGAGAATGAACTCAATCCAGTACATAATGGAGTGATTCTGTGGATTTGTACGAAGCGATCAAATTGAGAAAGAGCGTGAGGAAATATAAACGCGATCCGGTCCCGGAGGAGTCGCTGAAGAAGATCTTGAACGCAGCTAGGATGGCCCCCACCGCTGAGAATTTCCAGCCCTGGAAGATCATCGTCGTAACGGACGAGGACATAAAAAGAAAGCTCGTACCGGCCTGCAACAACCAGCGCTTCGTCGCCGAGGCACCTATCGTGCTCGTGGCCTGTGGTCTGCCTGACGAGGCGTATCCAATCATGGGCGGATTCATGAACAGCTATCCGGTCGACGTCGCCATCGTCCTGGACCACCTGATGCTCGCCGCAACGTCGGAGGGACTCGGAACCTGCTGGATCGGTTCTTTCAAAGAGGAGAAGGTAGCGGAGACGGTCGGAGTACCGCAGGAAGCCAAGGTCGTCGCCCTCACCCCACTAGGCTATCCAGCTGAGGAGATGGAGCGGACCGACAGGAAGAACCTCACAGAGCTGGTCTCCTACAACAAGTACTGAACCGAGTGACAGTATTGGAACGGTCAGCCTTTGTTGCCGTTGGAGCCGATGCGGACACCCGATGAGATTTTATCTAAGGAATTCTCATCTGATTTGTAGCGCGCTGCAAATGCGCCGCTCAAGGTAGCACTCTGCTCTTGGACTCCTCGGCCAAGCGTAGCCGCGACCTAACAGGTTCGGGGAATCGACTATCTCAAGTAGTACCATAACTATTGTTAATGTAGGGAGAAGATGGGAAAGAAAAGCGAGACCTCTGGTGAGGTAATCAAGGTCGACAAGACACTCGACGCAATTGGACTATACTGTCCAGTTCCGATATTGAAGACCAGAGAAGAAATCGAAGAACTCTCGAAAGGACAGGTATTGGAGATACTGGCGGACGATCCTGCGGCCGAGGAGGACGTCGAACGGTGGGCCAAGAGAACGGGAAACGAGGTCCTGCTCATCGAAAAGAAGGACGGAAGACTCAGGATCTTGGTGAGAAAGAGCTAGGAGGGATCTGATTGGCTGATAAGAAGAAGATACTTTACATCCAGACATCTGGAACTGACCATCCCGAGAGGCTGTACGCGCCATTCATACTCGCAACCACTGCGGCTGCGATGGACATCGACGCGACGATATACTTCCTCATCACGGGAGTGAGCGGTGTCAAGAAGGGTGAGGCGGAGAAGATCAAGATCGGGTCGTTCCCGTCTCTGAGGGAAGTCATGGACCAGGCGAACAAGGCCGGCGTGAAGATGTACGTCTGCGACCAGAGCACGCAGCTACTGGGCCTGTCCAGAGGAGACTTCGTCAGCTACGCCAAGGTGGTCGGGGCTGCTACCCTGAACGATTTAGCACTTGAGGCCGACTCGATAATCTCATTCTAGCAGGGATCCGATTGAAAACAGTGTATATGGACTACGCAAGCGCCTCCCCTGTGGACCCCAGGGTCTCAGAGGCCATGCTGCCTTACGCCTCCGAGAGGCTCGGCAACCCCTCGAGCATACACTACCTCGGTGCGGAGACACGGGAAGCAATCGAGAACGGCCGACAGCAGGTCACCGATCTGATAAATGCAGAGAGACCGGGAGAGATCGTGTTCACATTAGGCGCGACCGAATCCATCAACATGGCGCTGAAGGGCGTCGCCTATAGAAATGCGGACAAGGGCAAACATCTGATAACGACGACTATCGAACACATGTCCGTGCTCAACACGGCGAAGTTCCTCACGACGAGGGGTTTCAACGTGACCTTCATTCCGGTGGACAACTTCGGGTCCGTTGACCCGACCAGAATTGAAGCGGCCATGACTAAGGAGACGACGCTCGTCTCGGTCACCTACGCGAACGGCGAGGTCGGCACGGTGCAGGCGATCAGGGAGATCGGCAAGATCGCAAGGGACCATGGAGCCTACCTGCATGTGGACGGGGTTCCGGCCGTGGGGAGGATGGCGGTCGATGTTCGAAGCGAGAATATCGATCTCATGTCGATGTCATCGAACGACATCTACGGCCCGAAGGGCGTCGGGGCGCTTTACATAAGGAAGGGAGTGAAGATAGAGCCGCTGATTCACGGAGGCGGACAGGAAAGAGGACTGCGTTCCGGCTCCGAGAACGTGCCAGGAATAGTGGGCTTCGGAAAAGCGGCTGAGCTGGCGAAGAAGGAGATGACGGAGGAGAGCGCCAGGCTGAAGGCGTTCCGGGACAGAATGATAAGAGAAATCGGATCGAGAATGAAGGGGGCGCGCCTTAATGGACATCCAGACAAACGCGCTCCGAACAACGTGAACTTCAGGTTCAATTACATAGAGGGCGAGGCGCTGATACTCAGACTGAACGATCTGGGGATCGCCGCAGCGACGAGCTCTGCCTGCAGTTCAAAGACCCTTGAGCCGTCGCATGTCTTGAGGGGAATGGGCGTTCCGGCGGAGGAAGCGCAGGGAACGCTCCTTCTGACGATGGGAAGATGGACGACCGAGAAGGATGTGGATTACGTTCTAGAGAACGTTCCGGGAGTGGTGGACCTCCTGAGGAAGATGTCCCCGCTGACCCCGGAGACGGAGGTGTGAGTATGTATACAGACAGATGTATGGACCACTTCAGGAACCCGAGGAACGTCGGGACGATAAAGGACCCTGATGGTGTTGGACGCGTAGGCAACCCCGTGTGCGGGGACATGATGGAGATCCAGATTAAGGTCAAGGAAGACGTGATCACTGACATCAAGTTCAGGACTTTCGGCTGCGGGGCGGCGATAGCCACCAGCAGCATGATCACTGAACTTGCGAAGGGGAAAACAATCGAGGAGGCGTTGAGAATAACTAGGGGCGACGTCGCGGACGCGCTGGAAGGGCTTCCACCGATCAAGATGCACTGCTCGAACCTTGCGGCCGACGCTCTGCACGCAGCGATCGAGGATTACTATAAGCAGAAGGGAATAAAGGTCGAACCTCGCAAGAAGGAAAGCGTGGAAGAGCACGAGCATGCGGCCGGAAGCTAATCGGCGCCCAAACCGGCTGATCTCCGAGAAGAGCCCCTACCTGCTCCAACACGCATACAATTCTGTGGACTGGTATCCATGGGGGGGAAGAGGCTTTCGAAAAGGCCAGGACCGAGGACAGACCGGTCTTTCTTTCGATAGGATACTCGACTTGCCACTGGTGCCACGTAATGGAAAGGGAGTCCTTCGAGGACGCCGAGATCGCGAGGATGATGAACGAGGCCTTCGTGTGCATCAAGGTCGACAGGGAGGAGCGACCGGACATCGACAGTGTTTACATGACCGCGTGTCAGATGATGACCGGAACAGGCGGATGGCCGCTTACCATCATCACGACCCCGAACATGAGGCCGTTCTTCGCGACCACGTATGTGCCGAAAGGGACCATGTTCGGGCGAATAGGGATGATGGAGCTCATCCCCGATGTCGAGAAGGTCTGGAAGTTCCACAGAGACAAGACCGAGGAGATCGCAGAGAGAGTAGTCTCCGCGCTGAAGGAGACGACCTGCGAGTCGCAGGAAGGACACCTTAACCAGCAAGTCATGGATGAAGTGTTCGATAGGCTTCTCGATTCCTATGATGATCGCTACGGCGGATTCGGCGGGGAACCCAAATTCCCCACGCCCACGAAGTTGTGCTTCCTGTTGCGATACTGGAATCTCACCGGGGATGCGGGGGCACTGGACATGGTGGAGAAGACGCTCCAGAGGATGAGATGCGGGGGGATCTTCGACCACGTAGGATTCGGTTTTCACAGATACTCCACCGACCGAGCCTGGATAATGCCGCACTTCGAGAAGATGCTTTGCGATCAGGCCCTTCTGGCAATAGCATATGCCGAGGCCTATCAGGCTACTGGCAAGGAGGAGTATGCAAGAACCCTGAGAGAGATACTGACGTACGTCCTCAGAGATATGTCAGCGCCGGACGGCGGTTTCTTCTCAGCGGAGGACGCTGACAGCGAGGGTTCGGAAGGCAAGTTTTACCTTTGGAGCAAGGACGAGATCAGAGGCTTGCTCCCATCTGAACAGGCGGATGTCGTGTTCACCGCTTTCAATGTGAGAGGAGGCGACATCTCGGAACAGAGCGGAGATCCAGATGTGAAGGGCGTTCTTTACAGAAAGAGAGCCCTCGAGGATGTCCCATCCGAGGCGGGCGTCGAGATAGGGAGATTGAGAAAGATGCTGGACGATGCACTGTCGCGGATGCTCGAGGTGAGAGAAGACCGAACACGGCCGAGCAAGGACGACAAGATCCTCACTGACTGGAACGGCCTGTTCATTGCCGCACTGGCCAAGGCGGCTCAGGTGCTTGACGAACCAGCTTACAGTGCTGCCGCCTCCCGAGCTATGGATTTCCTTCTGTCGAGGATGGTGCACCCCGACGGCCGTTTGTACCACCGATTCAGAGACGGAGAAGCTGGAATCGAGGCGTTCCTCAACGACTACGCCTTTCTGGTCTGGGGACTGATCGAACTATACGAGGCGACCTTCGATGCCGGATTCCTCAAAGAGGCGATCAGATTCAACAGGACCATGGTGGACATCTTCTGGGACCCCAAAGGAGGGTTCTTCGGTTCGACGGGCGAGGTCCTGGTCAGACGAAAGGAGCTGTACGATGGCGCCGTGCCGTCCGGGAACTCGGTCGCACTTCTCTGTTTGCTCAGATTGTCACACATTACCGGGGACGCCGAGCTCGAGAGAATGGCGTCCATGACGATTCGCGCCCTATCGGAAACGGTGTCGGTCGCCCCTGAAGCGTTCACGCAGTTCCTCATCGCTTTGGATTATTCGCTCGGTCACTCGATTGAGATTGTAGTGCTGGAAGGTCCAGACAAGCGGGTCGCCGATGAGATGATCAGGAACGTCAGGCAGCATTTCATACCGAACAAGGTCGTGGTCGTGAAGCGATTGGACGGGGCAGTCTATGGGATCGAGGAGATATCGGATCTCGTCAAGGGAAAGCATTGCATTGAGGGTCGAACGACCGCGTATGTTTGCGCGGACAGATCTTGCAAGCAGCCGACGACAGACCCATTGGAATTCATTAGGATCATCGAAGCGCAGACGAAACGGAAAAGGCAAAGGAAAGGATGATTGAAACGGAGAAGTCCGGGGGGACGAAACGTATAAGAAAGCCTTGCATCCTTTCAACCACCACAGCCCCAGGGCGAGGCACTTGGGCACTGACAATGGTCAATAGGGGGTAGCAGAACGAAGAGATGGCGTCTCACTGTTGCGGCGGTTCTACTGACTCTGTCGGGGCTCACATACCTCATCCACTACTTGATTTTCGGAGACATATACCACATAACCACCTACTTCGTCGGGGACGTAGCGTTCTTGTTCATCAGCGTGCTCCTCGTTACGCTGGTCATAGAACAGCTGCTTACAGTCAGGGAGAAACAATCGCTGCTGAACAAGCTGAACATGGTCATCGGGGCATTTTTCAGCGAGGTGGGAACCGACCTCATAAGGACCTTGTCTTGCCTCGATCCTGACGTGGAGAAGGTGAGGAACGATCTTATTGTCAAGAGCGACTGGCCCGATAAGGAGTTCCTTGAGGTTTCTGAGAAAATGAAGAAACACGAGTACAAGATCGTCGCTCAACGCAGCGATCTCAAGACGCTACACGATTTCCTGATTGTGAAGAGAGACTTTCTGCTGCGCCTCCTTGAGAACCCGAACCTGCTCGAGCACGAGTCCTTCACGGAGCTGCTCTGGGCGGTGTTCCACCTCACAGAGGAGCTCACTGCCAGGAAGAACCTATCGGAGATCCCGCAGACCGACCTCGACCATCTGACGAACGACGTAAAGAGGGCGTACACACTGGCGATAAGGGAGTGGCTGAACTACCTCAAGCACTTGAAGAACAACTACCCCTACCTGTTCTCACTCGCCGTGAGGACAAACCCGTTCAATCTCGAGGCCGTTCCCGAGGTCAAATAGAGTCGTTCAGCAGTTGTGCCTCGTCACTGGAATCATGACTGGATCATGGAGGGTCTTTAAGTTGCCTTTCCGCCCGCAGACTCGGTCGCGCCTGCTCCAACAGGCGCCTTGGCAGGACCGTCCTCGGCATACGCGACGTGGAATCTGCGCTGGAATCGTCTAAACGCGAAGAGCACAGGTTTTCCCAGCGCCAACGCGAAGACCACGTTGCCCACCGAATGAACGATGCCGAACGGGAGTCCAAGGGAGAACACAGCGAGAAATTTGGCCGGATCGAGACCGTAGAGCCACACCCAGCTGGAGAAGTCCATAAGAGTGTTGTAGACCATGCCGAAGATCGCGCCCAGAACGGCGATTCCGAGCGGTCCGATCTGCGGCCTTCTCTTGCCAATGAACCCGGAGAGAAGGCCGACCATGCCCCATCCTGCCATCTGCCAGACGGTCCAAGGGCCCTGACCGAGGAACATGTTCGACACGGCAGCCGTCATGCTCCCGACCATCACTCCCGTCAGAGGCCCGAACACGATCCCGGTCGCGATGATCAGGAACGTGCAGGGCTGGATGTTCGGCAGGGCTGCGAAGGGGATCCGGGCCGCGGCTGTTATCGCGGCGAGAATCCCGACCAATGCGACCTCCTTCGAGCTGATCGCCGATTCCTCGAACCTGGCGAAGAGGAGGATCACGAGGAAGAGGACGAAGAAAAATGCAAGGAATGTTGCATAGTAGACCAGGCTCTGACTGGCAAAGATGGACATGAGGAGGAATACCGACAAGGTGAGGGTGGCTCCGACGAGAGGTATGATCGTCTTCTTGGTGACCGCCGTATCAGACACCTCCGGTTGCGGCACTTTCCGATGCGAGGAAGATCATTTGGTCGACGGATGCTTCGAGCAGCCGTCCTTCCTCGAGACGGAGGACGCGCGTCGCGTGCTCGGCTATGAATCGATAATCGTGAGTGACCAAGAGGATCGTCATGCCCTGCCTCCTGAGATTCTCGAGCACGGAGCCCAACTTCGTCTTGTTCCAGTAGTCAAGACCTCTCGTCGGCTCGTCGAGCACGAGAATCTTCGGACGCCCGACAAGGACGGTCGCCAGCGCGGTGCGCTCCCTCTGCCCGCAACTCAGGTCGCGCGGAAAGGCCTTTCTGAACCTAGCGAGGTCCAGCACGGAAAGAGTCCATTCGATCCGTTCATTCCATTCTTTCTCATCGACCCCGAGATTCGACAGCGTGAACTCAAGCTCCTTTTCAAGCGTCTCCTCGAAAAGGTAATCGTTCGGGTTCTGGCCCAGGTAGCCGATCTCTCTCGCCAGGCTCGCGGTCGTGACAGAGGATACATCCTTTCCCAGCAACGTGACGTTCCCCGTTTGCGGCTTCAGCAGACCGTTCAACTGCTTGATGAGCGTCGACTTGCCGCTTCCGTTTGCGCCCGTGATCGCAACGAGCTCACCCCTTGCCAGGACCAGATCGGCCCCATTGAGCACAGGCGTGTGGTCGTATGAGAAGTGTATGTCCTTCGCCGAGAGCACCATATCTCCATCGCCAGTGACGTCGTTGACCATCCTGGTAAGTGTTCCGAGGAGCCCACGTTCCCTCAGGGCGGGAACGACCTCGTTTTTCGGCCCGTCCGCGACTATCCGGCCCTCATCCATCAGTATCACGCGGTCGGCATAACGCAGACATCGCTCCAGCCTGTGCTCCACGAGGATTATCCCGACCCCGAACTCCTTGTTGAGCTTAGTCAGAAAATCGAGGAATAAGGCCGCGTTCTCGGCGTCGAGCTGGGAGGTCGGCTCATCCAGGATCAGGTACTTTGGTTTCATGGCGAGGACCGAGCCGAGCGCGACCTTTTGCTTCTCGCCGCCCGATAGCTCAGGGATGAAGCGCTGGAAGAACCGTCTGAGATCGAAGTACTCGGCGTACCGGATCACGCGCTCCTTCATCTCCGGCACCGGCACTCCGAGGTTCTCCAATCCGAACGCCATTTCGTTCTCGACGTTCGTCATGACGAGCTGGTTCTCTGGGTCCTGGAAGACCATTCCTATCAGGTCCGCGAACTTAGAAGGGGTGGTTTTCCTCGTGTCCCGTCCGTCGACAAGGACCCTGCCGGAGAACAGACCTCCGTAGAAGTGGGGAACGAGGCCGTTCAGCGCCCGACACAACGTCGATTTTCCGCATCCAGATCTTCCCACGACAAGAACGAACTCACCCTCGTGTATCTCCGTGGAAACTTCCCTGAGAACCGGGGGATCGGACCCCGAGTAGGTGAAAGTCAGGCTCTCCACAGAGATCATTCTCCACCTCCAGTCAATATCGGAGAGAGCATGACCATGTACGCCGCGAGAACGATCACATCGTCGAACCCGTATGCGAAGCCCGCACCGTTCAGATAGTCGGCGTTCCCGTATCCGAACACAAAGAGGGCTATCCCAACGACTATCGAGCTGACGAAGAAGGCAGCCATCCACTTCTGCCTGCGGTCCAATCTCGTCTCGGAGTAGTTCGTCCTCTTTCCCGCGCCGAATCCCCTTGTCTCCATCGCCTCCGCAATCGCTATCGAACGGTCCAGGGAATTGAAGAGCAGTGGCATCACGACGTTCGCCCTGGCCCTGACCTTGCTTAGAAAGCCGCCCTCGTCGAACTCGACGCCCCTGGCCCTCATCGAATCCATAATGTTCCGCGAATCGGCAGCGATCGTAGGGTACATTCGGGTTGAAAGGGAGAGGGCGGTCATGGTCTTGTAGCCGACCTTCGACATCGTTCTCAGCGCCTCATCCGGGTGGATAGCGAAGGTGAGAAGCGCGAATGCGGAGACCGCCAGGAGGAGCCGGAGACACATGCTGATCGAGAAGAGTATCGACTCGCTCGTGACCGCGATAGGGCCAATCATGAACAGAACATGTCTTCCGCTCGAGAGCAAGACGTTGAACAGTATGACGAAGACCGCGACGTAGGCGGCGTATCTCAGCAGGCTCCAGGTGGACCTGAGCGTTCGCGCGACCGCGGTGACAATCAGAGTGAATGCGAGAAGGACAGAGAGATATAGAATATCGGACAGGAGAATGGAAGAAATGAAGACGGCAAGGACGAAGGCGATCTTCGGCCTTGCATCGAGGCGGTGTATCCTCGAAGCCGTACCCTTGTAAGGAAAGAGCATGGAGACCTACCACGGCATGTCTGCGAACACCCAAGTGACGATGTCATCATCGTTGAGCGTGTATAGGTCGCACGCCTGTCCAGCGTACTGACCATTCACATCGTACTGCCATCCGCGGCCAGGTCTCTCGTTCTGGACGCCGCCGATCGCCTCGATGAACGTTCCCATCCCGACGTAGTGCTTGGTGTCTACTTCGAAGCCCCCGATGGAAGAGCATGCCTCGACCAGGTCGAGTACCTTCGGGCCAGATGTCGCGTTCCGGAAGATCCACACGGTGCGCCCTCCGTTAGATTGAGTCTCAGAGGTCCAGACGCCTCCCACCTCCGTCCATGTGGTCACGTTCCCCGGGTTGATGGACCCTCCAGGCCCGTTGAAGTCCACGACGAGGGACGCGCTCCGCTGCTCGTTTCCGCCCTCCCCTCCGGAGAGACAGCCCGAGAGCACGACAGCTGCAACCACCGCCACAACGATGACCAGCCATGCCAAGCTCCCGGACTTCAGCCCCATCACCTGCTCAGCCTCTTCCCGGCGATCCAGTTGCCTATGGCACCTATCATCAGGATCGTCAGTATCACGACGAAGACCGCGACCAGGAGCCACACGTTGCCCTCGCTCTCTGGACTGGCAGCCGAGAACGCGTATAAGTGGCCGTTGTCCGATGTCACATATAGCATGTCGTCGGCTATCGTCGGCGAGCACATCGAGTACTGCTTCGGCTCCAGAGGCGAGGACGAGAGAATCGCTCCCGAAAAGCTCACGGCATGCACTTTGCTGAGCTCCTCGTACGTCACAGCGTATATGGCATCCTTGCCGATCGAAGGCGACCCCTTGATCGGGGCCCCAAGATCCGCTTTCCAGAGAACGTCTCCGTCCAGAGATATCATGGTCAGTCCGTCTCCGGAAGAAACCACAACGCCCTGAGCGGTCTCGGCGGCCGAGCTCGAGGTCGCGTTGACGTCGACCCTCCATATCTCGTCCCCGTCGTAGGAGTATGCGACTGCACCTCCGTCCACTGGTACGAAGCCCTCGTAGACCGAGTAGGTCACGACGACTTCATTTTCAAGTAGTAACGGGGCGGAGCGCACCTTCCCTCCGACCGTTGCGTTCCAGATTTCGCCGGTTCCGTTTGCAGCAACAGCGTGCATTTTTCCATCCTCCGATCCTATGTATACGGTCCCATTCCGCGCAGCAGGGGACGAGAAGTAGATCGAGGATGCGATCTTGGTGGACCAGATGAGCGTGCCATTCTCCGCGAAGGAGTAAATCGCTCCGTCACCGCCGCCCACGATGACCTGATTCCTGTAGAAGACCGGGGACGAGGTTATTCCCGTCCAAGAGAATCCGGTTCCGGCCTCCCAGTAAGAGGATCCGGTCTTGGAGTCGAAAGCATATATCTTGCCGTCCGTGGAAGGAACGGCAACAAAGTCCTCGGTTATGAGCGGAGATGCGATCTGATATCCAGCTCCGTTAATCGTGGCGTTCCAGATCACCTTGCCCGCCCCATCAAGGCAGAAGAGGTTCGGGAGGGAGTCGTAAGCCATTCCGGTCCAGTTGTACACGCCCGATGTCACGACGTATATGAGTCCTTCCGCGCTCACAGCAGAGGTGGAAATCGGACCGTTGGTCAGGTTCTTGTCCCAAACCTCGTTCAACTGCAGCGGCGACGCCGATTGCGATGCGGCGGTGTTCGAGACGTCGTGCCTGAAGCTAGCCCACGGGTATTTGTGATCGGGTGTCGCGAGAGGCGATTGGGCCGAGAAGTCCGGCCTGTCCAGGACGTAGCTCCATGCGATTGCGGCCAGGCCGCTGGCCGGCATGGAGGAGGGACCCATTGAAGCGCTTACCCACGCCTTGTTCGCAGGGTTCCATGTCCAGAAGTGCCACCATTCGTTCGGCCAGTTCCCCATCACTCCTCCGATCCCGTTGACGAAGACCCCGAACGAGGATTCGGAATAGCTGACGTCCGCGCCGAGCTGCTCGGCAGCCTTCATCGTGACGTTGAACGCGTTCATGTTCTCCTGGACCTTGACAGTCGTCCAGAGTACCTTCCCATTCCCATAGTCAATCAAAACCATGCACCCCTCAGACACGTCGTCCGCAGCGGACACGGTGGCCGCAAAGGACGCGCCGGCGATCATCAGGAGTGCCAAGAAAGCCGCGAATTTCATCGATTATCCTCCATTTCTATCTTTCTGGTATGCAACTAGTTGGATGTATCATCCAACTATTAAGACTAATTGCGCTCGCCATATATAGTCCTTTCTCGCGAGATCCAACCAGAACGAAGGCCGCCGAATCGGCAATTCGACTTCGGATTCAGACCAGAAGTACCTGTGTTCGCAGGAGTTCGAGAGCCGCCGCAAGCGCTCCTTCTTCCGCAATCTTCCTAGATGTAGCACTGCCGACGATTATCACATCGCCGTCTTTCAGTTCGAAAAGGTCCCTTATCGACGATGCCAGATCCGGATTCTCCCTATCGAGATCGTAGTCTGTCGGTACGATCAGTCTCCCGCCTTTGACCACGATCGTCGTGGCTCCATCCGCTCCAGCCTTTATTGCCGCATCTCGCTGCTCTATGCCGGAGCCGATATCCTCTGTCCCCCCTCTTACAAGAACGGCGACATTGCAGCTGCCGACGGAGATGTCGGACGACTGCATGCCCTTTACGTGCACCGGCAATGTGGAGAAGAATTCCAGGCCCGTGTTCGTGATCCTCACGCCAGTCTGCTTGACGCTTACGAGCCCCTTCTCTCTCATCCAGCCCACTATCGTACGCATGCTGCCCTCGCCCAAACCCACGAGGTCGGCAAGCTGCTTCCTTCCCCTGCGCTTCCTGTCGGAAAGAATAGAGAGAGCCCTGTACACGTGGTAGTCGGCGAAACGGTGCACAGGGCCGTACTTCGGAAGATGGATGAGTTTCATCCGTTAGAATACGGTGATTTCGCCATTTACTACTTTGCTTGTGACCTGTCCGATATTCTCCAACCAGTAGTCGACGATCCGCTCCGCCTCCGACTTCAGCTTTGAGAACTTCGCATTCCTCGCTATGTTGAGCTGAACGCTCGCGATTTGAGGATCGTATATCGGCCTGCCAATCTGGGACAGGATTCTGACTCTTGCCTCGTAGATGTCTCCGCCGCCCTCTTCGGCGATTTCGTCGGCTATGATCTTCGCGAGGAGGTTGTAGAGCTTCCCGACGTGCGTCACTGGGTTCTTTCCCGCCGCGGCCTCCATGCTCATCGGCCTGAAGGGCGTGATAAGTCCGTTCACCCTATTGCCCCTTCCTACCGAACCATCGTCTCCATTCTCCATAGACAGACCCGTTACAGTCAGATAGTATATCCCGTCCTTATAGTTGTCAGCGGTGTTGACGTAGATCTTGACGCCCAGACTTGTGAATTTCACGGCGTGGTCGGCAATCATGTTCTTTATGTCAGCGATTGCGCTCTGGTAGTGGTCAGGGTCGTCGATGTACCTGTCGACCATGGCGCAGGCGACCGTAAGCGACAACTCATCGCCGACGCGGGATGCCATCACCTTGACGTCCTCGCCGGTCTCCTTCAGCTTCTTCTTCATGTCCCCGTTGACGTACTTCTCCGTCTCGAGGGTGATCTTCTCCGTCTCACTCAGTGGCGCGTATCCGACACCGAAGGACGTGTCGTTCGCAAGAAGCTTCTTTGTCTCATAAACCGCACCGAGGTCTACGCTTCCCTTTCCGATCTTGCAGTCCAACATGACGTCCGTTCCGACGTCGAGATTAGGGAAGTGTATCTTAAGATAGTCCGAGGCGGCCTTAATCGCGGTGGATCTAAACGGCAGTCTCTCCCCGTTGACCTCGGTGGTAGCGCGGCCGACCAGCAGGACGTATATCGGATCGAGCATGATACCTCCGCCGAACTTGGGGGAAGACTGCCCACCAACGATCTGCGTCTCGTCGGTGTTGTGATGCAGGATCCTCCCGTATCTTTCGATATACATCTGGCTCAGAGCCCTGCTGACGGACTCCGACAATCCGTCGGCAATGCTATCGGGGTGCCCTATCCCCTTTCGCTCGACAAGCTCGACTCTTTGCTTGTTGACGGGAATATGGTCAACTTGCTCAACAAGAATGTTCTTATTCATAATATGTCACCTGTTTCAATTCATTCACTTCTTGAGATTCACACGGATCCCCTATCCATATCTAATCCAGACATGCCGCAATGCGGCCTCAGAACCGTTGTATTGATTTCCTCCATAAATAGCTGATTGACACAATTATTCATATAGGAATATGGTGATGGTGTGGCTATGAAATTTCCGGACGCTTCCGAAATCAAACGGCTCAGGAAGTCCATCGACCTGACGCAGGCCGAATTGGCAAGTCTGTCTGGGGTCAGTCAATCGACGATCGCGAAGATCGAGAGAGGCGGGATAAGCGGAAGCTACGATGCGATGGTCAGGATATTCAAAGTGCTTCATGAAGAAGTGAGCAAACGCAGGCAGGGGATGAAAGCAAAGAATGTCGCATCGGGGAAAGTCGTTTCGGTCCAGGTCGATGAGAAGGTAAGAAGGGTCTCGGAGATCATGAGGGAGACAGGTTACTCCCAACTTCCGGTCTTCGAGGGGCCGCAACCAGTCGGGAGCGTGAGCGAGTACGGCGTGCTCATGCTTCTTAAGGATGGCACTAGAATGGAGGATCTCGCGGAAAAGGACGTGGGATTGATAATGGATGAGACATTTCCGGTGATCAGCGAGGAAACACCAATAGAGACAGTGACCTCGCTTCTCTCGAGCTCACACGCTGTGCTCATTGCAAGAAGGGGTAGGATAACTGGGATAATCACCAGCTCGGACGTGCTGAAGTTGATCTAGTCAGTGCAGACGGCTCGCCGTTCCGAAGGCCGTGTCGTACATGGCTATTATGTTCTCCGGCGGCGTGTCGGGCTGTATGTTGTGAGCGGGGGCCACGATCCATCCTCCACCTGGAGCCAGTATCCTCACCGTTTTGGCGACCGACTTCTCCACGTCCCTTCTCGAACCGAAAGGCAACAGCTTCTGCTCGTCGATCCCGCCGTGGAAGCAGATACGCTTTCCGAACTCCGACTTCAGGATCTCGGGAGCCATGTTCTTCGCCAGGGGCTGTATCGGATTCAGGACGTCGATCCCCATTTCGATTATGTCATTCATATAGGAATAAACGGACCCGCAGGTGTGATAGAAGATCTTCGCACCAGTCATCTTCTTGATCGCCTTGACGTACCTACCCGTGTACGGCTTCACGAATTGACGGAAGTCGTCGAGGGACACGAAACCGCCGGTCTGCATCCCCATGTCATCGTAGTAAACAGCGACGTCGGTGTGGTCCCCCACCTCGTTGTAGAACGCCTCGCAGACATCAATCGCGACATCGGTTATCTTGTCCGCGAACATCTTGTAGAACTCCGGCTCCATCTTCATATCGAGCAGCCACCTGTCGAACCCCCTCAACCCGGCGTACATGTGGAAGATCCGGCCGGCGTATCCGGGATGCGAGAACACGGCGAAGTCCGTTTGTTCGTGAAGGTGCTTGGCCTCCTTCATCTTCCCCTTGATGAAGGCGGGGTTCTTCGGGTTCGGCCAGTGCTCATAGTTCTCTATGTCGTCCTGAGTGGAAGCGTTCCTCAGGGGCGCGAGATTGTCAGGGATGCTCTTGTACAGCCCGGATTGCTTGAGTATGAGTCCCCAAGCATCCCTGTACTTCCCGTCCGGAAGCTCCTGCAACGGTTCGCCGCCGATGTTCACGTGCCTCGTGTCCACCCTGAACCTGCGCAGGATGCGTTCGTCAACGTTCTGAACGCAGCTGAGTCTCGTGTTTATCACTGGAATCTCAGGGTCGGTGATCCCGAGCTGGCGGCAAAGAGCCCCGTAGCCGTGCGGTGGCCCCATCACTATGCCGGCGACGACCCCTCCGAAGTCGATAGGGGCGCGGTCCGGTTCCTTCCTTTCCACTGCCTTGGTCACCCTTTCCCTCGGTATCATGCCAACCATTCTTCATCCCCCAGCGCTCTCTGTAGGAAATGATGCTTCGATTACTTCCAATTTTCTCGAGGAGGCCGATGTGACCTCAGCCCCTCATTCTATTCTCTCGTCAGCACCGTCACGGTCATAAGATCCTCGACGACCTTTGTCCTCGGGAATATCTCACGCGCCTCAGCTTCGAGAACCGACGGGTCCTCGTAGCGATTGCTTATGTGATTCAGGTAGAGCGCGGCCACGTTCGCCTTGACCGCGACCGTCGCGGCACCCCTGGCGGTCGAATGACCGAACTCGTTCGCCCTGGCTTCGAGTGATGAGTCTGCCGTGGCCTCGTGCACGAGGACATCCGCTCTCATGGCAGCCTCGACCAGCCTGTCGCATGGTCTAGTGTCGCCGGAGAACGCGATCTTTATGCCAGGCCTCGTGTCACCGAGGACCATGTCAGGCGTCACCGTCCTTTTCCCGACCTTGACGCTCTTCCCCTGCTGCAAGGCCCTGAACATCGGTCCCTCAGGCACTCCGAGCTCTCTCGCCACATCCAGATTGAACCGACCGGGCCTGTCCTCCCCTTTCAGGACATAGCCCAGCGCCGGGACGTTGTGGTCGACCTCAATCGCCTCCACGCTGTAACCGGGGAACTTGATGGCTTCCCCTCCCTTAACCTCGCAGACATGGACGTCGAAGCCCGGAGAAAAATACCCGACCCGCAGCAGATTCCGCATGATGTCGATCATACCGGGCGGACCGAATATTTCCAAAGGCTTGTCTCTGCCGCTGAAGTTCATCGATTGGATCATGCCAGGTATCCCGAGGAAGTGGTCCGCATGGAAGTGCGTCACGAAGACCTTCTGCACCTTCATGAACGACGCCGAGGACATCATGAACTGCCGCTGCGTGCCCTCCCCGCAATCGAAAAGCAGTATCTCCGACGCGATTTGAAGCGCCGTGGCGCTGACGTTCCTATTAGGAGCAGGTATGCTTCCGCCCGTCCCCAGGAAGACGATCCGCATGTATGGACTATGACTTGCTGCGATTAAATCCTTTCCGGATTCTTGCTCTCATCCAGCTGTCACTCATCGCAAACACGACCAGACCCACGACGGCCAAGCCCGTGGCGACGTACATCGCCCCATGATATCCGAAGGCGAAGGATATGACGCCCCCCAGCAACGCACCCAGGATTGCCGACACCGATAGCACCGACTGCAGGATCCCCACGGCGGTTCCCTTCTCGTCATTCCTCTCCATAACGTATTTTATCGATCCGACGTAGAGGCATGACCAAGCGGCGGCAAGGATGATCTGGGCCGGGACTATCTGCCAATACACGAGCGCGAACGTGTACGTCGGGAAGGTTATGGCGGAAAAGACGAAGCCGAAAGCGACCAGTGATGAGGAACTGAAACGATCGAGCAGCTGCATGAAGAAGAACTGCCCGAAAGCATTGATTGCATATATTGCCCCGATGAACAAAGGGTCCGCGCCTAGGTCCTCCAGGAATATCGGATATGTGACCCAGATCATGTTCGCACCGATGTGCCTCAGCATGATCGAGGAGTAGACTGGGAAGTTCCGCTTTATCAGCGCTCGGGGGAACAACGCCACCTTGTGCAGCGTCTCCTTGCCGAAAGGGAGGAACAGGGAAATGGCGAATGATACGGCAAGAAGCGCGGCGCTGAACAGGAATATCTCATAGTAGATGCCAATGAAACCTGCGATGAAGGTGCCAGCTCCGAATCCGAAGCTCCCCCAAGATGTGAACTTGCCTATTTTCTTGCTAGATTCATAGACATACGCGATCAGAGCCGAGGGAAACATGCCCGCACAGATGCCGACTATGACCCTGATGATCGCGAGCGTGAAGGTATTGGAGGCGAAGATATGAAGACCGCAGGCGATGGCCGACAGCAACAGCCCGACGATCAGAATTGTGCGTCGGCCATAGACGTCAGAGGCCCTCCCGAAAATGTAGGAAGAAATGAAGACGGCGGCGTTGTAGGACGCCACGATCAGGCCTACCTCCACGGTGTTCGACCCGAATCCGTCCCTTGCGAGGTTGGGTATGAGCAGGGAGGCCCCGGCCAGCCCTGCACTGGAAAGCATTTGGATCGTGGATGCTTTCATCAGGGGCTAGAAATCCTTGCCGTTCTTAACCTTTTCCGGTCCGTCATCGGCCAAGGGACTCGAGCTGTCTGAGTTCCTTCGTCTCCTTCTTGAGCTTCCTATAATGCTCCTTGCAGAGATGCACGCGCCTCAAGGACTCGTCGAACTTCAGACCGGCTCTCGCGGCCAACTTTGCAGACACCGAACGCTCCGCTAGCTTTCCGCATCCTGTGACATCGCACGTCTCCGTCTCAGAAGCATCCTGCCTTCCTTCCATGTTCCAAGTCATCTCCCTCGCAGATTATGAACTTTTTCCGCGATCGCCGGAACGATCAGAGTCTGGACAGACTAATACGCGGTCTAGGGATGCCCGGCGAAGTATTATTATTCGGCTACCCAATACCGCAGCTAGATGATCAAGATAGCCCCGTCAATCCTGTCCGCGGACTTCTCCAAGCTAGGGAGCGAGATAAGGAAGCTCGAGGAGGCTGGAGCGGATTGGGTCCACGTGGACGTCATGGACGGCAATTTCGTCCCGAACATCACGATCGGCCCTGTCGTCGTCCGCCAGATCAGGCCCTGTTGCTCGATACCGTTCGACGTCCACCTCATGATACTGAACCCGGAGAAGTACGTCGAGCCTTTCGCGAGCGCTGGGTCCGACATAATCACCGTCCACGTGGAAGCGACCGAGAAGGTGAGCTCCACTCTGAAGAAGATAGGGTCCCTTGGAAAGAGGAACGGGCTTTCCCTCAACCCCGAGACGCCGTTCAAGAAGGTCGCGCCCTACATGCGGGAGATCGATCTCTTGCTCGTTATGACCGTTCACCCCGGCTTCGCCGGCCAGGAGTTCATTCCCGAGGTGCTCCCAAAGATCCGCGAGGCGCGGGAATACGTCGACAGGGAAGGGCTCGACGTCGAGATCGAGGTCGACGGGGGAATAAACGCCGAGACCGGAAGGATGGCGGTGGAGGCGGGCGCCACCGTCCTTGCCGCGGGGAGCGCCCTCTTCACGTCCCCAGACCTCCGGAAGGAGATAGAGGCCTGGCACCGGTTCGGATGACAGAAGGAAGCCGAACTAGCAGTCTGACAGAGCCCCCGATAGGAAAAATTCATAAACGCTTCCCCTCATTCTGCCCCAAGTGGCAAGATGAACGGGTTCACAAGCAAGACTTTCTTGATACTGGTAACGGTGATTTTCCCACTTCTGCTTCTCGCCGCGGCGGTGTATCTGGGCTCGAACATCGTCGCCATAATTGCTATACTGGTTTGGATCGGGATCGGAACCATCATGCTCTATCTTCCGCACACGAAAGAGTGAGGTCCGGGTCTAATCGACCACTTCTCCGAAGGCCGCTCTTCTGACCACTCTTGCAATCTTGACCTTCACTTCCTGGCCTACCTTCGTGTTCGGCACGAAAACGATCATGCCCTCTACCTTGCCTATGCCGTCCCCCTGCGAACCTATGTCGGTGATCTTCAGCGTGTAGACCTGGCCCTCCACGACTGGTTTCCGACCCTTGAAACCGTACTCTTCTGTCATCATTCGAAAATGGCAATGGTACTAGTTAAACATAACTCCCTTGGCCAGGAAAGTATATTTGACGATGTCCCAATACGTCAAGACGCCATGGGGGTCAATCTCTCAGATATCGTCCCGGTCGACATCATGCAGCTCGAGGACCTGGCCGGCAAGAGCATCGCCATCGATGCCTACAACGCCATATACCAGTTCCTTTCCGTAATAAGGCAGCCTGACGGCACGCCCTTGATGGATTCGAGAGGCAGGACAACCTCCCACCTCGCCGGTCTCCTCTACAGGAACACGAACTTGATCGAGGCGGGGATCCGACCCTCCTACGTCTTCGACGGCATCCCGCCGGACATGAAACGGGAGACGATACTGGAGAGATCCGAGAAGAGAGTGAAGGCGAGTATGGAGTGGGAGGATGCGCTTAAGAGGGGCGACTACGAGAAGGCGTTCTCGAAGGCGACCCAGGCCTCCAGGATCACGAACGAGATCGTGGAGTCGTCCCGCATCCTCCTGACCTACATGGGCATTCCTGTCGTGCAGGCCCCGGAGGAGGGCGAGGCGCAG
>Ga0315282_10006442_pt1 | contig 19659 bp, 26 predicted proteins | sample YL17G07_20_MG_FD_203693 | JGI IMG/M metagenome (GOLD analysis project Ga0315282, IMG submission 203693) | Sediment microbial communities from Yellowstone Lake, YNP, Wyoming, USA - YL17G07_20 | ecosystem: Environmental > Aquatic > Freshwater > Lake > Sediment | place: USA: Wyoming | collected... | reverse complement strand
AAAATCTAGGCGGGGAAAGCAGAATTTCAGCTATTGTTTTACACGATTGCCTCGATTGGTTAATCAAGGGGCATCAATATGCCAAACGAAGCAGATTGTCAATGCAATACTTACTTGCTTGTTTTCCTCAAGCAAGGAAATATCTTGCCCAACCTGTAGCTTGACATGGAAAGTATTTCGTTTATAGTATAACAAAGGCATTCAATTTTGGGATGGATACATGGTTAAGCCTAAAACGGCCAAGCCGGGAAATAAACCCTCACGACGTCGTGAAGCGGGCTACAACATAAGAGGCCGCATCTGGGTTGAGAAAGACGGCGAACTGTATCTGGGGTGGGGCCGAGTGATACTTCTGGAGCGATTGAATGAGATGGGGTCAATTGCCGCTGCCGCTCGTTCCATGGGGCTAACTTATCGCAATGCTTGGTTGTGGATAGAGTCCATGAACCGCTTGGCTCCTTCCCCTTTGGTTGAGAAGACAATTGGCGGGGGCAGCGGCGGTCATACCAAACTGACAGAGGAAGGGCACAAAGCCATCGCCCTATATAAAGAGTTGCACACCCGTTTAGAGAAACTCTTGGAGCAAGAAGCCCTATGCATTAACCACGAAAGTGGTGTCCCCATATCCCTCTAACCCAATAGTAGTAAGAACCTTTCAAGGCACGCATTAGCTTTCCTTAATGATTAAGCCGGAGCCCGCTTGACAAGTCGCTATATCTTTTATAATATACATATAATTTGCATAAAACGAAGGAGGTGGAATAGTGCAATAAATTTTTCCTAAGTGCTATATCTAATGAAATATAACCACTAAAATTTAATAAAGGAGAAAAACAGGTGAAAAGGCTACTTCTTCTACTCTTGGCAGGTCTGTTATTGCTTATTCCTATTGCTGGATGTGCCAAGCAGCAGGAGGGGAAACCAGTTGGCATGGCGGTGGAATTTAATGCCCATTCTGCCTGTGCCTATATAAGTCAGGACAAGGGCTGGTACGAGAAGGAAGGACTGACATTAAGTGCCTATGAGACCTATGCCACCGGCATGGCTCTGGCCGCTGCACTGGCTCGAGGTGACATTGGAGTCGCCTATATCTGTCTGGTACCAGCAATAAATGCCTATGCCAATGCCGGGGTGCCAATAAAAATCGTCGCCGGAACGCATAAGTACGGCTATGGCCTGGTAGTTAATCCTGATAAGATAAAAACGGTCAAAGACTTAGAAGAACCCGGTATCCGCCTTGGCTGCATCAGAGAGGGCGGGGCTGTTGATGTACTGATGCACAAAATGATAGATAAGTATCATCTTGATGCCGGTAAGGTGTTGGCCAATGTCCAGCGGATGGACCCCTCAAAGCAGGTTCTGGCGATAAAGATGGGACAACTAGACGCCGGTTTCCTCCCCGAACACTGGGCGACTATGACCGAGGGGTTCGGCTTTAGTATGCTGCTGACGAGCCAAGCTGTCTGGCCCGAGATGCAGGGTAGCGTTCTGGTAGTCAAGCAGGAGTTAATAGATAATCAACCTGAGACAGTAAAGAAACTGGTAGATGTAGCACAAAAGGCAACCGACTGGGCAAATAAGCACCCCGAGGAAGCTGCCGAGATCATGGCTAGACAGTTACAGGCCGCCGGGGGCGAATTTCCGTCTGATGCCCCAGAAGGCATTGCCAAGCTAGAAATCACCCCTGAAGTGATGCTAAAATCTATGGGTCGGCTGGATTACACCACCGATATTGACCCTAAAGAGGTTCAGGCAACCATAGACTACATCGCCGGGCTGGGCTATATAAAGAGCAGCTTCAATGCTGCAGACATTCTGGATTTGTCATTCCTTGAGGGCAAATAATGCTTAAGAAACTAAGACCAGGGTGGGGGCTACTGCCGGTAGCCATATTTCTGGCTATCTGGGAACTGGTGGCTCGGTTGAACCTGATGCCAGTGCACTTCTTCTTCCCCCCGTTCTCGGCAGTAGTTATGGAATTCTACCATCTAACCGCCAACGGCGTGCTGGGGGACAATTTTCTCGCCAGCCTAGTAAGGGTTCTGATCGGCTTCTGCACCGGCTCCATAGCCGGCATAGCCATGGGCATGGTGATGGGGTGGAGAGAGAATATCAACAAGGCACTGCACCCAATTATCAGCCTGTTCTACCCCATACCCGCCCTAGGCTGGTTGCCGCTGCTCATGCTGTGGATTGGCATCAATGAGATGCTGCCCATTGCCATAATATTCATCTGCTCCTTCTTCCCCGTCCTTTACAATACTGTAACCGGCATTAGAAATGTAGATAAGGACTATATCCGGGTAGCCAGAACGCTAGGGGCATCCGATGCCAGGATTCTAGCCACCGTGGTTATCCCCCTCGCCCTGCCCAATATCTTCACCGGGCTGAGGCTAGAAGCCGGGATGGCATGGCGGGTAATAATAGCAGCGGAGATGGTAGCTATCCCCACCGGCATTGGCGCCCTGCTTATGAAGGCAGAAAGCCTCATCCGCATCGACATCATTATTGTCTGCCTGATAGTATTAGCCGTGATGTGCCTTGTCTTTGAATGGTTTTTCCAATATCTGGAAGCTAGGCTGACCACCAAATGGAGATGACATGCCCTCTATTGAACTCAAAGATATATGCCAGTATGTCTGCCGCGATGTAAACCTGAAGATACGGAACAAAGAGTTACTGGTGTTACTGGGACCAAACGGTGCCGGGAAAACCACCCTGATCAACATTATCGCCGGACTGACTGACTACGAAGGCTCAGTGCTTTTTGATGGAGTAGTGGTAGACCAGATGCCGGCTAACAAGAGAGAGGTGGGGTACCTGTTTCAAGACCTGCTCCTGTTTCCCCACCTTGATGTCACCGCCAATATAGCCTACGGCTTAAGAACGCAAAAAAACTCACCGGAACAGACTAAAGCCAGGGTAAACGAGCTGCTCCAAATGATGAAGATAAAGCATCTATCATCGCGCTACCCCAAACACCTTAGTGGTGGGGAAAAACAACGGGTAGCCCTAGCCCGAGCCCTAGCTCCATCACCCAAAGTACTGCTGCTAGATGAACCGTTATCCAGCCTAGATGTTCAGACCGCCAAGTATTTGAGAACCGAGCTCAAGCAGCTTCAACAAAGGCTGGGGATTACTACAGTATATGTTACCCACGACCTTCAAGAGGCTGAGGAAATGGCCGATAGGATAGCTGTCCTCCAGAACGGTTGTCTGGAGCAGGTGGATAAGCCAGAAAAGGTGTTTTTCTACCCTCAGAATGAGAGGGTTTCCGACTTCATTGGGGCACCCAATATTCTGGACTGTGACTACTGCCGTAGTCTGGGAAAAGGGGTTATGGAGGTTGGTTGTGGCGGGCTACCGATAATTGTCCCCCACGACGGGGATTCAGTTCACCGGATTGCCCTCCTTCCCAGCGATATACATATATCGGAAACTAGACCCCCGGGACCAGAGGTGAACCGCTTTAAAGCGACTATCACCACCATCAAACTTACCAACGAGACAGTCAAAATCAAGCTCAAGGCGGGAGCGGTTAACCTATTCGCCAGCATACCCCACCACATATTTGAAGATATGAACCTAGCGGTGGGTAAAGAGGTCTTCTTAATACTAAAACTGAGGAGAATAAGAATCTATGAAAAGAAAGACCTATGACGTTATCAAAAAGGAATTCACCCGAATCATGAAAGAGAACAGCTTTGAGCTAGACAAGGCAGTGATTACAACGGTTCCTCTATCTGCGGAAGAGGTTATTGGCAATCCGGAGGATAGAGATTACCCCCTCATAATCGGCAAGGAGCGCATGATGCAGGCTGAATTCAGGGGCGCCTTTGGGCAGGCGTTCACCGATATGTATGGCAACTTCAAAGGCCGGCTATCTGACATTGTTGGCATGGATTTGATAAACAATTTCCGCAGAGCTATATTCGTCTCCAGCCTCAACGCTGTGTTACGGTACCTGGGGCTAATAACCAAAACAAGGCATTGCCGGGATAACGAGCCCCAGCAATGCAGCCATGAACTGGCAAATTACGTAGAGAAAAACTACGGTCATGTCAAGATGGCTATGGTCGGTTTTCAGCCAAGGATGGTTGAGGCATTATCCCAGCGGGTCGAGCTAAAGGTGACCGATATGGACAAGGCTAATATCGGTGCCGAAAAATTCGGAATAGTAATAAGTGGACCAGAGAAGATAGAGGAAAACCTGGCCTGGTGTGACGTCGCTCTGGTAACCGGCACTACCGTCGTAAATGGTACTATTGACCAGTTTATGATATCTAAGCCGGTAATTTTCTACGGCGTCACTATATCGGGGGTAGCTGCATTGCTACATTTGAACCACTTCTGTTACTGCGGGCATTAATTTTTCTCTACTTTACGCTCCTATGAAAGTGTAATGCAAGCTTTAGGCTGAACAAAATGACCAAGTGTGCTATACAGGTATATCCTGACTACCCGGGATACGGGTGAGCCCTATTGGACTGTTTCCGAATCATCAATTCCTGCTTGCCAATCTTGCGTATACTTGTTATAATTAAGCTGGCTTAAGTTAAGCCAGCTTAATTTTGGAGGCGGAAATGGATAGTGAGAGAATAGAAGAGTACCTGGAGGCGATTTATAAAAGACAGAAGACTGAGACGCTAGTTTCGACGTCTGCCTTAGCCAAAGATTTGGGAGTATCACTACCAGCAGTCACTGACATGCTACGAAGGCTTGAGGGCGAAGGGCTTATAGAATATGTGGCTAATAAGGGGGCTATACTTACTACCCTGGGGAATGAAAGAGCTATCTCGGTAGTAAGGCGACATCGCCTGTGGGAGAGGTTTTTGACCGATATCCTCGGTGTGAAGTGGGACAGAGTACACCACGAAGCTTGTCGGCTGGAACATGCTACTTCGCCTGAGACGGAGAAGAAACTGGCTTCGCTTCTAGGGAATATTGATACCTGCCCTCACGGATATCCTATTCCCGACAAAAATGGAAACATAAAAGAACAAGAAGTTGTGCCTCTTTCAGAATTCGAACCAGGGCAGAGTGCGTGCATTGAGACTGTTGCCGAGGAGACCCCTAAGCTATTGAGAGACATTGACAAGTTGGGGTTAAAGCCAAAGACAGTTGTGACTGTGGAGAAGAAGAATAGCGATGGCTCCATGGAACTACAAGCTACCGGAGAACGGCGTTGGCTCAAGAAGAAGGTAGCTGCTCTGCTCTTGGCAAAACCAGTCTCTGCGGAGGGCAAAGCTACTGCTGTGGAGGAAGTCGCCATCGCTAAGCTTGCTACTGGCGAATCAGGCATCGTAAAGACATATGCGGGTGGGCGAGGCATGTTAGGGCGCTGTCTTTCTATGGGTTTTACTCCTGGCAGCCTGGTGAAGATGCTCAAAAAATTCGGTAGCGGTCCGGTATTAGTTAAGGTTCACGATACGGAGGTTGCTCTTGGTCGAGGAATAGCGGAGAAAATAGTCGTTACCAGAAACAAGGATATATGCTAGAGAAATCCAGAGAAAAGAGCATTGTAGTAGCGCTTGCCGGACCTCCGAACGTCGGCAAGAGTACCGTTTTCAACCTACTTACTGGACTCTCACAGCACGTGGGCAACTGGCCCGGCAAGACCGTAGAACAAAAAATAGGCGTACTGCACCACGGCAACCTGACTATCAACTTTGTTGACCTACCAGGCACATACAGTCTTACTGCCAACTCCGCGGAGGAACAAATCGCCAGGGACTATCTAGTCAAGGAAAATCCGGATGTGGTTGTGGCTGTCCTCAATGCCGCTAGTCTGGAGCGCAACTTGTATCTGGTCGCTGAACTCATCGAACTGGCACCACGGTTGATAATTGCTCTTAACATGACGGATGTTGCCCGGCAGCAGGGAATGCAGGTTGATTCCCAAGCTCTGGAATCAGCGCTAAATATACCGGTCATCCCAATGGTTGCCAATAGGAACCAGGGTCTAAGTGAACTGGTAAGGATGATTGAGCGAGAGTCTACTCAGCCGGCAAGGACCCGAGACGTTAGGCATATCGAGTCCGATAGCGAGATAAAAGGAGTCATAGACCATGTTGAAGGGTTTTTAACCGATGAGAGCATCGCTCCTTACCCGAGCCACTGGGCAGCAATGAAGCTGCTTGAGGGTGACGAACAGATTAACAAGTTGGTCCGGCAACGCCTCTCTCAAACCCAATGGGCGACACTCGAGCCTTTCCTGAAGGAAAATGAATCCGCTGCGGTAACTATAGCCACCCTCCGGTTCGGATGGGTCGAGAGAATGGTGGGTACGACTCAAGAAAAACCACCCATGGGGCAGGTTTCGCTGACTGAAAGGCTTGACCGCGCCGCGACTCATCCAATACTGGGCCTGGTCATTCTGGTGGCGATTATTGGTATCGTTTTCTGGTTTGTCTATAGCATCGGTGTCCCAATGCAGCGTTTTCTTGAAGTGAGCTTGATTGAGAGGACTCGGGAACTAGTATATAGCACGCTCCACTCCATGCCCGGCTGGGTGCCGAGCTTTCTGGGTGACGGCATTCTGAGTGGTGTGGGGACGGTTCTGACCTTCATCCCAATATTGTTCTTCTTCTTTCTTGCCTGGGCAATACTCGAAGACACCGGTTACATGACAAGGGTGGCATTTGTGACTGACCGGTTCATGCACCTCATAGGACTGCACGGTAAGTCGGTTTTGCCCTTGATTTTAGGTTTTGGGTGCAATGTCCCGGCGGTGATGGGAACACGTATCATTGAATCGGAGCGCGCTCGCCTCTTGACAGTATTACTGACGCCGTTGATTCCTTGTACCGGTAGAATGGCAGTAATTGCCATAATAGCCGCAGCTTTCTTCGGAAGTCAGGCCATATTGGTTTCGATAGGCATTGTCTTGTTCAGCCTGCTCATGCTGGTAGTCTCAGGTCTAATCTTGAACCGGTTTTTTCTTAGTGGTGAAAGGACAGCTTTGATAATGGAACTGCCATTATATCATTCGCCTAATCTCCGAATCATATGGTTAGTCGCCTGGCAACGGATAGTAGCCTTTGTCAAGCGTGCCGGAACCATCATACTAATCGTTTCCGTTGTAGTCTGGCTGCTGTCTAGTTTCCCGGGCGGTGGTATTGGAGAAAGCTTTCTGGCTCAAATTGGGAAAGGGCTTGAGCCCTTGGGAAAATTGATGGGGTTGAGTTGGCAGATGATGGTAGCTCTGTTGTCCAGTTTTGTTGCTAAAGAGAATACCATAGCTACTCTCGGTGTATTGATGGGCGGGAGTCAAGCCGGGCTTACCCAGGCATTAAAGGAAATGCTGGTGCCGGCTTCAGCTTTGGCCTTTCTAGTGGTTCAGGTTCTTTTTATTCCCTGTGCTGCCACGGTTGCTGTAGTTCACCAGGAAACGAGAAGCTGGGCATGGACAGCCTTCTCCATAGGCTTTCAACTGGTACTCTCGTTCGGCATGGCTATATTGATATTCCAGATAGCAGAACTAATCATACCTAGACTATGACAGCGAGTCAGCCAGCTTGGGAACTTTTTCCTGTTTTTCTTGACAGCCATTTACTATTCTGTTAATATTATTATGAGCATATGCTCGTAATTATTGAGGAAGAAATATGGCCAGACCGCCAAAGTGCCGACGAGTTGCTTTCTTGCCGGGTATAACTTATTTCAAGCCGGCGGGTATACCGCTGAGGTCTCTTGAAGAGGTTCGCCTCTCTGTAGAGGAGGCTGAGGCAATACGCCTCAAGGATCTGGAAGGACTGGAGCAGGAACAGGGTGCGGAGAAGATGAATATCTCCCGGCCAACTTTTCAGAGAGTGCTGAGTTCGGCACGGCAGAAAATGGCTGATGCCTTGCTTAATGGTAAGGCAATAAGGATTGAAGGGGGCAACTTTGAAATGACTTCTCGCCGATTCAGGTGTCTAAAGGGCCACGAGTGGGAGGTGCCCTTTGAGGTAATGGTGAGTAGCTCTCCCAGACTTTGCCCAACCTGCGGCACGCCAAGTATTGAACCGCTGCTGCCCGTCGGATTTGGCCGGACTGGAAAGGCTTGGGGCAGGTATCAGGGTAGAGGGGGGAGGCAATAGTATTTCGGGGGGAATGGTACAGGGTATAAATATGAGGATTATTGACGATTTGCTCTCAGCACTAAGTTATGAGGTAACCGTAAGAGACATACGTCAGGGACCTTTCCAGACAGCGGTGCTAAGCCGAAACTGTGGTCTGGCATCAACACCCCATGATCTAGGTCCCCACCATGGCAAAGCCCCGGTGAAAGAAGCTGGCCTTTTAATAGATAAGGATGCCTTCACACTAGCTCGCATGGCTAACTCACCAAGCCCGCATGAGGCGGCGATCGGCATGGCCACTATCAATTCGCTAGTCAAGATTGATGAGGGGCGTTGTGTGGAGCTTAATGCCGGCAATCTTTTTGCTAAGGAGGGAGAAGGCAAGAGAGTAGCTATTGTGGGACATTTCCCGTTTGTGCCCCGGCTTCGTACGGTGGTGAAAGAGCTCTGGGTCATTGAGAGAAATCCACGGGAAGGTGATTTCACTGAGGCGGAAGCGGAGACTCTTATTCCGCAAGCCGATGTCGTTGGTATTACTGGGACTGCTTTTACCAATCACACTATCGAGCGCCTGCTCGGTCTCTGTAAGCCCGAGGCGTACGTGGTCATACTGGGAGGTACAGCTCCTCTATCACCCGTCTTGTTTGACTATGGCATTAATGCTATTTCAGGCACTAGAGTGATTGACCCGGAGACTGTGCTACGCTGCGTCAGTCAGGGAGCAACTTTTCGACAGCTTAAAGGAGTGCAGCTATTGACCATGAGGAGGTAAGCGGTGTTCAGCATTGATAGTAGCAAGTGTACGGGATGCGGTGCTTGCATCGAGGTTTGTCTGCAAGGAACTATCAGTGTCCGGCATAACGTAGCAGTTATAGACGACCTAACCTGTAGCCAGTGCGGAAGCTGTGCCGATATATGTCCCTTTAACGCTATTCGCGCCGTGGAGCCGGTATATGCACAATCGGTGAAAGGAGGTGGGAGAATGTTTTACGGATATGGTCGAGGCTCAAGTGGTAGAGGAGGTGCAGGACTTGGCTTCCGGGGAGTCTCTCCTCCCTGGCCGTATGTGGGCAGAGGTAGGGGAGGGCTTCCCAGATGTTGGTATCCGGGGGTAGCTACGGCTTTCCCGTATGCGCCTAGCCCGATGCCCTACGCTCCGGGGGTAACACGGGAGCAGGAACTCGGCTTCTTGAAAGAGGAAGCCGAGGCCATAAGGCGGCATATGGAAGATGTAGAAGCCAGAATCAAGGAACTGGAAACCAAGCAGGATTAAACCAGAAAGGGAGATGAAGCCATGAAAATCGGAATTTCAGCAGTGGGGCCGAGCCTTGATACTGACATAGACCCTCGCTTCGGACGATGCCAATATTTCATCATTGTTGAGCCGGACACAATGCAATTTGAAGCCGTGGAAAATTCTGGCGCCGCGGCAACAGGTGGAGCGGGAATCTCCACCGCCCAGATGATTGCCGGCAGGGGAGTCGCTACAGTCCTTACTGGCAACTGCGGTCCCAATGCCTACCAGGTACTTTCTGCCGCCGGGATTAAGGTTATAACCGGGGTTTCGGGTAAAGTGCGCGATGCTATCCAGGACTATAAATCGGGAAAACTGCAGGCTAGCTCTCAACCCAATGTCCCCGGTCACTTTGGTCTGGGTTATGGTGGCGGTATGGGTAGAGGCAGGGGCATGCGCCGCGGCATGGGTGGCAGGAGATAAAAAGGATTGTTCGGAGGTGCTATCATGCCTAAAGGAGATGGAATGGGGCCACCCAAGGGTTCTACGGGACGGGGCGGTAGGATGGGCGGCAGCCGCCCTGGAGCTGGCCCCGGTGGCAACTGTGTTTGTCCCAGTTGTGGGGAAAAGGTACCTCACAGACAGGGAACACCGTGTTACTCCATGAGCTGTCCCAAATGCGGCACTAAAATGATAAGAGAATAAACATGATTATCTCGGTTGCCAGCGGTAAAGGGGGGACGGGCAAGACGCTGGTGGCGACCAGCCTTGCCCTCTCCCTCAAAGATAGAGAGCGGGTGCAGCTTCTTGACTGTGATGTGGAGGAGCCAAATGCCCATGTCTTACTGAAGCCGGTTATTACCCGCAGTGAGGTAGTCTGTATACCGACTCCAAAGGTAGACGAGCAAAAGTGCAGCTATTGCGGCAAGTGCGCCGAGGTCTGCGCCTACCATGCCATTGCCGTTTTTCCTAAGAACGTGCTGGTTTTTCCCCAGCTCTGCCACGGCTGCGGCGCCTGTAGCTATCTCTGTCCCGAGAAGGTTATATCCGAGGAAATGAGAGAAACTGGGGTAGTGGAGTCAGGCTACGCCGATGGCGTGGAGTTTGCTCACGGGAAGCTGTCCATAGGTGAACCTATGCCCACGCCGGTTATCAGAAAGGTGAAGGAGCTGGCAAACCACGATGGCATAGTTATCATTGACGTCTCACCGGGCACATCTTGTCCGGTAGTGGAATCAATCAAGGGTAGTGACTTCTGCCTGCTGGTAACCGAGCCGACCCCCTTCGGACTTAGTGACCTGGTTCTGGCAGTGGAGACGGCGAGAGAACTCAATATACCGTGCGGTATTGTGCTTAATCGTGCTGGGGTAGGTGACAGCAGAGTTGAAGAATACTGTCATAAGGAGAATCTACCCATACTCCTTACTATTCCTCTGGATATGGAGATTGCCCGTTTCTATTCCAGAGGGGTAACTCTGGTCGAGGGTATGCCACAGTGGAGAGGGAGTTTCCTCAGACTTTTTGAGCATATTCGGGAGATAGTGAATGAAGGAAGTTGTAGTCTTAAGCGGTAAGGGAGGCACCGGGAAGACAAGCATCGTCGGTTCCTTCGCCGCTCTAGCTAAAAGCACGGTGCTGGCTGACTGTGATGTTGATGCCGCCGACCTCCACCTCATTCTTCAGCCTGTTATTCAGCAGAGGCAAGAGTTCTGGAGCGGGCAGGTTGCCGCTATTGACGAGAGCAAATGCACGCAGTGTGGTTTATGTCAGGAGCTGTGCCGCTTCAAGGCAATAAGAGACTTTAAGGTTGACCGTATTTCCTGTGAGGGCTGCGGTTTCTGCTACCATATTTGCCCGGCTGAAGCTATCACAATGGAGGAAAACCTGGCTGGCCACTGGTTTATCTCCGACATGAGATACGGTCCCTTAGTTCATGCTAGGCTGGGAATCGCCCAGGAGAACTCGGGGAAACTGGTGGCCACGGTCAGACAGCAGGCAAAGGCAATAGCCGAGAAGCGGAAGCTGGATTACATCATCAGTGATGGACCGCCAGGCATTGGCTGCCCGGTTATCTCTTCCCTCTCCGGAGCCAATCTGGCTCTGCTGGTGACCGAGCCCACACTATCTGGGATACATGACCTGGAGCGGGTCCTAGGAGTCTGCCACCACTTTAATGTCCCGGCTCTAGTATGTATTAACAAATATGATATCAATGAGGAGAATTCGCGTCAGATTGAGACTTATTGCCATAGTCAAGGAGCTAAAGTGGCAGCTATGATTCCATTTGATAACGTGTTTACAGAAGCGATGGTGCATGGTGTGCCGGTGGCGGAGTACACACAGAACAGTGTAGCACGCCAGCTAAAAAGACTGTGGCAGAATATTTCTGGGTTCTTAGCCAAGAATTAGGGAGAGTGCTATGCAAGACCTGATAAGGGAATTTATGGCTCAAAAGAGGTTTGCCATAGTTGGCGCCACTGACAACACCGAGAAGTATGGCTACAAGATATTCAAAAACTTGAGAAGCCGCGGCTATGAAGTCTATCCGGTAAATCCCGGGCTTAAGGAGCTTGAGGGGGTCAAGTGCTATCCCAGCCTCGCTGACATTCCGGTTAGGGTCGATGTGGTCGATTTTGTGGTTCCACCAAAGGTAACTGAGATAACTCTCAAGGAGTGCAAGCGGCTGGGGCTTAACCACATATGGCTTCAGCCAGGCTCAGAAAGCGAAGCAGCCATAGCCTTCTGTCATGAGAACAACCTGAAGGTGGTGCATGATATCTGTGTGATGTTAAGTTGAGGAACTAAATATGGAGCCAATTAACTTAGACCCTGGATATTCAACCAAGGAAATCCCAGGCAAGTGCATCAAATGCCTGGCCGAAAAAGAGCTTAACGATTGTCTGATGGCACTTCTCAGGGAAGAGGGCGAAGGCAAGGAGCTCCAGCAGAGGTTTGAAGCTCTAGCATCCTTCCTGAAGTCGCCTGATTCGCTGAGGCTACGTGACGAGGCGGAAAAATATCTTGCCGAGGGGAAGAAGGTCACAGTTAAAATATCCCTAGACGGTGGGAAACCAAAATACCAGCTCACTGTAAATAATGATTAGGAGGATAAGACCATGAAAATTGCTGCCATAACCGAAGACGGGACAACCATCAGCCAGCATTTCGGCCGCGCACCGTATTACCTAGTGGTAACGGTAGAAGATGGCAAGGTAGTAAGCAAACAAAAGAGGGATAAGGCGGGGCATCACACCTTCGCAGCTGGCCAGCACCCCGATACAGCACCTGGTGAGCGGCACGGCTATGATGCCGGTGCGCAGTCAAGACATGCTACGATGGCTCAGACTATTGATGATTGTCAGGTGCTTATCGCCGGGGGAATGGGCTGGGGTGCCTACGAAAGCCTGAAAAGCCGTGGCATTGAGCCAATGGTCACCGATGTTGAAAATATTGACGAAGCGGTAAAGCTTTACCTTGAGGGTAAGCTACCCAACCTGATGGAGCGGTTGCACTAGGAGGAGGTGATTCTATGCCAACACGGGAAGAGGTAATGGAGAGTCTTGACACGATACCGGTTCCCGGTGTTATGCGTAGCCTGGTCAAGATGAACCTAGTCAGGGACATTAAGATAGCTGACCACAAAATAGACATTACCCTTGCCTCAGCCGCTCTGGCTCCAGAGGCTCAGGAGTGGCTCAAGGGTAAAATTAAGGACGCAACTGGTAAGCTAGCCGAGGTAAATGAGGTAAACGTCAGCTTCGTCGATAGTAAGCCCAAAGACTTAAACCAGATAAGCCATATCATTGCCGTAATGAGCGGCAAAGGCGGTGTGGGCAAATCATTAGTCGCCAGCCTTGTCGCCATTACTCTGAAACGTCAGGGCTATGAGGTGGGCATTCTGGACGCCGATATCACCGGCCCCAGCATCCCGAAGATGTTCGGCATCACCGCCAGACCCGCTGGCAGCGACTCTGGTATTCTGCCGGTATCTTCGAGGTCAGGCATTGAAGTCATGTCTATCAATTTATTACTGCCCAACGAGGATGATGCTGTTATCTGGCGAGGACCTCTAATTGGGAACACGATCAAGCAGTTTGGTGAAGACGTGCTCTGGGGAAAGCTGGACTATCTGGTCATAGACCTTCCTCCAGGTACGGCTGATGCACCACTTACTGTGATGCAGTCCTTCCCAATTTCCGGGATAATCATCGTCTTCACTCCCCAGGATCTGACTGCAATGGTGGTCAGGAAAGCAGTAAAGATGGCTCAGCAAATGGGCAAGCCTATTCTGGGGGTGGTGGAGAACATGAGCTATCTTTATGTTCCTGAGATAGATAGGAAAATTGAGCTCTTCGGCAAAAGCCGGGGAGAGGAAATGGCGCATGCTGCTAACGCCCCACTTCTGGGTCAACTGCCAATAGACCCGGCTCTGGCTAAGCTCTGCGATGAGGGTAACATTGAGCGCTATAATGATGCGATTGTAGACCAGCTAGGACGCGCGCTTGCTCAGAGGATGTCACCAAAGGCAATGTAAGAGGTGGTGTAATGGCAGCTTGGGAAGAAAAAGGAAACGAGTCTCTTAATGTAAAGATGGAAGACAATCGTAATCTTGAACAGACTTACCATAGCGCCATCAGCGGGCTGTATGCCAGGCTGAGAAGCAACTACGATTTCCTTTATCGAAAATATGGCGATGAGGGGATAGAGCTTATTGCTGATATGAGCCGTGAATACGGCTTAAGCATTGCGGCTAGAGCCAGAAATAGACTGGAGAGCAACGACCTTATCTCAGTGACGCAATACCTGCTACGAATATTTGAGACAGTGGGTTGGGGGAAGAATTTGGCACAGGTGACGGAGTTAAGTACCGTCAAAGCAGTAATAAGAATTGACGAGTGTCCGCTTCACTTCGACAAACCAAAAATGTGCCTAGCTCATACTTCTATGGAGAAGACTGTTGTGGAAGAACTGAGTCCTAATTTGACATACCGGATTGGCAAGTCCATCCCTGCTGGTGATGCCTACTGTGAGCATATAATTGAATTTAGACACTAGAGGATGAATTTAATGCAACTTAAGATAAGTACGCTCAGTGAGAACACAGCGAACCGCGGTTTCGTTGCCGAATGGGGACTCAGTATCCTCGTTGAGGTAGATGGAACTAAGATTCTTATGGATACTGGAATGAGTTTCTCCGCTGCCTACAATGCTCAATTGTTGGGTATTGACCTTAAAAGCATTGACACAATAGTCCTTAGCCATGGTCACGCTGACCATACTGGCGGGCTGCGGGAGGTGCTGAAGATAAAGGGCGAGGTGGAGGTGATTGCCCACCCTGACATATGGGCTCCCAAGTATGTGCGTCGTGACGGAGAAAAAGAGGAACAGTATAACGGCATACCTTTCTCACGAGTGGAACTGGAGAGCCTCGGTGCCCGCTTCAATCTGGCAAAAGAGCCAATCCATATTACAGAACACGTCATGACCACCGGGGAAATTCCCATGCTCTCAAGTTACGAGGACATTGAAGATAACCTCTTTGTTAAAGAAGGCAGTGTGCTGCAACCAGACAAGCTGGCTGACGACCTTGCCCTTGTTATTGACACCGAGTTTGGTCTGGTTGTTATTCTCGGCTGTGCTCACCGGGGCATAGTCAACACCCTGCGCCATGCCCAAAATCTAACCGGGAAGGAGCTGGTGTATGCCGCCATTGGTGGTACTCACCTCTTCCGGGCTTCGGATGAACGTATAGAGAGAACTATAGCTGACCTCAAGGATATGGGAATCCAGAGGATGGGCGTTTCCCACTGCACCGGCTTCTACGCCTCAGCCCGACTGGCTCGGGAGTTTGGAGATATATTCTTTTTGAACAATGCCGGCACTAGGCTGACATTACCGTAGTCGAGCAAAGGGAAGTCATATGCATCAGATTGAGTTGGTTCCAGACCTGACCCACTGCATTGAGACAGTAGCTAAGAAAGAATACCAAGAGACGGTAAAGAGGCTCCTTAATACAGTAGAAATAAGTAATGAACTTGAAGAAAAAGCCGAGACTTTAAGACTCTTCCTACAGGCTGCGAATTTCAAAAAGCTCAGGGTAGAGTCAGAAAAATACCTTGCTTCCGGGCGAAAGGTCAAGTTTGTGATTTATTTGCAGAACGGCACCCCAAGGTACAATATCCAAGAAGCCTAGAACGTCGGCAAGCCCAACTACAAGAAGCCAAGCGTCTAGCGAGTCTTCAATTCACTCGTATTCCTTGGGTACCGCGCAGATCATAATCATAAGCTCGTTGGTTGATGTATTTCGGTACTGGTGTCTCTCGCCAGGAAGGATCATAACGAAATCGCCTTTCTTTAACTCGCGTTCCCCATCTTCGACAAATACAGTCCCGTGGCCTTCAATGATGTAATTTAAATGTTCAAACGGGTGTTCATGAAGAGGCGTATGGCCTCCAGGCTCAATAGTAAACACGCGGAACGAAAACGTCGGCGTTCCATCCTCTCTAGATATTGGAATCTGCTTATATATGCCCTTGGCGCCTTCCATATCTGGCTTTATCTTTTTAGCCTTTTCTAAGCTAGATATATGCATAGTATTCCTCCTTCAATAAGTCTTAAATCAAAGGCTACACAACAGAGAATTTGTCGTATTCTACCAACATTTGGGGAAACTGAACAATAAATCTATAAAGTACAACGCGGGCTCATTGAAAAATCTGAGTGTTGCGCGGTTGACAGCGCTTAAATTCTATGTTATGATTGCAATGAGATGCAATAACAATTAGTTGCAGTTACTATTAAATGCAACATATTTGAAAGGAGATATAGATTCGTGAAGAGACTTCATTTGATCGTCACCGTTCTTGTGCTACTGAGCCTGTTTGTTGTCATACTGCTTGGCGGATGCTCTACGGAAAGCTCCGCTAAATTAAAGGTGGTTACCACTACATCACTGATTGCCCAGATAGTAGAACGCGTGGGGGGTGATGAAGTTAGCGTAGTCAATATTATTCCCCCAGCGCAGTGCCCGGGACACTTTGATGTCAAGCCGGGAGATATCCAGAAGCTGGCTGACGCTAGGCTGTTTATTATTCACAACTGGCAGGGTGAGAAGTTCTCCGATGACTTGGTTGCATCGGCCAATAACAAAAACCTGACCACGGTCAAGGTTGAGCTGGCAGGCAACTGGATGACACCGCCGGTACAGCGGGACGCTGCTGATAAAATAGCTGCTACCCTGGTACAAATAGATCCTGACAGCAGTGCGGCTTATCAAAAGGCGGTGGCAGAATACAAGGCTAAGGTAACAGATAAAGAATCCGAGATTAAGGCAAAGCTGGGTCAGGTAAATCTATCCGCGGTTAATGTCCTGTGCGATGAGCAACAGGCTGACTTTGTTAAGTGGGCAGGGCTTAATATTATTGCCACTTACGGCAGACCGGAGACATTTACCCTACAAGTAGTCAAAGACCTAGTGGACAAGGGCAGAGAGGGAAAGGTAACGCTGGTGATTGACAACATGCAGACGGGCGGGGAATCGGGGAAGAGCCTGGCAGAGCAGCTTGGGGTGAAGCATATCGTGCTTTCCAATTTCCCGGGCGGCTATGAAAACACCGAGACCTGGGAAAAGGCTATAGATAAGAATATTGAGTTGATACTGGATTCAGTTGGCAAGTAAAGGATATCGGGGTATATGACGGGCGCAAACAATTTAAATGACAACTCCATAGACATCGAGAATGCCGTAGTTTCTTACCGCGAGGACATTGCCCTCCGGGGCGTATCCCTGAAGGTAAGACATGGGGAGTTTGTCGGTATTGTTGGGCCTAATGGGGCGGGCAAGACTACGCTACTTACCATCGTCAATGGGATGGGCAGGTTGCTGCATGGTCGGGTGTGCGTGCTGGGACATACTCTGACTCCCGGCAATGGCCATTCCCTGAGGAAAAAGGTCGGCTATGTGGCACAGGTGCAGAGCATAGACCCTAGGATGCCGATGAATGTTCGTGAGGTGGTGATGATAGGGCGCTACGGTCGTCTGGGTCTGTTCCGGATGTCAGGTAAGCATGACTGGGAAATCGTGGATACGGCGCTGGAGCTGGTGGGTATGACTCATCTTGCCCGGCGACCGATTGGGCATCTTTCCGGAGGTGAGCAACAGCGGGTCGCCATCGCTTGCTGCCTGGCTCAGGAGCCCAAGATTTTCTTGCTGGATGAGCCAACGGCTTCACTGGACTGGAAGGCAAAGGCCGATATTCTGGAGCTGGTGAAGCGTATTCATAACGAGCGGCGGTTGACCACCCTCTTTGTCACCCACGACTTGGACGCCCTGCCCCATACCTGCGATAGGGTAGTTTTGATGAAAGACGGCCTTATTATCGGCGACGGCGCTCCCGATAAGCTGGTCTCTGTGGGAAACCTCAGTCGCCTCTATAGTTTACCGCCGGCGGTGGTGGAGGAACGACATCCCCATATCCATACGAGGGGGCATTAGCTTGGACCTATCCATTTTCGGCTACCCATTTATGCAGAATGCTTTGCTCTCCGCCTTTCTCGGTGGCATCGCCTGCTCCACTATTGGCGTCTTCGTCGTGCTGTTACACATGCCCTTCATCGGTGTCTGTATGTCGCATGCCGCTTTCGCCGGGGCACTTCTGGGACTTTGGCTGGGCTTTAACCCGATGATCGGTGCTTTTGCCTTCAGCCTCGCCTCTGCCGCTGTCGTTGGTCCACTAGCCGACCGCGGGGAGTTGAACCCGGAGACGTCGGTGGGGGTCATCTTTTCTCTTATGCTTGGGCTTGCTTTTCTATTCATGGGGCTAATGTCCGGACCGAAATCCGCGGCTCTGGAGCTACTCTGGGGCAGTATCCTGACCAATACCTGGAGCGACATCGTGATTCTGGGAGTAGTGGCTGCCCTGGTAGTGGGCATAGTTTTTGTATTTTACAAAGAGATTCAGGCAACGGTGTTCCAACGCGATATGGCACGTGCCGTAGGGATACCAGCCACGGCGATGCTCTACAGTATCCTGTTTTTAACGGGTGCCACCATCACAGCGTCATTCAGCTCCATCGGCGGGCTGCTTATCTTTAGCCTGATTCTAAATCCAGCAGCGGCGGCTTACCAGCTAACCTACAGCATGAAGCGGATGTTTCTTCTCTCTGCTGGCTTTGGCGTCTTATCAGGCTGGACCGGGCTGCTAATTTCCTATCTTTTTAATATTCCCAGTGGTGCCACCATCGTAATAACTTCCTCCATAATATTCATGCTTGCGGTCATCTTCTCTCCCAAGAGGAAGATGAAGCGCTGGCAGCAACCTGTCGTGGGGGTAGATAAGTGACCAGAGAATATTTCAACCGTATGGCGGCTAACTGGGATGAAGTAGCTGCTGAGAGAGATATGACCAAACTTGAGCGGTTGGCACAGAGCCTGGATATTAAATCTGGTTCTACCGTACTTGATGTCGGGACGGGAACCGGTATCTTTGTACCTTTCTTACTGGCAAAGATTGGCAGAACTGGACAATTAGTTGCCCTTGACTTTGCTGAGGAAATGCTTAAAAAGGCCCAGGCCAAGGGTTTCAGTGGAAACATTGAGTATCTTAACGCTGACATAACCAGTGTGCCTTTGCCAGACGGAGTTTTTGATACTGTGGTATGCTACTCAAGTTTCCCTCATTTTCGCGATAAGCCTAGAGCACTGCGTGAAATCAGCCGTCTGCTTAAAAAAGGAGGCAAGCTGTTCATTTGCCATACTTCAAGCAGGGCTTCAATCAACGAGATTCATCGGCAAATTGCTCTTCTATCTGACGATGCTATTCCTGACAACAGAGAAATGCAAAATATGCTCGTAGGAGCCGGCTTTACAGATATAAGAATCTCGGAAGCTGCGGAAAGTTACCTTGTTAGCGCCCGTAGTAGCTGCTAGAGACAGACGTTGCGTTTCGATTCAAGCATTGCTCGGTGAGCAGAACCACTCGTCATCTGCGGCTGATAAGTAACTGCTGCAAAGCCGGAATCAACCCCCTCCTCTCAAAGAAAAGTTCAAGAACTGTCCAGTAAATCTTGACTAGCAAATCATAACGGACCGAGATTGAACTTTTCGCTATATTGTTTCCTGACGTGCCCTCCTGGAGCAGGGTTATTGCATGGAGGCTTTAGGCGGGTGTAGAATGAGTCGCTGTAGGAAGATAGCTTTGCGCAACCTGTCAGTGGTGAGACTTTAGTTTGCAATAAGGTCAATTCAAATTGGGAGGTCTGAAATGAATCAGAAGAAGGTTGACGAGAGGGTCTTGTTCAAAGTCGCCGGTCCCTTCAAGTTTAATTACAAAAAAGCAAGAGCAGGTTGGATCGTGTCCCGGG
>Ga0315282_10006441_pt1 | contig 19665 bp, 14 predicted proteins | sample YL17G07_20_MG_FD_203693 | JGI IMG/M metagenome (GOLD analysis project Ga0315282, IMG submission 203693) | Sediment microbial communities from Yellowstone Lake, YNP, Wyoming, USA - YL17G07_20 | ecosystem: Environmental > Aquatic > Freshwater > Lake > Sediment | place: USA: Wyoming | collected... | reverse complement strand
CTTGACAGGCTCAGGCATTTCCTCTGCCCGCTTGTCTTTCTTGACGGGTTCAGGCATTTCTGCTAGCTCATCTTTCTTGATGGGTTCAGGTATTTTTGCCCGCTTGTCTTTCTTGACGGGTTCAGGTATTTTTGCCCGCTTGTCTTTCTTGACGGGTTTAGCCATTTCCTCTGCCAGCTCGCCTTTTTTGGCTGGTTCAGGCATTTCCTCTGCCAGCTCGTCTTTCTTGACGGGTTCAGGCATTTCTGCTAGCTCATCTTTCTTGATGGGTTCGAGTATTTTTGCCCGCTTGTCTTTCTTGACGGGTTTAGCCATTTCCTCTGCCAGCTCGCCTTTTTTGGCTGGTTCAGGCATTTCCTCTGCCAGCTCGTCTTTCTTGACGGGTTCAGGCATTTCTGCTAGCTCATCTTTCTTGATGGGTTCAGGTATTTTTGCCCGCTTGTCTTTCTTGACGGGTTTAGCCATTTCCTCTGCCAGCTCGCCTTTTTTGGCTGGCTCAGGCATTTCCTCTGCCAGCTCGTCTTTTTTGGCGGGCTCAGGCATTTCCTCTTCCAGCAGTGTCTGCCAGTCCATATCGGCATAGGCCATGGATTCAACCCGGCGCAGGCTAAGTCCGATGCGGTGGTTTTCGGGATCGATCTTGATGATGCGTAGCGTTACCAGGTCGCCGTCTTTCAACACCTCTTTGGGGTGCTCGATTCGTTTTTCGCTGATCTCAGAGATGTGGATTAAGCCCTCTACGTCACCTTCCAGGCGGGCAAAGGCGCCAAACTTGGTCAGGCGAGTGATGGTGCCCTGCACCAGTTGGCCGACTTGGTAGTGTGAGACCTGTCTGGTCCACGGATCATCCTCGAGCTGGCGGATCGACAGGCCAATGCGTTTCTTTTCTTTGTCGATGCTTATGACCTTGACCTTGACTTCCTGCCCAACTTTAAGCACTTCACTGGGATGGTTAATGCGATCCCAGGAGATTTCAGAAAGGTGTACCAGTCCATCCGCGCCGCTGATATTAACGAAGGCGCCGAAATCCGCCAGGCTGGTTACCCGCCCGGCGCGCACTTCACCTTCGTGGAGTTCTTCGATTACCCGCTCTTTAAGCGTCTCGCGGGTTTCGTTGCTGGCAGCCCGTTCTGAAAGGATCAGGCGGCGGCGTTCCCGGTCGACTTCGATGACGCACACATCAATTTCTTCGCCGATCATTTTGCTCCAGCGCTGTTCGGGGGTGTCACCAGCCAGGTTGGCGCGCCGCGAGAGGCTGATCTGTGAAGCGGGCACAAAACCACGCAGGCCGCCGATGGGCACAATCAGACCACCCTTGTTGTAGCCAATGATCGTGCTGTGGGTGGGGTCCTTGGAAGTCAGCATTTCCTCGACGTGCAACCAACCGACCTCTTCACGGGCACGGGTGTAAGAAAGCACCAGGTTCCCATTCGAGTCTTCAGGGTTCAACACGTATACCGGGATCTCCTGCCCGACTTGCAAAGTAGCAAGCTCTTCGGAAGGAATCTGTTCGAATTCCTTACCTGTGATCATTCCTTCAGATTTGGTGCCGATGCTGACCAGAATCTGTCCGGGGATGAGGCTGGCGATCACGCCATTGCGGATTTCACCCTGTTGGGGGAAATCAATTCCGAGACCTCCCTGTTCTAACAAGGAAGCCATGTTGTGGTTCTCAGCACTATTATTCTCGGGCATGGCCCCCTGCTCGAGTTGGTCGTCATTTTGGTCCATACGGTTATGTACTCCGGTGCAAAAAGATTAGTATTCATTATAAGGTGGAATCTGGTTCTTGGCAACCCTTGATAAATTCGTGATAAATTCGTCAAAACCAGAATATTAATGTCTGCGACGTTTTTTCTTTTGAGTTTCTTCTTTTTGCGGGATGGCGGTAGTGATCTCAGCCTGTTCTTCGGGTTCGGGCAATTCTTCAGCCCGATCGCGTTCTACCATGGCAGCCGCGGCGCGGCGTGGAGCATAGGTGAACATGCGGCTGATCACGCCCATGCGGATGTCGGCCAGCAGGATGGAGAACATTTCTGAGGCGCGGCCTTTGTACATGACCAACGGGTCGCGTTGGGCGTAAGCTTCCAGCCCGATGGAGACGCGCAGCGCTTCGACCTTGGTCAGGTAATCGATCCACTGGTCGGAGATGATGCTCAACAGGATCTGGCGGTAGCCCTGGTTCTGGATACGTGTGCCCAATACCTCATTAACCAGTTGACGGTCATTGGGTTTCAGGCTCTCCAGCGGCAAGCTGGCGATCTCCTCGAAATGCTCGGGGCCGAGGTGTTCGGCAAGCTGGCTGCGCAGGAGCTCGTCGAGTTGAGCCAGGGTAGCTTCGCCTTGCGCTAGGCGGTTCCATTCGATGCGCCCCCAGGCCAGCGCCAGGGTGCGCTGCGCGCCGGATAGGTGTTCGATAATTTCATCCGTCATAACCTGTGGTGAGCGATCCCCGATCAGTTGGGCTGCTAGGTAGACGTAATTCAGGCGGTTGTAGCGCACACGCCCCTGGCGGTGGGTGCGGCGGTCAAATGTCAGCCGGGTGCCCTGAGCTATCAGCCGTAAGAGCTGGATCTGGTTTGATTCCTCCAGGGCGTTCTCCTGCAGGCGTTCCAGTGCCGGGTCCAGGTCGTGGATGATCTGTCCCTCGTTGCCCAGCATGCGTTCGTAGCGCCGGTTCAGGGCGTCCTCAACCACCTGGAGAATTTCATTGCCGGCCACGTTCCAACCCTGGTCTTGCAGCGTTACTGCTTTCAGCCCGGTGGTCTCTTCCAGGCGCTGGTCGACGGCGGCGATGACACGGTTCAGCATGATCCCTAACAAGGTCGTTTCAACTTGCTCCTGGATATCTTCTTTGGCCTGGCGGTTACCCTCGGCGAGCAGGCGCTGCTGCTCGGGAGCCAGTTTAAGCGGCAGGTGGAGCTGTTCGGAAAGGCTCATGACAACATCTGCCGGGCGGCGTGGGCCGGCTTCATCTTCTTCGCGTAGACCCTCCAGGAAGCTGTCGAGCGTATCAGCGCGGTCTTTGATCTGCTGGTCGTAATTATCCTGGCTGCGTTCGAGCATGGCGTGGATAGATTGCAGGATATGTTCTTTTTCTGCCTGCAGGACGCGCCCGGCCACGCCGAGTAATGCGGCGCGCAGACGGCTGACCGGTTCGCCAGTACTGGGCTGGTTGCGCTGGATTTCACCGAGCAGCAGGCGGTAGTTGAAAGACGGGTACAGGATGGTCTCGTATTCAATAGTGGGCTGGATTTCTTCCAGGTAAGCCAGCAGCTTCCAGGGTCCGCCTTCATCTTTCAACGCGGCTGGGACGCGCTCGGTCAGCTCGGTCTGGAGCATTTCTACCACATCTTCACTCAGGTCTTCTTTTCTGAAGACCCGATCGCGCTGCGAATAGATGCGCTTTCGCTGCGAGTTGAGCACGTCATCGTATTCCAGCAGGTGTTTGCGGATATCAAAGTTGTTGCCTTCTACGCGCGTCTGGGACTGCTCGACTAACCTGCCCACCAGGTTGTGCTCGATTGGCAGGTTTTCATCCACGTTCAAGCGTTTGAACAGGCTTTCAACCTGTTGACCACCGAACAGGCGCATCAGGTCATCTTCCAACGAAAGGTAAAAGCGTGAAGAGCCGGGGTCGCCCTGGCGAGCGGCGCGGCCGCGCAGCTGGTTATCGATGCGGCGGGCTTCATGCCGTTCAGAGCCTACCACATGCAAACCGCCTAACTGGCGCACACTTTCCATTTCTTTCAGGTACTGGTTGAAGGCTTTTACCTGTTCTTCATAGATGCCATATTGTTCGGCGGTAAGTCTAGATAGAGCCTGCTGGCGCTCCTGGTTGGTCATTTCATAGGGGCTTGCGTGACCATTGCGGCCCAACACCCGGATGATGTCCGCCAGCAAATCCTCGGGCAGCATGCCGCCCAGTTTGATATCAACGCCACGGCCCGCCATGTTGGTGGCAATGGTTACCGCGCCAAAGGCGCCTGCCCCGGCGATGATTTGCGACTCTTCATCATGTTTGCGGGCGTTCAATACCTGGTGCGGAATGCCGCCCTGGATTACCCGAACCAGGCGCGGCTGGTCTTCGGGGTTTAGTTCGAGGATGCTGATCATTTTGTCCAGGTTAGCCGGCTCCTCTAGGCTGAGGGAAATCCCCAGCCGGCGAGCGAGCTGGCGCATCTCCGAACCTTCTACTTCGGTCAGCGGCTTACTAAGCGGCTGCAACTCAGGGATGGCGCGCTCAACGAAGTCGATATTGTTCTGGTCGATCCAGGCCTGGCGGATGAGCAAGATCTGCAGCAGCCGGCGCAGCAGCTCGGCTTGCAGGCGATACGACAGGCGCTCAGAATGCTCTACCGAAGTGGTGCCGACCAGCTGCGGGCGGCCCAGGACGTGGACCCGCAGGATTTCGCGCGTGATGGCGCGCATTTTGCCTTCCTCGGTGCGGAAGACCACATCCGGGAAATCTTTACGCCGCCAAAGCACCGGTTTGCGCTCGGTGTCGCCGCGGGCAGCATAATAAGAAAATTCATAACCCTGTTCATCCTTGTCCTTGGCTTCTACCAACTCCGAAGCGGACTGTGAAGCGATGAATTCCAGGTTGGTAGGGATGGGCAGGACTTCCAATTTATAGATCTTGGCAAACTCTTCCGCTTCGGTCAGGGCTGTACCGGTCATGCCAGCCAATTTTTCGTACATGCGGAAGTAGTTCTGCAGGGTGATGGTGGCGTAAGTGATGTTTTCAGGCTCGACCCGCACACCTTCCTTGGCCTCGATCGCCTGGTGCAGACCTTCGGACCACCTGCGTCCGGGCATTAAACGGCCGGTGAACTCATCCACGATGATCACCTTGCCGCCCTGCACCAGGTAATCCTTGTTGCGCTTGTAAAGGTATTGGGCGCGCAGAGCCTGTTCCAGGTATCCAATCAGGCGGGCCTGTTCCGGGGTGATGTCCTCCGGGCGCTCGGGGTCGCGGAAGGGCATCCCCAACAGCTCTTCCACGTGCACCTCGCCGATCTCGGTCAGTGTGACCGTGCGGTCTTTTTCCTCAACATCATAGTCTTCAGGTTTCAAGGGACGCACAACCTGGGCCATGCGCACGTACATTTCAGTATCATCAGAAGCCGGGCCGGAAATGATCAACGGAGTGCGGGCTTCATCGATCAAGATATTGTCCACCTCGTCCACTACGGCGTAGAAATGGCCGCGCTGGACGCGTTCTTCCAGGCTCATGGTCAGGTTGTCGCGCAGGTAATCGAAACCGAACTCACTGTTAGTGCCATAGATGATATCTGCCAGGTAGGCTTCGCCGCGCATAACCATGCGCAGTTGGTGCTGGTCCTCGTGCGGGGAGGTATGCTCCAGGTCCACCAGGAAAGCCTTGCGCCCGTTTTCAGTGCGGGCAGCCATCTGCAGCACACCAACCGTCAGCCCCAGCGCCTCGAAGACGGGGGCCATCCAGCGGGCGTCGCGGCGAGCCAGGTAGTCGTTGACCGTCACCAGGTGCACGCCGCGCCCGGACAGGGCATTCAGATAGAGCGGAAGGGTGGCGACCAGGGTTTTACCTTCGCCGGTGCGCATTTCGGCGATCTTGCCCTGGTGCAGGGCGATTCCGCCGATTAATTGGACATCGAAATGGCGCAATCCAATGGTGCGTTTACTGGCCTCGCGCACGGCGGCGAAGGCCTGGGGCATGATTTCATCCAGCAGTTCCTGGATAGGCCGTTCGAACTCTTCGCCTTCCTGGATATGCTGGCGGAACTCGTCGGTTTTGGCGCGCAGTTCATCATCGCTCAGTTTTTCAAAAGGTGCTTCGAGCTGGTTGATCTCTTCAATCGTACCAGATAATTTTTGTATTTCACGCTTGTGAGGATTGCCCCCCAGAAAACGAACAATATTCTTAAACATGGTATACCTTTCTGGGGAAAAATTATAGCATAAATAAATAAAATAAGACTGGACGGGCACGCAGCGCCCGTCCAGTCTTATTTTATTCTCATCTTTACATTTGTATTGGATGGCCCTCTATGGCAAGCGCCGCTTCCATCAATACCTCGCTTAACGTGGGGTGGGCATGTACATTACGGGCGATTTCGGCGCCGGTCAATTCCATCCGCTGCGCCAAGGTCAGCTCGGGCAGCAGTTCGGAGACATCCGGCCCGATGAGGTGCGCTCCCAGGATTTCTCCGTAATGCGCCTCGCTGATAATTTTAACCCAGCCCGCGTAGTCTCCCAAACCCAGCGCTTTGCCGTTGGCAATAAAATTGAAACGACCGACTTTAATCTCGTAACCCTGTTCTTTGGCCTGGGCTTCGGTCAGGCCAAAGGAGGCCACCTGCGGCTGGCAGTAGGTGGCGCGCGGCATCATCTGGTAATCGAGCGTCACTGTCTCGACCCCGGCGATATTCTCGGCACAGATGATGCCCTGGGCTGAAGCCACGTGTGCCAGTAAAAGCTGGCCGGTCACATCACCAATCGCCCAAATTCCGGGTACACTGGTTGCCATGCGCTGGTCGATCTGGATAAAGCCGTGCTCTGTTAATGACACGCCGGCAGTCTCCAATCCCAGTTCCCTGGTGTTGGGCTTGAAGCCGATTGAGATCAAAGCCTGTTCGGCTTCCAGGGATTTTTCACCTTCCGGTCCGCTAACTTTGACCACCACACCGCTGTCGGTGGGCTGGACGGAGTTGACTTTATGGCCGGTCAACACCTGGATGTCGCGTTTCTGGAAGGCTTTCGCCAGCTCGGCGCTGACCTCTTCATCTTCCAACGGCAGCAGGCGTGACAGCATTTCGACTATGGTCACCTGTGTGCCGTAGGAACTCCAGATGGTGGCAAACTCGGCACCGATGGCGCCCGCCCCAATAATAACCACCGAGGCGGGGCGGCGGGTCTGCATAATGGCCTCAGTATAGGTCAGGATTTTCTCGCCATCCACCTGGACGCCTGGGATGACAAAGGGATAAGCACCGCTGGCGAGCACGATGTTTTTTGCCGTGTAATCGACGGTCTTACCATCTGCATCGCTCACGGTCACCTGGTTTTTACCCGAGAGGCGGGCTGTGCCCATGACAACGTCGATATTGTTCTTCTTCATCAGAAATCCGACGCCTTTTGTCAGCCGGCTTGAAACGGTGCGGCTGCGTTTGACCGCAACGCTATAATCAAGCTGCAGGTTTTCGAATGAAATCCCAAATTCCTTGGCGCGTTTGCGCAGGGTATGGGCCAACTCGGCATTCTTGAGCAATGCCTTGGATGGGATACAGCCGACGTTCAAGCATACACCCCCCAACCATTGTTTGTCAATAATGGCAGTTTTCAAGCCGAGTTGTGAGGCGCGAATGGCGCAAACATATCCACCTGGTCCGGCTCCAATCACAATCACATCATAATCTGGCATGGCACCCTCGTTTTATAACATAAATTAGTAACTGCTCAACCTGTAGCTGGGTTGGTTCTTTTGGAATTCCCGTGATGAACTCCCGGATCAGGGGTATGAGCGTGCGTACGCACGCTCATACCCCTGATCCGGAACCTTCCACCGTAAATCCCAATGAGCCGCTGGTTTCTTTATATCATACCAGGCCTATTTTTTCAAATCCCTGCTTGTAGGACTTTATTTTCTTAAATGATAGGGTACATCAATGATCACCTGCTGGTAACCGTGTTGGCGCCGGCGATAGAGCAGGGCCGCCTTGATCAGCCAGCCCGCCTGGTTGTGGAGCAGCCCTTGCCACCAGTGGACCGGGATAAACTCTGGCAGGATTACGATGGCCTGTTGGCCGTCATTGTGCTCAAGGTCAGTTTCATCGAGAAAATCGATCAGTGGGCTGATGATTGAGCGATAGGGTGATTGTTTGACCACCAGCGGCACGTCCGGCCACCAGCTTTCCCAATCTTTCTTCACATTTTTACAGTCCCCGGGTTCCAATTCGATATACAGGGCGATCACATCATCAGAGATCGAACGGGCAAAGTTTACTGCTTCAATAACGCCGCGATGGACACCTGAGATGGGTACCACAACTCGCGGGGTCGGGGGCGGCAGCAGAGATGGCGGCAAACCGTTCAACGAAAGCTGCCGCGCAACCGACTGGTAATGACGGCGAATGCTCAGGAAAACCGTGACGATTAATGGGATCAAGAGGATGGTGATCCAGGCGCCCTGGCTGAATTTGCTTATGGTGACGATAATCAACGTGGCGGCAGTGACGAGCATGCCAAAACCATTGATCAGCGCTTTACCCCACCACCGGCTGCCGCGCAGGCGCAGCCAGTGAACAACCATGCCGGCCTGCGAAAACGTGAAGGCCATGAACACGCCTACAGCAAACAAAGGGATCAGGGCATGAGTGTTTCCCCTAAAGAGGACGATCAACAGCGCAGTGCCAGCTGCCAGGTATCCTATGCCATTGGAAAATACCAGGCGATCGCCCAGATTGCTGAATTGGCGCGGCAGGAAATTTTCCCTGGACAGGATAGCAGCCAGGCGTGGAAAACCGGCGAAACTGGTATTGGCAGCTACCGCCAGGATTAACATGGTGCTGGCCTGGATCACATAATATGCAAAACTGGTTCCTAACAGGCGCCGCGCCAGTGCTGAAAGGATGGTTTCTTGTGGCCCGGCAACCACTGCCAGGTACTGGGTCAGACCAATGCTGCTGATGAATAATGTACCCATCAGGATTGCCATGATGATCAGGGTTCTCCCCGCGTTGCGAATTTCAGGCGGTTTGAAGGATGGCACGCCATTGCTGATAGCCTCAATGCCGGTCAACGCGGTACAACCCGCCGAGAAGGTATGCAGCAGCAAGATCAGGGTAACCGGTTGGCTGGCGGTAGGAGCGGTTATGGTAAGCGGGATGGAACCTGCAGTCAGCGCCTGGATGCCGCCATAAACCAGCATGCCCAGGTAGGTGAACAGAAATATATAAACTGGAACCGCCATCACCGTTCCGGATTCCTGGATGCCGCGCAGGTTAATCAGGGTGATGACCAGCAGCACGCCCAGTGCCATCTCTACCCGGTAAGGCCACAGGGCAGGGAAAGCCGAGGCAATTGCATCCATGCCTGCAGTCAGGCTGACCGCCGCGGTCAGCAGGTAATCGATCAGCAACGCGGCGCCGGCGATGACACCCGGTATGACGCCCAGGTTTTCGCGCGCCACGATAAATGACCCGCCGCCTGAAGGGTAGCCCTGGATGGTCTGATAATAGGAAAGCGCAACTACAATCAACAGCAGGGTAATTGCCAGGCCAATCGGCCAGGCCAGTGATAACCCTACACTGCCAGCCACTACCAGCCCCAGGTAGATTTCCTGGTTGGCATAGGCGATTGAGGAAAGTGCATCCGGTGAGAAAGCTGCCAGGGCGCGGAATTTATTAAGCCTTTTACTTTCCAACTGCTGAGTTGGCAGCGGCGGGCCTGTGATCAAATCTTTAAACTTGTTTAGCATATCCTATAAATTCTCTGGGTTGTCAGTAGCAGGACGATCACATAGTTGGCAATCAGGCTGATGCCAAAGGTTGAGACAGCCATCTGGATGAGGCTGCCCTTGGTTTTAAAGCTTTCATGAGCAAAATACCTGGCAAACAGGTAATTTGCAGAAAAGCGAGGATGCTCAGGAAAAATAAGCTTATTGGTCCCTAGAGGAATGAGTTTACGACAAAGGGGGCGCCCGGCGGACGATGGCGTCTGTCATGCGAGCGACACGGATCATGGCTGTCACATCATGCACGCGCACAATATCTGCTCCGCGTGTAATCCCGACTGCCACAGCGGCAGCCGTACCTTCCAGACGCTGGTCGGGCGGCACATCCAGCGTGTAGCCGATGAAGGCTTTGCGCGAAGGGCCTAACAAAAGTGGGTATCCCAGGCCGCGAATCTCAACCAGGCGATCAATCAATTCCAGGTTCTGTTCCACGGTTTTGCCGAAGCCAATGCCTGGGTCAATTATAATGCTTTCATCAGGAATGCCAGCGGTGTGCGCCAGGTTCACACTTTCCATCAGCTCTTTTTTTACATCTTCAACCAGGTTCTGGTACTGTACACCCACATAGCGCCCGCCCAGCCGTTGGCGTAGTTCAGCATCCGCCGGTTTGCTGCGGTTGTGCATCAACACCAGCGGGGCATGGCGGCGGCTGACGACTTCGGCCAGGTCAGGATCAGCGCGCAGACCCCAGACATCATTGACCCACTGCGCTCCCGCATTTAAGGCAGCATCTGCCACGGCGGCTTTATAGGTATCTATCGAAAGGATGATCCCCAGTCTGGCATCTGTCAGTGCCTGGATCACCGGGATCACGCGTTCGAGTTCTTCGGCAACGCTGAGCGGCTGAGCCCCCGGGCGAGTGCTTTCGCCGCCAATATCCAGGATGTCAACTCCCGCCGAGGTGAACTCGAGTGCCTGTTCCAATGCTGCCGCTACCGCGTCCTGGCGGGTCATCAACCCATCCCCTGAGAAACTGTCAGGAGTGATATTGAGGATACCCATGATAAAAGTACGGCTGCCCCATGCAAAGGGAAAAGAAAGCGCGTTCATATAACTAATTTTACGCCAGAAGTATCAATCCTGTTTTTTAAAATGCTGATGGTGAGGCCAAGCGACGGATGGCGCAGCTCTGGCGCCAGCTCGGCCAACGGCACCAGCATGAAAGCGCGCTCGGCCAACCGGGGATGCGGGATGACCAGCTCAGTCTGGTTGATGACTACCTGGTCGTAAAACAGGATATCAAGGTCGATCAGGCGCGGACCGTAAAGGAAAGTGGCCTGCCGTCCCAGGGTTAATTCAAGGTTTTTCAGAAATATCATCAAATCGAGCGGTTGCAGATCCGTTTCTCCTTCAAGGACCTGATTGAGAAAGGCTGGCTGGTCGCGATAACCCCAGGGCTCAGTTTCATAAATGCTGGAAACACGCAGCACCCTGACTTTTGGAATCAGGCCGGCTGCGGCGGCTTGCAGATTCGCCTGACGTTCGCCCAGGTTGGTACCCAGGCCGAGATAGATGATGTGAGGCATCCTTTAATCAGCTCACGCACCGCGCAGGGCGTTCAGCAGGTCGGCGAGCAGCCCATAGGCGGTGGTCTTTGGCCCGGGGTCGTTTTCTACGATCCCCAACCCGGGTAAAATATCAGTCTGAAACTGGATATAGGAGCTGGTGCCATTGATTCCATAAAGCGGCGAAGAAGGAGATATTTTTTCTGGAGCGACCCGTCCCTCGATCGTGTCTCCTCTACGTCGGGCGCGGCAGACCAGCTTCCAACGTTTTCCTTCCCGGGCGGCATCCGCGATCATTTCTGGTGTGATCCAACGGATACTGCTGCGGTTCACCTGCTGCGGTTTCAGAGGGATGCCCATCAGCACGGTGGAAAGCGCGGCCACTTTAATGGCTGCATCCCAACCGTCGATATCAGCGCTGGGGTCGGTTTCAGCAATGCCGATCGATTTGGCAAATTCAACTGCCTGGTCAAATGTGTCGCCCTTTTCCATGCGCCCCAAGATATAGTTGGTGCAGGAATTGAGGATGCCCTGGAAACCGTTCAGGGTGATTGCCGGCAATGGTCCGCGGAAGAGTGAAAAGATGGGCGCTCCATCCATGACAGTTGATTCAAACATGAAGCGCAGCCCCTTGCTGGTAGCCAGTTCCGTTAATTCATGGTAACCATGTACGACTGGACCTTTGTTGGCGGTGATAGCATGCATGCCGTGTTCCAGGGCCGAGCGCAGGTGGTCGATGGCTGGCTGCCCGGTCTCGTGGTTTACTGGCGAGTTTTCCAACAGGGCATCTGCCGGGCAGTGGTCGATAAAGTCCAGCATCGATAGTGGAGGGAACTGGTCGCTCAACGGTTCGAGCGATGCACCGCTTTCGACCAGCTCGAGGGCGCGCGCCAGGTCAATCCCGGCCGGGTTGATTGCCGTACCATGATGCAGGGTGGCGATCCCGGTCACACTCAGCTCGAGGTCATAATTTTTCGCAAGTTCTTCTTGCTTGGCGATAATCAAGCGGGCAAATGCACGCCCGACATTGCCAAACCCGATTAATGCCAGTCTTATTTGTTTCATGTTCCCTCCTCTGTGGTTAAATTAAACGGGTGGCCAGGGATAGGGGCGACTGGTCTTGCTGGGATATGGAAATATCTGCTTCTCCACCAGGTGGCGGGCACGGCGGGCAAGGCCGTCCAGTTCGCCCGGCAAAAGAAGCTCTCGCAGCGGTTCGGTTTCCGCATGATCTGTTTCCAAGGCTTCAATGAAGCGGTTCAGGTCTTTAAGCAGGTCTTCGGGCACCGGCTCGCCACAAAAATCCCAAACCACCGTACGGAGTTTATCATCGCGGTTGAAACATATACCATGATCAATCAGCCACAGGTGATCCTGGTTATCACGCACGATATGGCTGCCCTTGCGATCGGCGTTGTTAATAATCAGATCAAAAACAACTACCGGACGCAGGCGTTGTTTATCGGGGTCGCTGAAATTGAAGTAATGGTCTTCAGGATTGTGGTCGATATAATACTGCAGCGAACCTGCTCCCAACGGAGCCTTGCGACGGAAAATGGTAGGGGGCACCAGTTCCCAGCCCAACAGCTCACTGACCTGGTAAGCAGCCACCTCGCGCTTGGCCAAACTGCCCACTGGAAAGTCCCACAGTGGCTGCTCACCGCGCACCGGTTTATAAACGGTGACCATATCCACTGACTCAAAATTGAGCTTTACTAAAAAGGTGTAATTTGAGCCATTTAAGAACTGACCTTGCAGGTCGAGTTCACCTTTTTGTAGAGCTTTCAGGATAAAAGACTTTTCGAGCATTGCATTAATGCTTGTGGCCGTTCTTCTTAGGGCAGAAATGACCTTCGGGGTCCATCGGTTCGCCGCATTGCGGGCAAATTGGGCGGCCGCGATTGGCAATTTCCAGTCCCCAATGGCACATGGCGCTGACCTGCGAACGCGTGCACCAGAATCGCACGGAGCGCACCTCTTCAGGTTCTTGCCCTTCTATTAAAACCTCACGCGTACCCAATACCAACATATCCCGCTCAGCGTTATAAGCCAGGCTTATCTCACCGACCCGGAAGAGTGGGTCCAACGGAGGCGAAATGTGCATTTTATCTTCGTCATACTCATTCGAGGCTTCTGCCAGGTCAGGGAACTGGCGGTTGACCTCTTCCAGGAAATGTTCCACTTCAACGGCTAGAGTCTGGATTTGTACTTTTTCAACCAACAAAGTGATAACGTTGTCATCCTGCCAGCCCTGAATGTAAAAAACGCGCTGCCCGGGCTTGCCAATGGCATCCGTAGTAAGATGAGTTACGGGATCAAGATCAATTTCAGGCTGAGGCATAAATTGCAGCCCTCCTTTAGCGCGTTTCAAGTATACCAGAAATTACATTGTCATTTTTTCTCTAACCTGCCATCCACCCACTTTACCTCTTCAACCGTTCCGCTTTCACCCAACAGCAGCGGAAGCAGCCCGGCCAGGGCGGCGGGATTTCCACTGGTAAGGAAACGGACCGGTCCAGAGGCTCCATCCGGAGAGGTGCCCAATCCTTTTCCTTGGAGCAGGCGGCTGACCTGGCGAGCGACGGCTGGAGCCGGGTCGATTACACGGACGCGCGGGCCGACAATTTCCTGAATTAGGGGAATCACAAATGGATAGTGGGTACAACCCAGCACCACGGTATCGATGCCTTGCGCCAGCATGGGTTGCAGGGCGCGTTTGAGAATTCCACGCGTCTGGGGGGTGGTAAGATGCCCGACCTCGATCTCTTTAACCAGCCCGGGGCAGGTGTCTTGCAGCAGGAGGATGGCATTAGCAAAACGTTCTACTACCGATGCGTATAGTTCGCCCTGGAAGGTAGCAGGGGTTGCCAATACGCCCACCACACCGGATTGGGTCAGTTCAGCGGCTGGCTTAACGGCGGGTTCCATACCGACAAACGGCACTTGCGGGAAAGACTGTCGCAGGTAATGCAGGGAGGCGGCCGATGCCGCGTTACAGGCGACCACGATCAGGCAGGAGCCTTGTGAAAGCAGGTAGCGGGTGATTTCCTCAGAAAAAGAGCGCACCTCTTCAAGCGAGCGCGCCCCATAGGGTACGTGAACCTGGTCGGCCAGGTAGATCACTGGCTGAGCTGGTATCTGCTGGCGGATGGCTTTCAACACCGAAAGTCCGCCTACCCCCGAGTCAAAAACTCCAATTGGATCTGTCACGACTTTTACCTTAACTTTAGAGTTGAGCCACAAAGATCACTGCTTTCCTGCCGCTTCAACGAAGGCGCGGAAGAGGGCCTGCATTTGAAGTGAGTCAGGCATGCCTTCGGGGTGCCACTGCACGCCCAGGCCGAACGGGTGACCGGGGATTTCTACTGCTTCCACCAGGTTGTCTGAGGAGATGGCCACCGCGGTTAAAGAGGGCGCCAGGCGTTCAATGCCCTGGTGGTGCAGGCTGTTAGTTTCAACTTCAGTGGCGCTCAGTATGCGCCCCAGTTGGCTGCCGGGTTCGACCTGCACGGGATGGGCGATAAAGGCGTAATCATCATTGTCATGCTTCAAGGCCCGCGGGAGCTGGTCGGCGATGTGTGTGAAAAGTGTGCCGCCTAATGCCACATTAATCACCTGGATGCCGCGACAAATGCCCAAGAAAGGAAAACCTTGACTGGCTGCCAACTTTACCAGGCCGATTTCTAACTCATCACGGTTGGGAATGATCCCATACACTTTGCTATGCGGCGATCCGCCGAAATACATTGGGTCTATATCTCCGCCGCCGCTCAGCAGCAGCCCATCCAGCCGGCTCAGCAGGCTCTCGCAGTCATTTTCAGAAACGCCGGGCGGGATGAGCAAGGGAATCCCCCCGGCCCGCAGGATGGCTTTGACATAGGTCTCATTGACACGGATGACTGAGTCAGACTCCGGTGAACTGCGGCTGGTGGTGATGCCAATCAAGGGTAGAGACATTGATCACCTCGGGGTTGATTTACTTAAGGAAAAAGGGTGCAACCCCGGCGCAGGCTGCACCCCAGCAAAAATCGTTGGGATTCGTCTCTCAGGAGAACTTTTGCTTGAGGCGTGCGCTCTTGCCCGTGCGGCTGCGTAGAAAATACATGCGTGCTTTACGGACAACGTTGTGCCGGTCAACCACTACCTTATCGATGCGCGGTGAGCGCAGCAGGAACGAGCGTTCGACACCGACACCATTGCTGGCGACCCGGCGGACGGTGAAGGTCGAGTTGTTGCCGTTCTGATGTATATACAGCAAAGTACCTCTAAACTCCTGGATACGTTCGCGGGCGCCTTCTTTAATCTTCACATGCACACTGACGGTATCGCCAGGCAGCAATTCGGGAATATTTGGATTGATAGGGGCATCAACAGATTTTAACAGGTCACTCATTGCAGCTAATCCTTACGGTTTGGTTATTTTAAAAATAATTACATAATCCTTATCTTATAGCGCGAAGGAGGATTATAACATGGACTCAGACGAGCAGCAAGGTCGAAAAATGTCGAAAAATGCTGCTTTTTTGAGAGCTGCTTGCCGGCTTGAGAGAAGCATCCCTTAACAGGGAAATTTATCCTGACCCAACGGCCCAGTTCCGCGGCCTTCGGTGATCACCCTGCGCTTTTCAACGGCGGTATTGATGGCTTTTTCCAGTTCTACCAGGTTGACTGGTTTGAAAACATAACCGTCAGCGCCCATGCGCACGCTCTGTTCGACCCGCACGTCCTGGCTTTCGGTTGACATGATCAGGACCGGCAGTTTCTTCCACGAACTGCGGCTGCGGATAAACCGTAGGATATCGAAGCCCGAAAGTTCGGGCATGTTAATATCTAAAAATAGTAAATCCGGTATTTCGCCAGCCAGCAGGGCGCTCGAGAGGTTGCGTCCATTCTCAAAAGCGAAAGATTATACCCCAATACCTGGAACATCATTTTCATGGCGGACCTGATCTCAGCATCATCATCTACCAGCCAGACCTGTTTCTACATGTATCTACTCCAATTGGGTTCTAATTGCCTGGGCAAGCTCGGTGGTAATTCCGGGAAGCGACGCCAGTTCCTCGAGCGAGGCCTGCTGAATGGCATCCAGCGAACCAAAGTGTTTGAGCAGCGCTTTACGGCGCGCTGGCCCGATGCCTGGAACCGATTCTAAACGAGATGCCAGCCCGATTTTCGTGCGCTGTTTGCGGTGGGCGGTGATGGCAAAGCGGTGGGCTTCATCTCGAATGCGTTGTAATAGGTATAACCCTTGTGAGTGGCGTGGCAAGACCAGTGAGTCGGTTCTTCCTGGCAAAAAGAGCTCTTCCTGCTGTTTGGCCAGGCCGGCGACAGGTACTTTGCCGGCCAGTTCATATTGTTGCAGCACAGTTTCTGCCCGGCTGAGCTGCCCTTTACCGCCATCCACAATCAGCAGGTCGGGCAATAAGGCAAAAGCCGGGTCGGCCTTGCTGCCGGGGGCCTGTGCATCCTCAACTTCCTGGGCAGCTTTCCAACGGCGGAAACGGCGTGTGAGCACTTCTTCCATGCTGGCAAAATCATCCGGTCCTTCAACGGTCTGGATGTTAAAACGACGGTAGAGTTTTTTGTTAGGCACTCCCAGCTCAAAGACTACCATACTGGCAACTGCGGCGGTACCCTGGGTATTGGAGATATCGTAGCACTCGATACGGTTAGGTGGGAGAGGAAGCTGCATGGCCTGCTGTAATTCCGCCAGGGCTTCGGTCTGGCGGTTGGTATCGGCTTCCCATTGGGTGCGCAATGCTTTCAGCGTTTCCACTGCATTTTCGGTAGCCATTTCAACCAGTTCCTGTGGGGTGCCCTGGCGCGGTACACTCAGCTCGACTTTCTCACCGCTGCGGCGGGTATTCAGCCACTGCTTGATGATTTGCGCTTCTTCGATTTCGTTAGGGAGCAGCACCTGGGGTGGAACAGAAGCAGCTTCGGAATAGAACTGTTTCAGGAATTCTGATATGACTTCACTGTCGGCTTCATCTTCAGTCCCTTCCAGGATGAAATATTCCCGGCCGATCATCCTGCCAGCCCGGATAAAAAAGATCTGTACGCAGGCCTCGCCGTTGCTGCGGGCCATAGCAATCACATCTGAATCCATTTGTTCGGAGGAGATCACTTTTTGCTTTTCGACCACCCGGTCGATGGCCTGGATCTGGTTGCGCAAAGCAACTGCTCTTTCGAAGCGCAGCTCTTCGGACGCCTTTTCCATCTCATTTTGCAGGCGTGAGACAATCGGATCGGTGTGCCCTTCGAGGAACTGGCATAGATCATCGATCATCTGGCGGTAACCGGCCTGTTGGATGGCGCCGATGCATGGTCCGGTGCATAACTTGATGTCGTAAAACAGGCAGGGGCGTGCGTCCTTACCGGTGATTTCCCGGTCACAGGTCAGGTAGGGGAAGATGCGCCGCAAGACATCCAATGTCTGGTGCACGGCCCACACGCTGGTATAGGGGCCAAAATATCGGGAGCCATCGTTAACCATCTGGCGTGTGACGGTGACCTTGGGAAAAGGCTGCGACCAATGGACTTTGATGTAAGGATAGCGTTTGTCATCCTTCAGGCGGATGTTGAAGCGCGGGCGGTGCTTTTTGATCAGGTTCATCTCGAAGATCAGTGCTTCCAGCTCTGACCCGACAATGATCCATTCGATATCTACAATCTGGCGCACAAGCTGGCGAGTTTTATGGTCCAGTTCAACGCTATTGTGGAAATATGAACGCACCCGGTTACGCAGGTTGATGGCTTTACCGACATAAATGATCACGCCGGCAGCGTTCTTGTATATGTAACAACCTGGTTTGTTGGGCAGGGTATCCAGGATACCCTGGATATGCTCAGATAGATCAGACATAATTCAATTATAAAACAAATCAAAATTGGCTGTATTTACGATCTGTCTTTCATATCTGTTAGACGAAGATTACATGTGGCAAAATTTAGACCAGGCTCATCGCGCAGCCATCAGCACGCGGATCGCTGCCGGCGCATAATACACCCGTGGCAGGATCGCGGCGAATGATCTGGCCGCGCCCGAACATGCCGCGCCCCCATCCGCTGACCGGGCGGACAGTGTGCCCCATATCTGCCAGGGCAGCCATCGTCTGGACTGAAATGCCTTCCTCCAAAGCTATTGGGCCTACCATGTGTTCAGCTTCAATGCAGAAGCGCGGCAGATCCAGTGCAGCCTGTGGATCGAAGCCATCCTCCAGCATAGCGATTACCACCTGTAGGTGGCCCTGCGGCTGCATAAACCCGCCCATCACACCGAAGCTGGCATACAGGCAGTCGTTTTCAGCATAGGTTGCCATGGCCGGGATGATGGTGTGATAAGGACGTTTGCCGGGCGCCAGCACGTTGGGCGCTTTAGGGTCCAGGCTGAAGTTGTTGCCACGATTTTGCAAGGTGAAGCCCCAACCACGCGGCACAATGCCGGTACCGAAGCTGGCGGAATTGCTGTTAATAAACGAACAGGCATTGCCTTCACCATCCACCACGCTCAGGTAGACCGTGTCGCTGGAAGCGTGGGGGATTCCATATGAAACCCGCGGGTTGGCGAGCAGCGGGTTGATCAGGCCCCGGCGCTGGCTGGCATAGTTCTTATCCAGCAGGGCCTCCACCGGCACATCCACACAGGCCGGGTCAGCGACGTAATAACGTGTGTCGGCAAAGGCCAGGCGCATGGCTTCGATTTCCAGGTGCAGACGTGCGGCTGAGAGGGGCGCAAGGGCTGCCAGGTCGAAGCCTTCCAGTAAATTTAATGCCAGCAGGGTAGCAATACCCTGCCCATTTGGGGGGCATTCCCAGATGCGCAGGCCGCGGTAAGTAACCGAAATGGGTTGTTCCCAGGTACTGTGGTGGTTGGCCAGGTCCTGCAGTTGCATACATCCGCCAGCTTCGGTAAGAATGTCAACCACGCCTTCAGCGATTGAGCCTTCGTAGTAGGCTTTTTTACCGCCTTCTGCTATGGCGCGCATGGCTCGCGCCAGTCCGGGATTGCGAAAAATTTCACCTGCTTGAGGGCCACGGCCATCGATTGTCATTTCGATCCCGTTGAGCGATTGGCACAGTTGGGTCTGGGCAGCTTTTTGCCAGTTATACGCAGTCAGCGGTGATACCGGGAAACCTTCTTCTGCCAGTTGGATAGCCGGCGCCAGCGTTTTTGTAAGCGGAAGATGACCGAATCTCTCAACCAGGTCGCACCATCCAGCGCAGGCCCCTGGCACGGTCACGTTGTAAGCGTGGTAGGGAGGCAGTTTATGAGTGAAACCGGCCTGCTGTACGCGTTCCAGGTTCAGGGCGCGCGGTGCTCGTCCGGAACCGTTCAAGGCGCTTACCTGGCGGGTGCGGGCGTCGTAAAACAGGGCGAAGCAGTCGCCGCCTAAGCCAGTGGAACCCGGCTCAGTGACATTCAATCCAGCGACGGTGGCCACGGCGGCATCTGCCGCATTGCCACCCTGCTCCAGGATTTTCAAACCGGCAGCCACTGCCAACGGCTGTGAAGCTGCCACAATCCCCCTGCGCCCGTATACCGGTGAGCGCCTCGAAGTAAATTCAGGTTCTGGGATTTTCATTTTTTCTCCAATAATATTCATAACTTCTCAGGCTATGGGGCAATGCCCCGAATTTGAGGTGTTTGGGGGGGGGTGGGACCCC